>Ga0210388_10003236_pt1 | contig 12762 bp, 8 predicted proteins | sample IncBWC19OmetaG_FD_155485 | JGI IMG/M metagenome (GOLD analysis project Ga0210388, IMG submission 155485) | Forest soil microbial communities from Barre Woods Harvard Forest LTER site, Petersham, Massachusetts, United States - Inc-BW-C-19-O ... | reverse complement strand
ACTCCGGCGATCACGCCGAATCCGACCGCGTCCATTGCCGTCGCAACACCAAGTGCTGCGCCGGTCGCGGCCGCTACCCCTACGCCGATTCCGGTCGCAGCGGCCATCCCCAGTCCGACGATCAGCGCAACGTCTCTCCAGGAGAAAGTGACCACCAAGACTTGGTACAAAGCCACCTTCGATGCATCGCTGCCACTTGTTCAAAAAGCGGCCACCGCAGGCGACATAGATGCCATGAACAACTTGGGCGTGCTCTATCAGAACGGAAAGGGCGTCGCTCAAAATTACGACAAAGCCCGCGAATGGTTCCAGAAAGCCGCAGACGCTGGCAACGCGGATGCCATGAACAACTCGGGCGAACTCTATTACTATGGCCGGGGCGTGGCCCGCGATTACACCGAAGCGCGCGACTGGTACGAAAAGGCCGCAGCAACGGGCAACGCCAACGCCATGTACAGCTTGGGCTGGATGTACGAGAAGGGCAACGGAGTGATCATCCGGGACTACATCCAAGCGCGCAATTGGTACCAAGGGGCAGCCGCCGCAGGCAACACGGAGGCCATGTACAATTTGGGCGTACTCTATCAGAACGGACAGGGCGTCGCTCAAAACTACGACAAAGCCCGCGAATGGTTCCAGAAAGCCGCAGACGCTGGCAACGCCGATGCCATGAACAAGTTGGGCGAACTCTACTCCTATGCCCAAGGCGTAGCTCGGGACTACACCCCAGCTCGCAATTGGTACCAAAGGGCGGCCGCCGCAGGCAGCACGGAGGCTGTGTGCAATTTGGGCGTGCTTTATCAGAATGGACAGGGCGTCCCTCAAAATTACGACAAAGCCCGCGAATGGTTCCAGAAGGCCGCAGACGCCGGCAATGCGGACGCCATTAACAAGTTGGGCGAACTCTACTACCATGCCCAAGGCGTGGCCAGGGACTACACCCCAGCGCGCAATTGGTACCAAAGGGCGGCCGCCGCAGGCAACGCGAAAGCCATGTACAATTTGGGCGTGCTCTACGAGAACGGACAGGGCGTCGCCCAGGATTACGGCAAAGCCCGCGAGTGGTACCAGATGGCCGCCGACCTCGGTGACCCGGATGCCAAGCAAGCGCTTTCGCGCTTAGGGCAAGGCGCTCTCTCATCACCGGAGAAAGCCAAGCGATCAACAAGGGAGTAAGCCTAAAGCGGTTTCCTTTGCGGAAACTTCACCCGCGTCTCTATCGGTTCCTCACGCGTAGAGACAGCCAGCAACCACGCGTCGAGCCCGAATTCAAGGCCGCTTGCAGGTTTGCTCTCGCCGAACACTTGAGCGGCTTCTAACGCCACGGCTCCATGGAGGAACGCCCAAAGCGCGACAGACGCCTGCGCAGCTCGGTCCGACCCGGCAATTCGTTGCACCTGCTCGACGGTGAACGTCCAGAGGCTTTGGCGGAAGGTCGCATTGTGCTCCGGCGCGTGGAGACTCATCATCACCTCGTAAAGGTGACGGTTGTCCCTGGCGAACTTTATGTAAGCAGATGACATCTCGCGGATTGTGGTAACCGGTTCGCACCCCTCGGCTGCCTTCCTCAGCGCCAGTTCCAGTTGCCGGGCAGCTTCGTTTGCCAGCGCAGCTTCCAGTGCTGAGCGATCGGAAAAGTAACGGTAGATTGCATTGGGCGCGAGGCCGAGGGAGGCCGCGAGATTCCGTAACGACAAGCCGCGGATACCCCCGTGCGCCAGATCCTTCACCGCGGCTGAAAGGATGGTCTGGCGGTTTGTTTTCGACGGATAAGGCATGAGAAATACTTTACACCTTGACGAGCAAAGGTGTACAGCGAACATGTTGAAGATAAACAGTGATCATCTTAGGAGAAATGCGATGGCGAACCACAAAGATGTCGTGGTCACCGGGGTCTCCACCGGAATTGGTTGGGGAACCACCAAGGTGCTGGTTGCAACTGGACTCTGCCCAGACTTCTTCCTGTGAGGATGCTCGACGCCGGGCTCGCAAAGGCGCTCGGACTGACAAAGCCGTAGCCAGTCTCGAATGGCGGACTCTCACCTGTGCGAGCAAGTAAGCGCGTTCGCCCGATTGAGGCTCACAGGCCGCCGGCGATTTCCTTGCCTTTTGGCCACTCTACCGAGTAGCTAAATTCGATGACTTTTTTAGCCTTAGGCCCCAGCTCGATATTCCAGCTGAGCTTACCGGAATCCTTGTCGGAAGTGGTCGGTTTATCCGAAAACGGCCCCTGATTCACCACGATGTCGGCGGTTTTGGAGACAGGGAGCTGATCGTACATCAGGAGCTTGATCGGATTGGCGCGAAAATTCTGCATGGAGATTTGGTACGTCCGATCCTCGACCGCTCTCTTGTTCAGAATCCCGGTTTCAGAGCGCTTATGTACCGTTTCCTTGCGTTCGGCTTTGATCGAATCGTCCTGGCCGACGTATAGATCAAAGTCGCCGCCAGCCGGCAGCAAGCTCAATGGAATAGTACCGGTAAACTCCCCGTCCCGGAAAACACTGACGGGGCCTGGCAAGAGCAACGCAGGACTGGTATTTACCAGGTGCACCCGCAAGAATACGCCCGGATCGAGCTTAGGGGTCGTTACATACTCCGGGCCTCCTTGGAGGTTTAGTAAGGTCACGTTGGTACGATGAGGCTGACCGTCAGCAGGAATAACCACTGGCAGCTCAACCTCGTAGGCGACAGCAAGGCCCGTTGTCTGCACGGCGGCCTCTGCATTCGTGCTCTCTAGTGAGAGCTTGTCGGCTTGGGCCGGCGCCTCCGCCCGCATGGGGGCGGGCATGTTTGAAGCCCGGGCTGCGGGCATTGGCTCTGGTATTTTGAAGTCCACGAACGCCGGTTCCAGGTCGGGCATTCTTCCGTCGCGCCCCGGCTGAGCAGTCGAGAGAACAAGGCGCACGTCGCTCCAGTCCTCGCTCGTCTTTTGCCGGATCAACGCGTTATAGAGGAGTTCGACTTTGCCGGTAGTCGAATCCACACGGGCGTCGTAACTAGGAGCCCAGGAAGCGTTTCCAATCACGTAAGAGAGCGTGAACTCGGCCTTGGCTGATGCCCCAGCCTTGACGCTCACGAGCACCGCGCGCTGGGATTTCTGCTGGCCGCTGCTAAGGGCCTCAAGTTCTCTTTTCACGCGGTCTATCTCCGGCTCCAGTTTTGCCTCAGAACGCTCCACCGAAAGAATGTTCTCGGCAACGCTCGAGAGCTCGTCGCCGTAGTACGTAAAGAGCTTCTTGATCTCGTCGACATTAACCGTTTCTTTTTCCCCTTTGCCCAGCCCGGTGGCCAAGTTTCGCAAAAAAGCGCGCTTTTCCTCGAGCACGCCTTTCGTGGCAGAAAACGATTTTTTCTGATCCTCCAAGTCCCGCAACTGACCCTGAAGCTCCTGGGTCCTTGGCAGCGCGCTGGCAGCCAGGAACTGATTCCGGATATCAATTCCTTCGATCGTCAGGGCGGCGTCAGACTGGGCGTGGACAACCAAAGAATCCTCTTCCAAGCCCTCCGGGAGACCCACAAACTGCAGAACGCTTACTCCTTCCGGCAGAGTCACGGTGCCAGTTCTTGTGACGCGGGCCCGGTCGGGATAAACGGTCACTGCCCGAATCGACGAACTCACCGGGGTCGGCTCCTGCCCATAGAGCGAGCACAGCATTCCCATCATTGAAACTGCCAGGAGCCAGGTCATTCTCATCATACTCCAGGAGATTAAAGAGCTGAATCCTGCCCTCGTCATGCAATCTAGTGTAAAACTAATGTAAAAGGCCGCCGGCGGCTTGGCAGATATATGTTCGTTCCAGTGTTTTCTACCCGATGAGTGCTTTTCCAAGGCAATACCGTGGAAAATAGTGGAAAAGGGAACCCTGAAACCGGGTTCAAGTCCCCCCCCGAGCAGTTTGCAAAGGTGCTGCTACTGTCGAAACACTTCTTCCAGTTCGACAACCAGCCCTGGCAAAAGCGGCGTCGTCACTTTCTCTTTGGCAGCGAACCGCTGGATTGGATTCTCGCGATCCAGCTCGAATGCGAACCGGGAGAGTTCACACGGTACGGGGTCGATGATCCAAAGTTCGTTCAATCCCAGTCTGGCATAAGTTCTCTTCTTGTTTTCCAGATCAAGCGTGCGCGTCTTTGGAGATAATATCTCGACCACGAAATTCGGTGGACCTTCCGCACCCGCGTCCGTAGGATATGCCTCTTCTCGTTGGGGGCATTCAATCGCTTACACCCGCGCCGATCGCTCAAGCAGGCGGTTGAACTCGGACGAGTTCGGAATGTTTGACAGATCGCATGCTTTGCTTATGACAAAACTGATAACTGGAAGTGTCGTAACGGCTCTGTTGTGTTCAAGTCTTAACGGCTGTAGCCGTGGAGATATAATGGAAGCTATTTCGATCAGTAGTGCTATAGCTGGTGCTGCTACCGTAATTACAATCGTGGCAGTTCATGAAGCAACTGAACACCAGCGCCAGGCTGCCCAGGAACAGGCTCGCTTCGCCCAACAACTGATTGAGCAACACAGAACAAGGGGCGTTAAGGAGTCACGTTACATCGCAGTTACAACAGTACGTGAACCTGACGCCAAAGGGGCTAAAAGCCTGATGATCTTCGATACGCAGACTAACCAAGTAGTGGGAAACCATGTGTATGACGTCAAGACCGAACCGAAAACCGGACAAGTTGGTAAGTTTGAAACCTACTCGGCTGAATATGTTGGCACCGGGCAATACTAGCGACCTGAAGGTAAGGGATAAGGGTCGCGTCTATACAAAACACAAATACACATTCCATCTCGAGAATCACTTCCAGCAAATATTTTTCGGCCTCAATGACCGTACTCTTGGATCTGCACATGAGCTCAAGAAAAATCAACTCGTGAACCTGTTGCGCCACTGGCGGAACGTTCGTGGGAGAAATCAACCAGGGCACTAAACTGCGCTTTGCTCGGTGATCATAAGGAAAATCGTGTAAATTCTGGCGGAAAAGGCCTGTGATCGAGCTATCAAGATATGTCCTCGATGTGCTGCGTAAGGATGACGAGTTTATCCTTTATCGGGGGCGGAGTCAGGACGGTGAATCTCAGGCTCTAGTGCTTTCGCCTGTGGCGGAGTATGCAAGGCCGGAAAGTCTAAAGCGGCTAGAGCACGAATTTTCTCTTAGAGAGGAGCTGGATCCCGGGTGGTTTGCCCGACCAATGGCAATTGCCCGCCACATGGATCGGACGGTACTCGCGTTGGAGGATCCCGGCGGTGTGCCTCTCGATCAATCACTCGGTCGGCCATTGGACCTAGGATTTTCGTTGCGTGTCGCTATCAGTCTCTCTAGCGCGATCGATCAGTTACATCAGCGCGGCATTATCCACAAGGACATTAAGCCGGCCAATGTTTTGGTGCACTCTGTCACCGGCCGGTGCTGGCTCATGGGTTTTGGTATCGCTTCGCGACTTCCTCGCGAGCGGCAGGCTCCGGAGCCTCCGGAGCTTGTGGCAGGAACACTCGCCTACATGGCACCCGAGCAGACTGGGCGGATGAATCGTTCCATCGATTCGCGGAGCGACCTGTATTCACTCGGCGTCACGCTCTACGAGGTGCTGACCGGGACCCTGCCGTTCACGGCGTCTGATCCGATGGAATGGGTCCACTGCCACATTGCCAGGAAGCCAGTCTCCCCCCGTGAGCGGTTTAACACTGTCCCGGCCTCCGTCTCGGCCGTAATCATGAAGCTGCTCGCCAAGACAGCCGAGGAACGGTACCAGACAGCGGCAGGCGCTGAAATTGATTTTCGGCGTTGCCTTGCTGAATGGGAAACCCACGGCCGAGTCGACGAATTCGCGCTTGGCGAGTACGACGTACCAGACCGGCTCTTGATTCCTGAAAAATTGTATGGGCGAGTGCGCGAGATCGATACTTTGCTCACTTCCTTCGACCGAGTCGTCGCAAGCGGCAATCCGGAGCTGGTGCTCGTTTCCGGATATTCGGGTATCGGCAAATCGTCCGTCGTCAATGAACTCCACAAGGTGCAGGTTCCGTCCCGCGGCCTTTTTGCATCGGGCAAGTTCGACCAGTACAAGCGTGACATCCCCTATTCGATTCTGGCGAAAGCCTTCCAAGGCCTGATCCGGCCGCTTCTCGGGAAGAGCGACGCCGAGCTGAGCCGATGGCGTGATGCTGTTCGAGAGGCGTTGCACCCGAACGGACAGCTCATCGTCGATCTGGTCCCCGAACTGGCGCTTATCCTCGGCGAGCAGCCGCCTGTCTCAGAACTTTCACCACAGGATGCACAACGCCGTTTCAAGCTGGTGTTCCGGCGCTTCATCGGCGTCTTCGCGCGGCCCGAGCATCCGCTGGCACTGTTCCTCGACGATCTGCAATGGCTCGACGCGGCCACCCTCGATCTGATCGAGGATTTGCTGACCCAGCCGGACGTGCAGTACTTGGTGTTGATCGGCGCTTACCGGGACAACGAGGTCAACGCCAGCCATCCGCTGATGCGCAAACTGGAAGCGATCCGCCGGGCGGGCGCGCTCGTACAGGAGATCACGCTAGCGCCGCTTGCCAAGGAAGACCTGGAAGGACTAATCGCGGATTCGCTCCGCTGTGCACCGGACCGGGTCGAGCCATTAGCGCTCCTGGTACATGAGAAGACGGGAGGTAACCCGTTTTTCGCTATCCAGTTTATTTCTGCGCTAGCCGAAGAGGGGCTGCTCAACTTTGACCACGGCTCGGGGCGATGGTCCTGGGACCTCGGCCGCATTCACGCCAAGGGCTACACCGATAATGTAGTCGACCTCATGGTTGGAAAGCTGAACCGTCTGCCTGTCGAGACCCAGAAGACACTCAAAGAGTTCGCCTGTCTCGGTAACAGTGCCGAAGTCGCCACGCTTTCCATCGTTCATGGGACATCGGAGGAGGAGGTGCATTCGGATTTGTGGGAGGCTCTGCGGCTGGGGTTCATTGTGCGTTTGGAGGACTCCTATAAGTTTGGCCACGACCGTGTCCAGGAAGCGGCCTATTTACTGATCCCAGAAGAATTACGCGCCGAGGCCCATCTGCGCATGGGTCGTCAGCTCTATTCAAGTATGACGACGGAAGAGATCGCCGAGAATATCTTCAGAGTTGTGAATCAGCTGAATGCCGGCGCTGCCCTCATTTCCGAACGGACAGAGAAAGAGCGAGTCGCAGAGCTCAACCTCGCGGCGGGGCAGAAGACCAAGGCCTCGGCAGCCTATGCTTTGGCATGCAACTATTTTGGACTTGGAATGGCCATGGCCGGGCGAAGTGGTTGGAAAAGGCGCTATGACCTTGCGCTAGGCTTGTGGCTGGAACGAGCCGAGTGCGAGTTTTTAACTGGAAACATTGAAACGGCTGAGCGCTTGATTTCCGAAGTGCTCCAGAAAGCCAGGTCGAAACTCGACAAGGCTGCGGCATATCGATTGTGGGTCCAACTCTGCGTGTTCAAAACGCAGAACGGGCAGGCTGTTGAGATCGCGCTAGAGTGCCTTGGCCTTTTTGGAATAGAGATGCCGCCGCATCCCACCCCCCAGCAGGTACAGAACGAGTATGAAGAAGTGTGGAAGAATCTGAAAGAGAGATCGATTGCAAGCCTGATAGAGCTTCCCAGGATGAGTGACCCGGAGATGCAGGCGGCAATGAGTGTCCTGTCTACACTGTCTGCGCCTGCAATGAATACCGATAATAATCTGTTCCGGCTCCTCATCTGCCACATGGTGAACGTAAGTGTCAAATACGGGATAACAGCCGCTTCGACGCATGGTTACGCTTGGTTTGGCGTAATCCTGGGTCCTGTTTTTCACCGTTACAAAGATGGGTATCGATTCGGAAAGCTGGCCGTCGACCTGGTCGAGAAATACAACTTCCTCGGCTGGAAAGCGAAGGTGTATTACGCGATGGAGACGGTGCTTCTATGGACACAGCCCCTCAACTCCGCCATAGACTCTGTAAGAGCCGCCTTCCGTACCGCGCTTGAGACTGGGGATCTTACGTTTGCATGCTATAGCAGCCACCACCTGGTGACCGATCTGCTTTTGCGAGGAGAGCACCTTGACCTGGTCTGGCTGGAGTCAACCAAAGCGCACGATTTTGCCCAGAATGCCAAATTCCGGGATGTAGCAGACGCTGTCCTGAGCATCCAGCGTTTCGTTCAGAACGTTCGGGGGCAGAAGGGAGGTTCCTCCACTGACGCCGATGATGAACGCGCCTTTGAAGCGCGACTGCTTGAGAGCCCGATGCCAACCAAGCTTTGCTGGTATTGGATTCTAAGGCTGTGGGCGCACTTTATGTCTGGCGATTATGCGGCTGCCATCGCAGCAGGCCAAAAGGCAAGAGCACTTCTCTGGGCATCGGAGGGTCACATCCAACTGCTCGACTACTGCTACTACACCGCACTGTCAGCTGCCGGGTTCTGGAAAGAGGCACCGCCCGACAAACAGAGCGAATTGCTGGATCTACAGATCCAACACCTGGCGCAGCTTAAAGAGTGGGCGGAGAATTGTCCGTCGACTTTTCGGGACAAGTACGCTCTTGCGGCGGCCGAATTTGCCCGCGTTGAGGGCCGAGAGCTCGATGCTGAGCGTCTTTACGAGCAGGCGATCCGCTCAGCGCGGGCGAATGGTTTTGTCCACAATGAAGCGCTTGCCAACGAACTCGCCGCGCGGTTTTATGCGGCTCGAGGCTTCGAGAAGATCGCGAATGCTTACTTGCGGGACGCCCGATACGGATTTCTTCGTTGGGGAGCCGAGGGCAAGGTGCGGCAACTCGATGACCTATACCCACAGCTTCGGGTGGAAGAACCGGTCTCTGGCCCCGCCGGCAGGATCGGGGCGCCGGTGGAACATCTGGACCTCGCGACGGTACTTAAAGTGTCGCAAGCCGTGTCGGGCGAGATCGTCCTGGAAAAGCTGATTGACATGTTGATGCGCACCGCGATTGAGCATGCAGGTGCTGAGCGCGGCGTGTTGATTCTCCGCCGAGATGTCGAGCAGCGGATCGAGGCTGAAGCCACGACCAGCGGGGACGCAATCATCGTGCGTTTGCGAGCAGCAGTCGCATCCGATGCTGCGATGCCAGAATCAATCGTCCACTATGTTGTTCGTACCCAGGAGAGTGTGATTCTCGACGATGCGTCAGCGGAAAATCCGTTTTCAGCCGATCCGTATATTCGTCGGCATCATGCCCGTTCAATTCTCTGCATGCCGCTGATCAACCAAGCCAAACTGATCGGTGTACTCTACCTTGAAAACAATCTGGCTCCTCATGTCTTTACGCCGACGCGGATCACGGTATTAAGATTATTGGCGTCGCAAGCCGCGATTTCCTTGGAGAATACCCGTCTTTACCGTGAGCTCGAGGTACGCGAGACAAAGATCCGTCGCCTGTTCGACGCCAACATTATTGGGATCTTCATCTGGAATCTCGAAGGCGAGATTATCGAGGCTAACGAAGCATTTCTCCGGATGGTCGGCTACAGTCGCGCAGATCTTCTTTCGGGTCGCGTGCGTTGGACCGAACTGACGCCAGCGGAATGGCGTGACCGCGATGAACAGGCCGTGGCGGAGATCGCGACCACGAGAATCTTTCAGCCGTTAGAAAAGGAGTATTTTCGAAAGGACGGCAGCCGCGTGCCCGTCATGATTGGCGGCGCGACCTTCGAAGGAAGTAATGACGAGGGCGTCGCCTTCGTGCTCGATTTGAGCAAACAGAAACACGCCGAAGAAGCGTTGCAGAAAATGCAGACGGAGCTGGCATACGTGGCGCGCGTGACAACGTTGGGCGAGCTGACTGCATCGATCGCCCACGAAGTTAGCCAGCCGCTAGCGGCCATGTCAACGAATGCCAGCGCCAGCCTGCGATGGCTGGCTGGAGATTCGCCGAATCTCGCTGAAGCTCGCGAAGCGGTTCGCCGTATCGTTCGCGATGGAAGTCGGGCCAGCGGTGTGATTGCACGCATACGGGCTCTCTTCAAAAAAGCTCCCGCCGCGAAAGAGCCGGTGAATATCAACGAGATCATCCAAGAAGTTCTCGCGATTACCCAGGCGGAATTGCAAAGGAATCGTGTGTCACTCAAGACTGAATGCGCTGAGGATCTACCAATGGTGATCGGGGACAAAATCCAACTCCAACAAGTGATTCTGAATCTGGTGGTCAACGCAATCGAGGCGATGAGCGGAGTCATCGAGGGTTCGAGGGAACTGTGCGTCAGTTCACAAAGAGTTTCAGACATTCCGGGCGAAGCCGGGACAAACGCGGTCGAGGGTAACACTCTGACCGAATCGGAATCAGCCTCTGTAGTAGTGGGAATCCGAGATTCTGGGCCGGGGTTGGACTCAACCCAATTACCGCGTGTTTTCGAGACCTACTATACGACTAAATCTCAAGGGATGGGCATGGGACTCGCCATCAGTCGTTCCATTATCGAAGCCCATGGAGGACGGTTGTGGGCCATGGCCAATGCGCCTCGGGGCGCTGTCTTTCAGTTCACGTTGCCCATTCCTGGAGAGCGGACGTTATGAACGAAACAGAAGCCACGCAAGTCTTACCTTTGGAGGATGTACGCCCACGCTTTCGCTTGAGATACATATTGGCCTGCCGTGGGCGGTTCCAGCAATGTCGGTCGAGTCGTTCCGATATCGTGTCAGCGTCCGGCCAAACCTGGCCAGTCCGATCATGCCGCTCCCGGCATGATCGGAAAAAGCCGCATGTGCGCCGCCCATTACCCGCCGATCCGTTCCATCCATGCAGTTCGCACGCTTCACCAACGTCGGCGGATGCTGCTTGGCGTTGGGCCAGATGGCAATTGTACGAAAGGGCAATTTATTTCGCACCAAAGTGCAATAGCAAAGTCACACCTGACTTTGCTATCCTACCCAAATCCGAATTCGTGTCTGAGCGGACGGCAAGCATCGATGAAATTGCCCCCAACCTCTTCTTACACCCCATAATGGTGCAAGAAAGAGAGGTGACTTAGCCTCCGACGCCTTTTTGCCCCAGCTAGGAATGATATGACTGAAAAAAACAAAACAACGGCCATGACGGAGGAGAGCAAAACCCTATGCGCACTTCAGAACACCAAAGGAATGATGGTTGGTAAGGACCGTATCGAACCGTTTCAGACCACATTTCGAGGAGAGGTTATTCAGCCGACTGATTTTGGCTATGAAAGAGCGCGGAAAATCTGGAATGCCAGCATTGACAAGCGCCCTGGTTTGATCGCCCGATGCGCAGGCGTAGCCGATGTAATGGCTGCCGTGAACTTCGCACGCGAAAATCAACTACTGGTCGCGGTGCGCAGCGGTGGTCACAACGTATCCGGGAGGGCTCTCTGCGATGGCGGGATTGTGATCGACCTGTCTGGCATGAAGGGGATTCAAGTCAATGCGAAGAACCATACCGTCCGAGTGGAAGGGGGAGCCACTCTAGGTGATCTGGATCGCGAGACTCATGTCTTTGGCTTGGCTGTTCCAGCAGGAATTATGTCCAAAACAGGAATCGCCGGGCTCGCGCTCGGGGGCGGAGTCGGCTGGCTAGTACGAAAATACGGTCTGACTTGTGACAACGTTTTATCGTTTGATATCGTGACCGCGGATGGAAAGCCCCGCCTGGCAAGCGCCAACGAGAACGAAGATTTATTCTGGGCTCTTCGGGGAGGAGGTGGCAATTTCGGGGTAGTCACTTCATTCGAATTCCGCGCCCATCCGGTGAGCACCATTCTGGGGGGCTTGGTCGTTTATCCAAGAAACCGCGCGGCGGAAGTTCTCCGATTTTATCGTGATTTTACGGAGTCGGCACCAGAAGAACTAACCGCCTATGCCGCTCTGATACACACGCCTGAGGGCGTTCCCGCTGTGGCGGTCGTTGCCTGCTATTGCGGAGACCTGACCGAGGGTGAGAAAGTGCTCAAATCTCTTAGAAATTTCAGCTCACCGATTCTGGATGCGATTCAACCCATGCCATTCCCGCAGATGCAAACCTTACTGGATGGGGCCTTCCCGGACGGTAACTATAACTATTGGAAATCTACCTTCCTGCGCGAGTTGAGCGATGATGCGATCGCCTTGCTTGTAGGGCAAGCGAACCGAGCGACATCCCCTCTTACTGGGGTAGTTATCGAGTACTATGGGGGAGCTGCGAGTCGGGTTGGGGTCTCCGAAACTGCTTTTGCACAGCGTCAAGCCCAATATTCCCTTATCTTTCTCGCGCAATGGACGAATCCGGGAGAGTCGCAGCTCCATATCGATTGGGCTCGAGCTTCGGCCGATTCGATACGTCCTTTCTCCAGCGGTGCGTATTATTTGAATTACCTGGGAGAGGAGGGCGAAGATACGATAAAAGCCGCGTTCGGTCCCAACTACGAGCGGCTGAAGGCCGTCAAGAAGAAGTACGATCCTGAGAACTTCTTTTGCTTGAACCAGAATATCAAACCGCAGGTTTCCACGAGAACCTAAGCCAGCTATAGTCTTTTATTCCCCCCGACCGGCACGTGCAGATCCGGATCATCAATACAAATGGGGGTATCAAGGGAATCTCGCAGAGATCGGAGCGATGCCGTCACGGTGCTCTGGGAGGAGTGAAAACATGGGGGGGACCATCCGGTTGCGGTCCTTCCTGCGGTGGCGGGGGAGTCGGTGGGGGAGGCACCGTCAACGAATTCGACAGTGTGTTGTTACTACCGAACCGGTTAAGCGGCCCGGGTATAATCAACGCCCCACTTGGCGATTACGCTCGCCGGACCGGGAGGAGCCACGGG
>Ga0210388_10003235_pt1 | contig 12762 bp, 14 predicted proteins | sample IncBWC19OmetaG_FD_155485 | JGI IMG/M metagenome (GOLD analysis project Ga0210388, IMG submission 155485) | Forest soil microbial communities from Barre Woods Harvard Forest LTER site, Petersham, Massachusetts, United States - Inc-BW-C-19-O ... | reverse complement strand
GCGAAGCGCAAGGCGCGCAGTGCCCGGACGAGTAACGCCGTGCTCGTGGCGCCATCGGCATCGAAATCGCCCACAACCAACACCCGGCCGGCAGCGCGATGCGAGGCCAAGAGCCGCGTCGCCGGCTCGAGGCCTTCCAAAGACCCCACCGGCAGCAGCCGCTCCAGCGATAAGTCCAGTTCAGAATCGCTGGCAATGCCGCGGGCCGCGTACACGCGCCGCAATACCGGATGCAGATGCCCCGCAAAATCCGTAGGGGTCTCGTGTGTGCGTCGGCGGATCTCCATATCTACTCGAATGACTCCCACCAGGGCTTTCTGCGACGCCAAATTCGCCGCAGGCCACGCGCCGTCAGCGTGAAACACCGATCCGCCGCCGAGAGCTGCAGCCGCTCGATTCTGCCGGCCCGCAGCTCCATCAGGGCGGGACGAAGCCAACGCGATTCGAGCGCCTGCCATGACTCACTGCCGGGGGCGCATGCTGCGGCGACAACGCCGCTGGGGAATTTTTCGTGCGGGGGAACTCGTTCGGCGCCCGTCCGGCCGCTGAATGCATTGAAAAATAAATCATCTCCTGCGGCCCAGCCCTGTACGTTCGGCAGTGACGCGATGGGCGCGCCGCCGCCCCAAAACCACAGCCCGTTGACAACCGGCGCACCCAGGCTCGTGCGAGCGCGGTTTGCGTCGTGTTCGAACAACCACATTTCGGTCTCGCTGATCAATTGCTGCAGCCTTCCTGAGTCCGCGCCGGCGGGGAGAAATTCCTCGATGTGCCGCCCCAATACGTCCTCTGGATCGCGTGTCACGACCTGCATCTCGCGGTCGAACGAACAAAAAAGCTGCGCCGACCGCGCCGCCGTCATCTGAATTCCCGAGCCTTTCCAGACCCGATTGAAATCCGCCGCCAGGCTGTCGGCCCCCGCCCGCGTCAGCGATAGCATGCCATCCTGACTTAAGCGCACGCTGGTCATTTCCGCCACATAGTGGACGGGGGTTGCCACGCAAACCCAGGCCGCATCCACCGCACCCTTCTCCACGGCGGCCGCATCCACGGCGGCCGTCTCCACGGCGGCACGATCCGCGCACAGGGCCGCGGCGGCGACAGCCGGCATGCAGGCTGCTTGCGGCGCGATCACGCGAAACGCCTCGGCGCGCCAGTCCGATACCGGCGACCAGTCATCCGCGCGCGCAAGCAGCTGCTCGAGGAGCGGAACGCGGAGGCGCGCGCTGTCGCGCACAACAAATCGAAAATACTGGCTGGACACAAACGCTCCGGCGGCAATTTGAGTATCTTAAGCGCATGCGATTCGCCCAGGACGACTCAACTTCAGGCATCAATGTCATCCGCGCCTATGGAAATGGCGAGCTTCGCGTCAATGAGAACGTTTATCGTGGCGCGGTCATCCTGAGCGCGGCAACGGTGATCGCCGATGCGAACATCCACAATCTCGAGGACCTGATCGCGTTGGGAGTCTCGCGCACGCTGGCCCTCGAACCGGAACTGGTGCTGCTCGGAACCGGGGCGCGCCAGATCTTTCCAGCCGCCTCTTTTGGCGCTCAGTTTTTACGTGCCGGCATTGGGTTTGAGGTCATGGATACCAGTGCCGCGTGCCGCACGTTCAACGTTTTGGTGGGTGAGCAGCGCCGCGTCGCGGCCATGCTGTTGGTATGAAAGACTAAGAAAAAATAGCAGGGCGATAAGCGAAATACACAATCAAACTATTATCGAGAAATATTCTTCTTCTAATTGATCTTGTTGTTGTTTTTTGATTAAACGTGTAAGCCTAGCGCCCCGCAATGGATCTTCCCGACGCGTCGCAGTAAAACATACGAAATTAACTGTCGCAAGTCCCCGACAATTTAAATTAATAATGTATACTTAACATATTCAGATAGTTACGTACATAATCTAGATCTTACTTTACGCGCGCAAGGAAACCGAGCGGATCGATCGGTTTGCCGTTGCGACGAATTTCAAAATACAACACGGGCTTCCCCGGCGCCCCCTCACCCATGTGTCCGATCACCTCGCCTTCGGCAACCTCCTGCCCGTCACGCACCAACGATTCGCGATTGTGCGCATAGGCGGAAAGCAAGTTCTCGCCATGCTTGATGATGATGAGATTTCCGTAGCCTCGAATGCCGCTGCCGGTGTACACGACCCGCCCCGCTGAGGCCGCACGAATATCCTGCCCCAACTGTCCGTACAAGAGTATTCCGCCGCTCGGCACTGTCTGCGGCGCACCGGATCGGTCCGTGGGCCAGTTCCATCCTGGCGCCGCCACACCGGGGGCTGCCGCACTTGGCGCGAGGCGGGTTGGCGCGTTCGACGGCGGCAGCACGCGCGCGGGCCTGGATGTGGCTACTGCAGAGCGCCGAGGTGTCAAGACCAGCGTCTGCCCCACCCTAATACGAAAGTCGCTTCCTATATTGTTCCAGCGCGCCAGGTCGCGAAAATCGAGACCATACCGCCAGGCAATGCTGTAGACGGTGTCCTGTGGCCTTACCACATACATTTCCTGAGTGCCCGCCGTATCAGCGCAGCCCTGCAGCAACAGGCCGCAGAGCCCCAGAGCGCAAATCAAGCTCCTAACGCTGCAATCCTGAGACCAGCGGAACAAAGCTCACCGCGCCCAGCGACTGGCGGTCGATGCGGGTTTCGCCCTTCGTGTAGCGGAACAGTTCCTGTTTTCCCTCAGGCCCTACCGGCGCGATCAGCCGACCGCCCGTCTTCAGCTGCTCGAAGAGTGCCGGCGGCACGGTGTGCGGTGCGGCTGTCAGCAAGATGCCGTCAAAGGGCGCACGAGCCGCCCAGCCGATGCTTCCGTCGTCATGGCGAAAGTTGACATTGCGAATTCGCAGCTCACGCAACGTGCGCCGCGCCCTCCCCAGCAAGGGAGCAATTCTTTCGATGCTGTAAATCTCGGTCACCAACGGCGAGAGCACAGCCGTCTGGTAGCCGCATCCGGTACCGATTTCCAGCACCCGCGGCGCCTCTCCCGCCGCCAGCAGCGCCTCCGTCATTTTTGCCACGACGAAAGGTTGTGAGATGGTCTGGCCGAAACCGATCGGCAGTGCCGTGTCCTCATAGGCACGGCTCGCCAATGCCTCATCCATGAATAGATGCCGGGGCACGCTGCGGACCCGATCCAGGACTCGTTGATCGGCAATACCCTGCTCCTGCAATCGCTGCACCAGGCGCTCGCGTGTTCGCGCCGAAGTCATGCCGATACCGCTGAGACGCGGGCCTTCCATAAAATTACTCAATCTCGAGCCATCGTTTGAGATCGATCAGTGCGGAATGCCGCGTCAGATCAATTTGCAGCGGCGTGACGGAAGCGTACCCCTCCGCCACGGCGTGAAAATCCGTGCCCGGACCTGCGTCCTGGCCCGCGCCGGCATTTCCCACCCAATACACTTCGCGGCCCCGCGGGTCCTGCGCCCTGACGATGGGTTTCGCGCGGTGCCGGTTCCCGAGGCGCGTCACCTTGATGCCGCGTAGTTGCCCGTCCGGCAGGTCTGGGACATTGACATTCAGGATGACCGGGCCCTCCTCCGAACCGTGCAAAGGATGTTGCGCGACACGCTGCACGAGTTGCGCGGCCACCCGCGCCGCACTCGCGAAATTACGCGGGCTGTCCGACGTCAGGCAGAGTGAAACCGCGACGGCGGGCAGGCCCAGAAATCGGCCTTCGACGGCGGCAGCGACGGTACCTGAGTACAGTGTGTCATCACCCAGATTCGCGCCGTCGTTGACGCCGCTGACCACGATGTCGTGCTCGAAATCGAACAACCCTGAAATCGCCAAGTGCACGCAGTCGGTCGGCGTGCCATTGACGTAGTAGGCATCGGTATCGTAACGCACGGCTCGCACCGGCACATCCAGTGTCAGCGAGTTGCTCGCACCGCTGCGATTTCGATCAGGAGCCACGATCGTGACGGCGCCGAGCGGCTTGATCGCTTCTCCGAGAGCTGCCAGGCCCTCGGCGCGGTAGCCGTCGTCATTGGAAAGAAGGATCTTCACTGCTTAACAGGTCTGCGCCGCACTGGCGGGTAATCGCGGACTATACTTGATATATGGGCAGAAAGCGCACACTCCAGCCGGACGAGGCAGACCATTCGACGGACGCCGCGGCATTTCGCACCGCGATGCGCGACGTCAAGCCGCTGGCCGCGCAGCCATCACGCCACGTCCCGCCGAAAGCTGCGCGCCGCACGCGTATTCGACCGCTGCACGCCGCCGCCGACGCCGTTGAGGATCTCGATGCGGCCATGCCATTGATCGCCACGGCCGCCGGCGAGGACGCCGCCGCATCCCTGTCGTTTCAACGCGCCGGCATCCGCGATCAGATGATGCGCCGCCTGCGCCGCGGCTTGATCCCGAGCGAGGATGAGCTTGATCTTCACGGACTCACTCAGACAGAGGCGCGCGATCAGCTCGCGGACTTCATCGCGCACAGCCGCAATGCCGGGCGCCGCTGCGTGCGAGTGGTGCATGGCAAGGGCTATCGCTCCGGCGCGCGCGGACCGATTCTCAAGACTGCGGTAAACCTCTGGCTGCGCCGGCATCTGGACGTCATGGCATTCACCTCCGCCAAGGCCATCGACGGCGGGACTGGAGCGGTCTACGTATTGCTGCGGGCCTGAATGCCGCAGTCCTTGAGCGCGATCTGAAGGTTCGCGAGCTTGTCGAGATCGGGCCGGAAGCGCTCGGCAATGAGCTTGCGCGCCGCCATGTAGTCCTTTGAATGATTGATCGCTTCGACGGCCAGCAGTTCTCCGCCCTTGAGATAGCAGACACTGAAACTGCGCGTAGCCGGATCGCCGCGCGTCAATTGCTGATCGTGGCCGGAAGATAATCCGGCGATCAGCAGCTTGTTGTCGTATTGATCGGACCAAAACCACGGTACCCGCCCGTAAGCCATGGGCCGGTCCAGCATGTTAAGCGCCGCCACCTTGCTTTGCTCGAAGGCATTGTCGACCGATTCGAGCCGTACTCGGGAGTGATAGCGCGGCGAAAAATAACTGGTGCAATCGCCGGCCGCGAAAATTGCAGGATCGCTGGTTCGGCAGGTTTCATCGACAACGATGCCGTTGTCGCACTCAAGCCCCGCGTCCGCGGCCAATTGAGTATTGGCGATCGCGCCGATGCCCACCACCAATAGATCCGCCGGGTGCATGCTGCCATCGGCGCAAACCACCCTTTCAACGCGGCCGCTTCCCTCAAAACGCACCACGCGGGTGTTGCAGATGATTTTGACGCCCTGAGTGCGGTGTTCGTGCTCAAAATACTCCGAGACGCTCGACGCCACGACACGATTCATGACTCGATCCGCCATCTCCAGCACCGAGACGGCGCAACCCATCCCGCGCGCGGTTGCCGCGATTTCCAGGCCGATGTAGCCGCCGCCGACGATGATCACGCGGGCTCCCGGTTTCAGGCCCGCACTGATGGCCGCGGCATCATCAACGTTGCGCAAATAGTTCACCCCGGCCAGATCGGAACCGGAGCAGGTCATGCGCCGCGGCAAAGCGCCGATGCACAGCAGAAGACGGTCGTATGCGAATTCCTCGCCATTCGACAGCAGCACGCGGCGCGCCGCCGCTTCGATTCGGGTTGCGCGGGCGCCGAGCTTGAGCTCGATGGAATGTTCATCGTAAAAGCCGCGGTGCCGGAACAGCAGACGTTCCGCCGCCATCTCGCCGGACAAGTACTTCTTCGACAGCGGCGGCCTTTGATACGGCAACATGCTCTCGTCGCTGATCAGAACGAGACGCTGCGTGAATCCTTCACGGCGCAGAGTATCGACGGCCTGTGCGCCTGCCTGTCCGCCCCCTACGATGACGATCGTCGAGATCATGACAACCATATTAGCGTACGCCTGCGCAAAATCGCCGCGACTAGCTTCCGCGCCGACACCGCGGTTATACTGAATCGGCATGAATTTGCGTTGATATGTGAATATCAGATATCTGCTATCGGGTCGGCAATTGGATCTCAAACAGCTCGAATATTTTCGCCACGTTGCTGAGCTCGGCAGTTTCACCAATGCCGCCGCTTTCCTCTCGGTTGGGCAACCCACCCTGAGCCGTCAGATCGCGGACCTCGAATTGGAATTTGGGCAGGATCTGTTTGACCGCAACGGCCGCGGCGTGGTGCTCACACAGGCAGGCTGCCAGCTCCTCGAACACACGCGCGGCATCCTCATGCAGGTCGGGCGTGCTCGACAAGAATTGGAAACCACGCGCAGCGGCGATGCCGGCCACATCATCCTCGGGCTGCCCGCGAGTCTCGGCAACATCGTGACCGTTCCGCTGGTCAAGGCTTTCGGCAAGGTGTTGCCGAAATCCCGGCTGGCGTTCTCGGAAGGCTTGTCCGCCTATATTTTGGAGCGTTTGAGCGTCGGGCGCATCGATTGCGCCCTGGCCTACAATGCCACTGCCTCCGAAGACTTCGATGTAACACCCTTGCTCGACGATCAATTATTTCTGATCGCCTCGGCATCCCAAACTAAAAAATATCCCGCATCCATATCCTTGAGCGAACTCGCCGACTATCCGCTGGTCATTCCCGGCCGTCCGCATGCGAACCGCATGACTGTGGAACACGCCCTGTCGAATATCGGCAAGAAAATTCAGATCGCGCATGAAGTCGAATGCATCCCTGCGATCGTCGATCTGGTGCGCCAAGGGCACGGCTTCGGGGTGCTGTCGCTGAATGCGATCAAATCCTCGCCCTGGGCCGCGCATGTTCTCATCAAGCCCATCTTGAATCCGACGCTGACGTTCCCGTTATCGATCGTGACATCGATAAGGCGTCCAAAGAGTGCGTTCATGCGCAAGGCGATTTCTCTGATCGGCGACGTGGTGCGCGGCGAAATCGGACAGCATTTAGGCAAGATGCCGCGAAGTTTCAAGGATCGGCAAGCCTCGAACCGGCGGGCGCGATAAATTGAATCCAAAGAACTTCGACAATGTGAACTTGAATCTGCTGGTCATCTTCGCCGTGCTGATGCGCGAAAGATCGGTTACCCGTGCCTCGAAAATACTCATGATTTCGCAGCCCGCCGTCAGCCACGCGCTCAAGCAGCTGCGGACTCTGTTTGCCGATCCGCTATTTACGCGCAGCAGTACCGGCGTGAATCCGACCCAGCACGCCCAGACCGTTCACAAAGATCTGCTCGTATCGCTCGAAGCAATCGAAGCGATCTTGAATAAGCGCAGTCAAGAGCAGCAACCCTCAGCCAGACAACAACACTGACGCCATCGCGGCCAGTCCCTCTTTGCGCCCGATAAATCCCAGGCGCTCCGTCGTGGTCGCTTTGATGTTGATTGCCGTCGCCGCAACTTGCAGGTCTTGCGCCAGATTCGCGGCCATCGCGCTGCGATGCGCCCCGATACGCGGAGCCTCCGCGAGCACCGTGATATCCGCGTTGACCAAGCGCAGTCCGGCCGACTTCATGCGCTGCGCGACGACGCGCAGAAACACTCGGCTGTCGGCGCCGCGGTAGCGCGGGTCGCTGTCGGGAAAATGCTGGCCGATGTCGCCATCTCCCATGGCGCCCAGCAGCGCGTCGCATAAGGCGTGAATGACGACATCGCCGTCCGAGTGCGCGACGATGCCCTGTGCATGGGCGATGCGCACGCCGCCGAGCACGACGTGATCGCCCGCGCCGAAGGCGTGTACGTCCACTCCCTGTCCGATTCGCATTTGGCTACTCTCCCCCATCTTGAGTATCGCGGCTGCCACCTCTAAATCCTCGGCGCGCGTCACCTTGATATTGAACGGCGAGCCGGGTACCAGGGCCGCGCGAATGCCCATGCGCTCCATCGCCTGTGCCTCGTCGGTAACTGCCAGCTTGTCGGCGGCCGCGTCGTTGAGCGCCTTGCGCAGCGCCGCGTATGCAAATACCTGCGGGGTCAGCGCGCGCCATAGTCCGGTGCGATCGACCGTCTCGAGCCCGTGTGGCAGCTCACGCTTTATCGTATCAACAATAGGCGCCGCCAATACCACGCCGCCGATTTCCGCAGCGGCGCTGCGCGGATTGTTCTCGAGCGCATCGCAGAGAGCGCTCAAGTCGCCCGCACGCAGGCACGGCCGCGCCGCGTCATGCACCAAGATCCAATCGTCCGCCTGGGCTGTGGGGGCCAGATACTCCAAGCCGTTCATCACCGAATCCTGCCGATGTGCCCCGCCGATCGTGGTCAGCAACTTGGGCGAATCAAGGCTTCGCGCAATTTCAGCCCAGTGCGCATCGCCGGCGGCCAGCACCACCACGATGCCCTGTATTCGAGGCTCGGCCAGCAGCGCGCGCAGCGACCACTCGAGCACGCTGCGCCCTAACAGCGGAGTGTATTGTTTTGGAATGCCGGGGCTGGCGCTGGAGGCGAAGCGTTCGCCACGGCCTGCCGCGGGAACGATGGCCCAGAGGCGGCGCGCTGTCCGCGCGCTCATTGCGCGCGGGCGGTGACGGGTGCCGGGGGCGCGGCGGGAGCCGGCGTATTGGCTCTCACGACTTGGTAGAAAGTTTCGCTCGCGGAGACCATCCCCAATTCGCTGCGGGCCCGCTCTTCGAGCGCCGTAAGTCCGGTCTTGAGGTTCGCGACTTCGGCGCTCAATTGCCGATTGCGCTCAGCCTGCTCAAGGTTGGCCGCGCGCTGCGTCTCGACGGAGGCCTTCAGTCCCGAAACCTCGCGCAAGCCTTTGTCCGAGAACCAGAGTCGGCCTTGGAGCAAGATCAGCGTGATGGCCAGTACAGCCGCGAAAATCCTCATGGGGACAGGAGCTTAGCATGAACTCTTAAGAAATTGGAACCGATAAAGCGCGCATTCCCGCATAGGATGCTTTCGCGCCTAACTCGGCTTCTATGCGCAACAGCTGATTGTATTTGGCGATTCGATCCGAGCGCGACATCGACCCGGTTTTAATTTGCGTCGCGGTGGTTGCGGCCGCGATATCCGCGATGGTGGCATCCTCTGTTTCTCCGGAGCGGTGCGAGACGACCGCCGCATACTTCGCTTTGAACGCCATGTCGATGGCGGCCAAGGTCTCGGTCAGGGTGCCGATTTGATTGGGTTTGATGAGAATGGCATTGGCGATCTTCTTGGCGATGCCCTCCGCAAATATCTTCGTGTTCGTCACAAACAGATCGTCGCCCACCAACTGCACTTTGCTGCCCAATTTGCGGGTGAGAATGGCCCAGCCGTCCCAATCCCCCTCGCTCATCCCGTCCTCGACGGTGACGATGGGATACTTTGCGACCAACCCGGCCAGATAGTCGGCGAACTCGGATGAATTGAACTTGCGGCCCTCACTCTCGAGGTCGTACACGCCATCCTTGAAGAACTCCGTGCTGGCGACATCCAGCCCCAGAAAAATGTCCTTGCCCGCGCGGTAGCCGGCTTTATCGATGGCTTCCAAAATCGTCGTGATCGCCGCTTCATTGGAAGGCAGATCCGGCGCGAAGCCGCCCTCATCCCCGACAGCGGTGTTCAATCCCTTGGCGTGCAAGACTTTCTTGAGCGTGTGAAAGATTTCGGCGCCGTAACGCACCGCCTCGGAGAAGGACGGCGCGCCCAACGGAAGGATCATGAATTCCTGAATGTCGACGCTGTTGTCGGCGTGTGCGCCGCCATTGATGATGTTCATCATGGGCACCGGCAGCGTGAGATCGCCGCTCTGGGCCAGATGCCGGTACAAAGGCAAGCCCTGGTCGGTCGCCGCCGCGTGAGCGGCTGCCAGGGACACCGATAAAATCGCATTCGCGCCGAGATTCGATTTGCTCTCTGTGCCGTCCAATTGGATCATCTTGGCATCGAGCGCAGCTTGATCTTGGGCGTTCGCGCCCATGACCGCGGCACGGATCGGCCCATTGACCGCAGCCACGGCCTTGAGCACCCCTTTGCCGCCGAAGCGCTTCATATCGCCGTCGCGCAACTCAACCGCCTCCCGCGAACCGGTCGACGCGCCCGAGGGGACCGCGGCCCGGCCGATGGTGCCGGAATCCAGCACCACATCCGCCTCGACGGTAGGATTCCCGCGCGAATCGATAATCTGACGTCCGCGAATATCAACAATCCGGCTCATAGCAATGATTCCTCGAAGGGTTGTCTCTTTACCGCACTGTCCAACTCCTTCAGCGTGCCAAGAAGCGGTCCCATGCGATCCAGAGGCCACGCATTCGGGCCGTCTGAGAGCGCCTTGGCGGGATTGGGATGCGTTTCCATGAATATTCCCGCGACGCCCGCGGCGATGGCAGCGCGCGCCAGCACGGGCACAAATTCCCGCTGGCCGCCGGAGGAGTCGCCCTGGCCGCCGGGGAGCTGAACCGAGTGCGTCGCGTCGAAGACCACCGGACATCCGGTGCTGCGCATGACCGCCAGGGAGCGCATGTCCGACACCAGATTGTTGTAGCCGAAGGAGAATCCGCGCTCGCATACCATGATGTGCGTATTGCCGGTGGAGCGCGCCTTGTCGACCACGTTTTGCATTTCCCAGGGTGATAGAAACTGGCCCTTTTTGATGTTCACCGGCTTGCCTTGCGAGCAGGCGGCGACGATGAAGTTTGTCTGTCGGCAGAGGAAGGCCGGCGTCTGCAGAACATCGACCACCGCGGCAACTTCATCGAGCGGCGTATCTTCGTGCACATCCGTCAACACCGGTACGCTAATCTGATCGCGGACCTTGGCGAGGGCTTTTAGGCCGCCCTCGAGTCCCGGGCCCCGGAAACTCGAGCGCGAGGAGCGATTCGCCTTGTCGAACGAGGCTTTGAAGATGAACGGAATCTTGAGCGCGCTGGTCATCTCCTTGAGACGGCCGGCAACCTCGATCACCAAGGCCTCGCTCTCGATGACGCAGGGACCGGCAATCAAGAAGAACGGGCGGTCTTGCCCGACCTCGAAGGACGCCAGCTTCATGCTCTCACGCGGTCGCGCGGCCCGGTTGCAATGAGGCGCGATATTCGCGCGCCGCTCTTACAAAGCCGGTGAACAAGGGATGACCATCGCGAGGCGTGGAAGTGAATTCCGGATGAAATTGACTGGCCACAAACCAAGGATGGCTGGGCAGCTCGATGAATTCCACCAACCCGTCGGCCGAGAAGCCCGAGAACCTTAAGCCCGCCTCCGCCAACTCGTCCAGATAATGATTGTTGAACTCATAGCGATGGCGATGGCGTTCGAAAATCGACTCCTTACCGTACAAGGCCCGGGCCAGCGAACCAGGTATGAGCTTGGCCTCCTGGGCGCCGAGCCGCATGCTGCCGCCCAGGTCAGACTTCTCGTCGCGCACCTGTTGGCCGCGCTCCAGATCCTGCCATTCGGTGATCAACGCAATCACCGGATGATTGGTGGCGCGGTCGAACTCGGTGCTGTTGGCTCCTTTGAGCGCCAGCACATTGCGCGCGTACTCGATGATGGCGAGCTGCATCCCCAGGCAAATACCGAGATACGGAATGCCGTTCTCGCGCGCATAGCGAATTGCCTGGATTTTTCCCTCGATGCCGCGGTCGCCGAAGCCGCCCGGCACCAGGATCGCATCCATTTTCTGCAGCGCCGAGGCACCCGAACGCTCGATATCCTGCGATTCGAAATAATGAATATTCACGCGCGTGCGGGTTTTTATTCCGCCATGCATCAGCGATTCGTTCAAGGAGATGTACGAGTCGCGGATCTGCACGTACTTGCCGACCATGCCGATGTCCACCACCGCCTCGGGATTTTGCTTGGCGGAGACCACGGCGCGCCACTCGGCAAGATCGGTCGTCGGGACATTCAAGCGCAGCTTGTCGACAACGATGTCGTCGAGGTCCTGTTCGTGCAGCAGCAGCGGAATCTTGTAAATATCGTCGGAATCCACCGCCGAAATCACGGCCCGCTCTTCAACGTTGGTAAAAAGGGCGATCTTGCGGCGCTGCTCGTCGGGAAGACTTTGCGAACAGCGGCACAATAAAATATCCGGCTGAATACCGATGCCGCGCAGCTCCTTGACTGAATGCTGCGTGGGCTTGGTCTTGATTTCCCCGGCGCCGCCTAAGATCGGCACCAGGGTCAAATGCATATACAGCACCTTGTCGCGCCCGAGTTCGACGCCCATTTGGCGAATGGCCTCGAGAAACGGCAGCGATTCGATGTCGCCGACCGTGCCGCCGATCTCCACCATGCAAACGTCGGAATCTCCCGCCCCCATGCGGATGCGGTGCTTGATTTCATCCGTGATGTGCGGAATGACTTGAACCGTTGCGCCCAAGTAATCGCCGCGCCGCTCTTTCGCAATCACGCGCTCGTAAATTCTGCCCGTCGTAAAATTGCTGTTGCGCCCGGTCGTGGTGCGCACGAAGCGCTCGTAATGGCCAAGATCCAGGTCGGTCTCGGTGCCGTCCGCGGTGACGAAAACCTCGCCATGTTGAAACGGGCTCATGGTGCCGGGATCGACATTGATGTAGGGATCCAACTTAACCATGCTGATTTTGAGGCCGCGGGCCTCGAGAATGGCGCCCAGCGAAGCTGAGGCAATGCCTTTGCCCAGCGAGGAAACCACGCCGCCGGTGACGAAAACGAATCGATTCATAGTGAGTCACCGCCGATTAAACGTTTGCGCCCGCAATTTAAGCGGATGAGCCAAACGAAGCCAAAAGGAACAATGGGAATTCGACGGGAGTTCAGATTAGCAGATCGGCGCGGACTCGACAATCCAATTACGTGACCAGGGGGGCATTGTTCCACGCGATCCCAAGTCCCGGCGCATCGGCGGCTGCGCACCAGC
>Ga0210388_10003234_pt1 | contig 12763 bp, 14 predicted proteins | sample IncBWC19OmetaG_FD_155485 | JGI IMG/M metagenome (GOLD analysis project Ga0210388, IMG submission 155485) | Forest soil microbial communities from Barre Woods Harvard Forest LTER site, Petersham, Massachusetts, United States - Inc-BW-C-19-O ... | reverse complement strand
CCTTCGACCGTGATGACCACGTTCTGCCGGACCGTGTCGCTGGTCGCGTCAAAAAGGCGTCCGGCAACAATGTAGGTGATTTTCGGAGCACTCTTCTCCGCGGGCGTATTGCTGCCGGATGTTTGTGAGAAGACGACGCTCTGCAGTAAGAGAATAATCGCCAGTACTCGGATGGTCTTATTCGTGTTCATGGAAGCGGGTTCTCCTGGTGGAAAGCAAGTCCGAAAGTTTCAAGTGACGCCCATGCTCTTGTCAACCAGTTCCGCTGGAGTCCAACAGCCGCACTGTTTTTGACAGGGCCAACTGCGAATCCGATAATTCCAGACGTGAGTTCCTCCGACCGCTCGTCCGTTTTCCGCCGATCGTTTCGCAAACCCTTCCCCGCAGCGGCCCGGGCGGAAGGGGTTTTCATCTGGGACGCTGACGGGAACAAATATCTGGACCTCGCCGGCTCCGCCGCGGTCAATCTTATCGGACACGGCGTAGCAGAAATCTCCGCCGCCATGGCCGAGCAGGCAGCGAAAATCGAATTCGTTCATACCAGCCAGTTCACCACCCCGGTGGCGGAGGTATACGCGGCGGAGTTGCTTGAGTTCGCGGGCGAACACTTTCGCGGCGGCGCGGTCTACTTCACGTGCGGCGGATCGGAATCGATTGAAACTGCACTGAAACTCGCGCGGCAGTATCAGGTCGAGATCGGACAGACTGCCCGCTACCAGGTGCTCAGCCGACAGCAGAGCTACCACGGGTCAACTCTTGGCGCGCTCGCCGTGTCGGGCAATAAGCGACGCCGCGAAATGTACCTGCCGATGGTTCGCGAGTTCGCCCACGTAGGTATGCCTTACTGTTACCGCTGCGATTTCGATTGCACCGACGGCTGCCACAACTGCGGCCAGCAGTATGCCGCTGAACTCGAGCGCGCGATCGAGGCCGCGAACGGCGAAGCTGCGGCATTTATCTTCGAGCCGGTCAGCGGAGCGACGCTGGGCGCGGTCGTTCCTCCGCCCGGATATTTGCAGAGTATCGCCGAGATCTGCCGCCGGCACGGCGTCCTGCTGATCGCGGACGAAGTCATGACCGGCATGGGCCGAACCGGGCGCAACTTCGCGGTTGAACACTGGAACGTGATGCCGGACATTCTGGTCGCGGCCAAGGGGCTCTCCAGCGGGTATGCTCCGCTGGGCGCGGTGATTGCCAGCAAGAAAGTTGTCGATGCCATCGCCGCCGGGTCCGGCGTGTTCCTGCACGGCTTCACTTACAACGCGCATCCCATGTCTGTCGCCGCCGGCCGGGCAGTGCTGCGGTATCTGCAGGCGAGGAAGCTGGTGGAAGCTTCTGACTCGAATCGTCCCGGAAGCCCCGCCGCGCAATTCAAACAGGCGCTGGCAAGTTTGCTTCACGATGATGCTGTGGGAGATGTTCGCGGCATCGGCCTGCTATGGGCGGTTGAATTCGTTGCCGACAAGACGAGCAAGCGGCCCTTCCCGCCCGCTGACAACTTCGCCGGACGCGTCGGTGCTGCTGCCATGAAGCGCGGCCTATTGGTCTACCCCATGCAGGGCAGCGTCGACGGCGTGGCGGGCGACCATTTGCTGCTCGCCCCTCCAGCCATCATCACCGCGGAGCAGATTGCCTGGTCAGTCGAACAACTCGCCGCCGCGATCGGCGAGGCGAAGCAGTAGGCGCGTTCCTTACGAGGGCAAGCTAGCAGGTTTCTATTCCAGCCCAAACAGCGGTTGATGCACCTGCCTAGCCACCTTATTTTTCAATCGCTTGCCGATTGACCTTCGTTTGATGCCGGGTGCATTGCCGCTGCCGTCCAACTGCGCGAATGTGGGACCAACATCTGCCACGAACAGCAAGCTACGCAGATCAGGCGCAAACATGAAACGCAAAGTGGAGGCAAACATGGCGACTCGTTTCGTTCCCCAGGCAATGACCGAATTCTGCGAACAAGTGAACCCGCGCGTGCTATTGGAGATGCGCCGCATGCGGCCCTTTCCTGACATGCTGCGCTTGCAGGAGAGCTGGGTGGCGTCGGCGGAAAAGCGCGCGCTGCTGTGGCTGGGGGCGCGCACGCCGGAATGGATTGGGCCGGACCACCTGACCGTCTTGGGATTGGTGGCGCAGATTGGCGCCGGAGCCGGCTACGCCCTCGCCGCGTGGAACCGGTACGCGCTGCTGGCGGTGATCGCGTGCTTGGCGCTGAACTGGCTGGGCGACTCGCTCGACGGAACGCTGGCGCGTGTGCGGCAGCGGCTGCGCCCGCGATACGGATTTTACGTTGATCACATGGTCGACAGTTTTGGCGCGCTCGCGCTCATGGGCGGCCTGGCACTGTCTGGATATATGCAGCCATGGATCGCCATGGGATTACTGGTCGCGTTCCTGATGCTCTCGGTGCAGTCATATCTGGCGACGCACGCGCTGGGAGAGTTTCGCATCTCGTTCTGGCGCTTCGGTCCGACCGAATTGCGCATCCTGCTGGCGGTGGGAAACCTGGCTCTGTTCTGGAAACCTGTGGTGCATCTCTTCGGCGGTCAGTCTCAGTATCGACTGTTCGATGTAGGCGGCGCGATTGGCCTGGCGGGCATGGGATTGATGGTGGTCGTGTTCACGCTGCGGAACACGATCCGGCTGTATCGCGAGGAAAGGATTCCGCAATGAAGGCGACGGTGGGCAAGGCGCCATCCACATTGGTGCGCTGGTGCAAGTTCAACCTGGTGGGCGGGATGGGAATCGTGGTGCAGTTTGCCGCGCTGTTTCTGCTGAAAAGTGCGCTGCACTTCGATTATCTCTTCGCGACTGCGGTCGCGGTCGAGGCCGCGGTGGTGCACAACTTTGTCTGGCACGAGCAGTTCACCTGGGCGGATCGGGTGCAGCCCTCGTGGCGCGGATCGTTGCCGCGGTTGGTGCGCTTCAATCTTACGAACGGAGCGGTGTCGATCCTGGGCAACCTGGCGTTGATGAAAGTGATGGTCGGCCTCGGGCACGTGAATTATCTGCTGGCCAATGCGGTTGCGATCACGCTGTGCTCGGGGGCGAATTTTCTAGTGAGCGAGGGGTGGGTGTTTGAGAGTGGCCAGCAATGACGCGGGATCGGGACGAGTGTTCCTACAGGAACACTGTGCAAAACGGCGGAAACGGTGGGCTGTAAGTACTTGGCGTGGCGGCGGTTATCGAGGCGCTGTGTGTTTTCACGGAGTTAGGCTGTGGAAGAAACTGTCTACTTTAGTGGACGAAAAATGCCTACGAAAGTGGACTTGACAGCGAAAAGTACCTACGAAAGTAGACTTGACAAGGGTATCGGGTTCCGGCGCGATCGGTGGCGGAGGCAAGAGAGATCAACGTCAAGAGCGGCGGGCAGGAGTGCCCGCCCCACACAAGCTACCCCCCACACAAGCTATCCGATTTTCAGCACGACTTTGCCGTAGTTTTGGCCTTGCTGCAGGAGTTTGTAGGCTTCGGCTGCTTTGTCGAGGGAGAAGACGTGGCCGATTTGGGGGGTGAGTTTGCCTTGGGCGATCCAGGCGGAGAGTTGTTGCCAGGCGGGGTCCATGATCTCGCGCTTCTGTGACAGATAGGTGAGCCACAGGCCTTGCACGCTGGCCGACTTGGCGTACATGGCGCGCAGGTCGAGTTGCGGGGGTTTGCCGGTCGCGGTGCCGTATTGGATGACACGGCCGAAGTCGCGCAGGCAGCGAGTGCTCTTGGCGGTGTGCTCGCCGCCAAGCATTTCGAAAACGGCGTCGACGCCTTCGCCGTGGGTGAGATTCTTTACGGTCTCTTCATAGTCGTGCTGTTTGTAGTTGATGGCGTGCTGCAGACCGAGCGGCTTCACCCGGGAGAGCTTCTCTTCCGATGACGAAGTGCCGTACATATCCACGCCAAGCAGATGCCCGATCTGGACGGCGGCCGTGCCGACGCCTCCGGCTACGGCGTGGATCAGAACGCGGGGAGTGCGCTGCGGAGCTTCGCTCCGCCGGACAGCCGAGGGCGGCTGGCCCCACATCGGTTCCGGAGTCATACCGGCCTGCCAGTATCCGAGGTAGGCGGTGAAGTAATTTACCGGGAAGGCAGCGGCTTGCTCGTCGGTCCAGTGGTCGGGGACGGGCCAGAGCATGTGGGAGAAAGCGGAAGTTTTCTCGGCGAAGGCGGCCCACTGGGTGTATCCCATGACGCGGCGGCCAGTGCTCTCTTCGACGCCGGCGAATTCGCGGCCGGCGATGAGCGGCGGCGGAGGAGTGCCGGGATAGCCGCCCTTGGCGGTCATGAAGTCGGCGAAATTCAAGCCTCCGGCGGTCACGCGGACGATGGTTTGTCCTGCCTTCGTGGCTGGTTCAGGAGCCTCCTGCAGCGCGAGCCCATCAGGCCCGGAGAGGCTGGTAATCATCAGCGCTTTCATGCCGAAAAGTCTAGCAGGATCTCGCATGGGCGGACCGCGATCCGGGGAGCGGAGGAAAACTGCGGCCGCAGCAAGGGCAAGTTTCTGAGCGCCGATGCGCTCGAACTAAAGATGCGCTCGAACTAGGCCGGCAAATAGCGAAGGCGGCCCGGTCAGAGATCGAAAGTTGGTTTCGATTCTGCCCGAGCCGCCTGCCCGGATAAAGCGTTTCCTCCGGAGATGCTGCGTCGCTTCTACATGGTCACGAACAGCGCGACACGAACTCCGGGATGCAGCACGTCGAACAGAAAATACTCTCCGTCGACGAAGTCAACGTAGCACTCATCGGTATAGGCCCAGCCCATCGGCCAAGGGTCAGAAATGACAAACCAGTAGCCGCCGAACTGAAAGCGCGGCTGGCCCTCGACGATCACAGGCTGCCGGATGACAACGGTATGTTCGCGGCCAAAATGGGCGCGGAACTTGTCGTCGGGGATTCGGACTGACTTCCCCGTCGGCCTGGCGTGTTGCTGGGCGTTGTCGGGATGCTCCTGCGCCTTGCCGTTTTCGCGTGCGTTATCGCGCGCGGGGCCGGGTTCGTCTTTGGGAGGCTTGACGTCGGAAGGCTTGGTGTCCTGACGCTTCGTGTCTTCCGGCTTTGTGTCTTTAGGACGATCTTCATCGCCCTGAGCCGGCTTGGCCTTGTCCGGGTCAGCCTTAGGCTCGGGTTTGGGCTCTTCCTGTTCCTGTTTCGGCGGTCTGGGGTCGTCCTGCGCACTGCTAATCGCGGGGGCTCCCAAGAGCAGCGTGAGCGCTGCGATGCTGAGAGGCGTGAACAGTTTCATTTCGTTTTCCTCCATTGCCATGGACTGGCGTTCCTGAAGCACCATGCTTTCGAGGGCAGCAGGTTTCGATCGAATGTGAGATGCGCGACCGGGTCGAGTGGGGGTCGAGGGATACCCCTAGATTGCCACCGGGAACGCGGGGGATAGAGGCGGGATTTCGCTGTAATCCTGAGTCCAGAGGAAGACAGGAATGAACTGGCGGCGGGACTGAGATTCGGCCAGAATCGCGGCCAGTCGCGGTTTTTGCCCCGTCGTTCTTATCCCGCCATTTCGTGGGGGCTTGTTTGTGCGGCTATGGACCGGCAGGTATATACTCTTGGCGTTGGAATTACTCACCACCCGGCCAAGCCCCAAATCGGGCCGGGGACGGGGCGTACGTTCATCCCCTAATTCATGCGCGCCCCGCATGCGATGGGCCGGTTTTCGCCGGGGGCGGCGAGGAACGGCACACGGGTGCATCACCCATGGTGTAGGGCAAAGCTGCATCCGCGGGAGGTTTGCCGTGGATATCATTCTTGTACGTCTTCTTTTTGTCGTAGTGGTGGCGGTTACCTGCTTCGTCATCGAGCCTTTTGGACTGATCCGCAATTTTGATGCGGGCGTGGGCGCTTTGATCGGGCTGGGAATCGTTGTGTTCGAGTGGAAGCTGCGCACGGTCAGCCTCAAGCGGCTGATCGGAGCCGCCATCGGCAGCTTTCTCGGCATTTGTGGTGCCTACCTGTTCGCGCTGGTGATCCGCAGCAGCGTTCCTGAGGGACACACTCAGAGCTTTCTGCAAATCCTGGTCATGCTGCTGATGGCCTATGTTGGCCTGGCCGTCGGCGCCAACAAGGGCGATCTGCTGAACCTGGCCGCGCTGGGCGGAATTTTCGGCGGCGAGAAGCAGGGCAAGAAGGCCTACAAGATTCTGGACACCAGCGTCATCATCGACGGGCGCATCGCCGATATTGCCGAGACTGGATTCCTCGACGGCACCATCGTGACGCCGCAGTTCGTGCTGCGCGAGTTGCAACTGGTAGCTGACTCCGCCGACTCGCTGAAGCGCAACCGCGGCCGTCGCGGGCTCGACATCCTGCAGCGTCTGCAAAAAATACCTACGCTCACCATTCAAATCGTCGAGGACGACTTCCCTGCCGTCCGCGAAGTCGATTTGAAGCTGATCGAACTGGCCAAGGTGTACGAGGGCAAGATCATCACCAACGACTTCAATCTCAATAAAGTCGCTCAACTGCAGGGAGTGGCGGTGCTCAACATCAATGAGCTGGCCAATTCGCTGAAACCTATCGTGCTGCCGGGCGAGACCATGCGGGTTTTCATTCTGAAAGAAGGCAAGGAATACAACCAGGGCGTCGCCTATCTGGATGATGGAACCATGGTGGTGGTGGATAACGCGCGCAAGATGATCGGAAAGACCATCGATGTGTCAGTCACGTCGGTGCTGCAGACGACCGCCGGGAAAATGATCTTTGGGAAGTGGGATGAGCGTGCGGCCTATTCGCGGCAGGCCACGCCGGTGCCTGCGTCTCCGGTGCCCATGGCAAGTCCGGTGGCGGCAGTGGTGCCGCCGAGTCCAGTGGAACCGAAGTCCGTGCCGTAGAAGGGTTACGTGGCGTTTTCGATTGAAGTTACTGTGATCGTGTTTCCGCGAAGCTGGCCTGCGATGCGAGCTCGCTGGCCGGCGGCTTTTCTCAGCAGCAGCAGGTCACCGTCGAGCTTGTAGGTCTTGTCGCCGTCGACCAGAGAGAACGACGCTCCGCTGTGGACACAGTCGCGAGTACAATCCTTGGCGGTCTTGCCCAGATCAGCAGAATGCTTTGCGCCGCAGCGAGAGCAGGTCACCATGCCTTCATGAACCGAGCGGGACGCCGGCGAATCGCTCGCCTGTGCTGAATCAGACTGCACTGACGCAGATTGCATGGATTCGAGTCGGACGGGTTCATCCGGCACCGATTGGATCTGGACGGATTCGACTGGTCCCGCTTCGGAACGGCTGGTGACAGCCACGGTCGCGGCGCCGAGAGTCGCGATCAGAAGTGCAAGGGCGCAGGCCGTGGCAGTACCGAGGGCGGCGATCTCCATCCACAATCGATTCGGTTTCATGGCTTCCCCCGCAGATACAGCAGCAAGTGGGGTGCCACCGCTGACGTTAGCGAAATAAAACGCTAAGCAGCTGAGAAGAAACGCCTTGAGGTAATCACGGCGGCGCATTGTTTTGTCGAGGAAGCTGGAGGGTGGGAAGAAACTGCCCACCCGATTTCGTGGCCTGATTTCGCAAACCTTTTGCCGCAGCGCGGCATCGAAATTTGAACTCGCACGCGCAGCACTCGTATACTCACAGCCGCGATGAAGGTGGTGGTCATTATTCCGGCTGCAGGGTTGGGGACGCGTATGGCGCCCATGCCCAGCGCCATGAGTCCAGGCAGCAAATCAGCCAACAAAGATGGGAAGAACAAGCCCCATCCCTCCAAACAATTTACTGATCTCGCCGGCACCCCAATCCTGATTCATACCTTGCGTAGGTTCGCCGCCATTGATGCAGTCAAAGAAATCATCGTGGCCTTGCGCGAAAACGAGATCGAAGGGTTCGCCGACCGTCTGGCGAAAGAAGAAAAAGATGTAATGAAGAAAGGCGTGGCGCTGGTGGTTGGAGGCGAGCACCGCCAACAATCGGTGGCCAATGCGCTCAACGCCATTCAGGCTGCGCCCGACGATATCGTGCTGGTGCACGACGCGGTGCGTCCGCTGGTGACTGCTGAAATCATTCACGAGGTCATTGCGGCAGCAAAGAAGTATGGCGCGGCCATCGCGGGACTGCCGGCGGTCGACACCGTGAAGCAAGTGGAGAGAACGTCGGAAGGAGCAATCATCAAGTCCACCATCCCCCGAGCCGGCGTGGTGCTGGCGCAGACGCCGCAGGGATTTCGCTATGACGTGATCAAGAAAGCTTTCGACGAAGCGGCCGCAGACGGCTTCATGGGCACGGACGAAGCTTCGCTGGCGGAGCGCTCGGGCCATGAGGTTGCGGTGGTGATGGGTTCGCCAAAAAATATCAAGATCACGAATCCGGGGGATATGGAGCTGGCGGAGTTCTATTTTAGGAAATAGGAAACCTTTTCGCCGCTGATCAACGCGGATGCACGCGGATGAGGATCTATGGATTCGATTCCGACAGATTGAAACATCGGGAACTCACCGAAGGGATTATTGGGGCGTTCTACGAGGTCTACAACGAACTCGGGCATGGATTCCTGGAGAGTATTTATGAGAAGGCGTTGGCAATTGCACTCGCCCAAGCAGGAATCAACGTGGAGCGCCAGGTTCCGGTGTCGGTGTGGTTCAGAAGTGAACTGATTGGAGATTTTCGCGCTGACATGCTTGTCGAGGAGAAGGTTCTTCTTGAGCTGAAAGCAGCGCGCACTATAGATCAGGCACATGAGAAGCAGTTGCTGAACTATTTGCGAGCTACCGATGTCGAGGTCGGGCTGCTGCTCAACTTCGGATTAAAGCCCCAGTTTCGACGATTGGTTTATGAGAATGAGAGAAAAAAGATCCGCGTCGATCCGCGCGAATCCGCGGCGCGTTAGGGGTTGACATTGAGAATCGGTTACGGGTTTGACTCGCATGAATTCCGTCCTGGCATTTCGCTGAAGGTCGGCGGCGTCATGCTCGCGCATGATAAAGGCCTGGGTGGGCATTCCGACGGCGACGTGCTGCTGCACGCCATCACAGACGCGCTGCTGGGGGCGATCGCGGCTCCCGACATCGGCGCGCTGTTTCCTCCCAGCGATCCGAAATGGAAGGGTGCGGATTCAGTCATCTTTCTGCGTGAGGCGCTGAAGCGCGTGCGGGACGCGGGTTACGGCCTGGCGAACATCGATGCCAGCCTGATCTTGGCAGCGCCGAAAATTGGTCCGCATGCGGCGATGATTCGCGCGCACGTTGCTGAGTTGCTCGGCTTGCACAGCGATTGCGTGGGGCTGAAAGCGAAGACGCCCGAGGGATTGAATCTCGATCACGCCGCGATCGCACACGTGGTGGTGCTGCTGGAGAGACTCCCGCGCTCGAAACAGAAAACGTTTAAAAAGAAAGCGGCCAAGACGAAGTCGCCCAGGAAGAAGTGATTATTTCAGAATCCTCCGGCGTGAATCGCCTGCCAGAAATTCAGATCGTCATACCCGAGCGCAAACACCGACACGCCCGCCAGATGGTAGGAAACCGCCAGCGCAGATTTGAGCGGGATGCTCTTGGCATCTTCATACCAGACCACGTGCTCCGCGCCATCGGCTGCGCGATAGTTGAAGAACGGGGATGACGAAGCACTGTCCCATTGCGGGGTCGCACCGGTTTTGGCGATCAGAGCCGGAATGTCTTTCCAGAAAACCTGTACTCCCTTGCCCGCAGTCAGGTTCCAATCGTATCCGTAGGCGGGAATCCCCAGGCTCAGTTTCTCCCGAGCTACGACGGACACGGCGTACGTGACGGATGCGTCCACCCAGTTCAGTCCCGCTACGGGTCCGGGCTTTCCCCAGTCGCCGTGCTGGTCGTAGGTCATCAACTGCAGAATGTCGGCGCTCTGGCCGAGCGAGGCGAAGTCAAAGGCGCCGGTCCAAGAATCCTGCGGATCATCTTTCAATTCGGCGGGGACCGAAACGACGGTCAAATATCCGGCTGCCCGCATCTTCCTCGCGACATCGCGGACGAATAAAGAGAAGGCCACGCGGTCGGCGCGATCGATCGACTCGAAGTCGATGTTGATGCCGGTGTAGCCCGAGCGCCGCACGAGGCTTAGCATCTGGGCAATCGTCCGGGCCTTCATCCTGGGCTGATTGAGGATGGCGTGCGTGATTTTCCCATCGAATCCGTTGGCGCCGAAGTTCGAGACGGCGGCGAAGGTCTGCATGCCCTTGGACCTCGCGAATGCCAGAGCCTGAGCGGGCGCGGTGCCGTGGATCTTGCCCTGTTCATTTACACCAAAAGTGTCGGTGGACAACTGATTCACGGAACCGGAAAACGCGACCAGAGAGTCGTAGGAGCCCGAGGCCTCGTAATAGGCCATGATCTGCCGGGGTGAGTCGGGTGAAGCTGCGGCGGCGGTCGGCGACAGTGCCGATAAGACGACGAGCAAAGCCGTACACAATGTTTGGGAGCGATTCATAGATATGGTGGGGACAGATCTATCAGCTTACGGTTCAGTCACCTTTTCCGGCGGCTTCGATCAGCGCCCGAAAGATGGCGCGGGACGCCGCATCCGCCTCCACCGAGCGCTCGGGATGCCACTGCACGGCAACGACAAAATGATCGGGCGCGGTTCCCTCCAGCGCTTCGATGATGCCGTCGGCGGTGCAGCGGGCGACGATGCGCAGGCCATGGCCGATCGCCTCCGCCGATTGATGGTGCGAAGAATTCACCGGGAGCACGATCGGTTGCGGGACTTCCGACTTCGTAGCGGACGTCTCGGCTGCGACGATTTCTGACAGCTTCGATCCTGGTTCAAGCGCGACACTATGCGCCACCGCAACATTCTTCCCTGCCTCGTGATTGACTCTCGTGCGCGTCTCTTCCGGTAGGAAATCCGGAATGTGCTGGACCAGGGATCCGGTGCGAAAGACGTTGAGACTCTGCAGGCCGTAGCAAATCCCCAGCACCGGTTTGCGCCGCATGTACGCGTCATCGAGCAGAAGATCGTCGACGGCGTCGCGAAGAGGGTCGGGGGCTGCGGTGTGAGGCGAGCGAGCGGCTTTGAATCTGGCCGGATCAACGTCGGCCTTGCTGCCGGGCAGCAGAACGCCATCGCAGGATTCGGCGATTTTCAGAACCGCCTCACCTGTCAGATCGAGCGGGATGCGGACCGGTTCGCCTCCGGCCATCGTGACCGCGAGTTCGTACTGCGGAATCGCGCGTTCGGCGTACTCCAGATCGCTGGAGTGCGGCATGGGGATCGCGATGCGCGGCGGCTTGTTTGAAGAAGACATGATCTAACTCATCTTCTCAATCGCGGTCAACGTTCGAGCCTGGCGGTAGTGGCGGATCTCCGTCACCAGAGCCAGTATAAAGATGATGCTTCCGGCGACCAGCGCGATGGGCAGCGCAATCTGCCGGTAGGCAATCCGCATGTCGGGGTGCACGCCGCGCATGGCGGCGAGAATCACCGTCCCGAGGATGGCAAATAGCAAGCTCACGGCGAAGCAAAGCAGCGTCGCAATGAAGGTTACCAGGCATACACGCAGAGGAATGGCGTACCAGCGGGGAGCGCGGCCTGGGGGACCGGGAGACATTCACCTAGTGTATAAAATAGTAAGCGAATGTCGCAGGCAGCCCCAGCAATCACGCGGAGCCCCGCGGAAGTGGTCCGGATGACGCCTGTGTCCCAGGCGGCGAACGGCATTTGCTACGCCATGGCCGGCGAAGTGGCGGTGAATTCGTTTGACCTGGACCGCATGGTTGCCGCCGTGCCCACCAAAGTCGCGGCTGCACTGGAACGCAAAGCGTATTACTTTGTCCCGCTGACGGTGAGTCAGGGCGAGGAAACGTTGATCGCCGACCGCTACGACGTAGCCCTCAGCGACAACGCCGTCTGCCATCGCAACCTGAACCTGGGCGATTCGCAGTGCGTGTTTATTTCAACGCGGCTGATGGACGACAAGTTCTCCGTCGCCTTCGAGTTCTATATCAATGTAGGGCACGCCTTGGTCGATCGAGCTGGAGTCTCGCGCGATTTCGCCGAGCTGGCGTGGGCGCAGGTGGAAGCCGGAGCCCGCGGGGAAACTTCGCTGGACGCATGGGAGGCGCGGAAGCTGGCCACTGCCAACGGTCCTGACGCCGAGCGCTATAAGAACGAATATCTGGAAGCGACGTTCTCCGATACGATTTCCATCTATTTGCTGTCGCTGTATCTGGATGTGGACTATCACGACCTGCGCGAGCGCGATTATCCGCTGCTCACGCCTTCGGCGCTGGCCGAGCGGCTGCGCAAAGTGGCCGAGCTGTTTCCGCCGAACACGGGATTCGAGTTCGCCGTTCTGTACAAGCGGCGCGGGTAGGGCAAATCTTTCGCCGCGGATCTTCGCTGATCTTCCCGGATAAAACAAACCACACCGAAAATAGAAATCCCCACTCTAGCCGCAAAGGGCGCGGCTAGAGTGGGGCACCCGGTTCTAAGATTTGTTACTTGCTGTTCGACAGCACGAAGCTGACCGTGCTCGATTCCTTCGCGCTCACCGTCACGGATTTTTCCGTGATCTTGGCTTCGGTAAAGACCGGCCGCTGAACGCTTTTTTCGGTCAACACGTCGTATGCCTGTTCTTTGCCGGCGAGTCCCCAGCCTTCGTGCCAGGCAACGATCTGGTACGTTCCGGGCGGCACGTCAGTGAACTGGAAGCGGCCGCTCTCGTCGGTGACGGCGTAGTAAGGATGCGTCACCACCATCATCTCGGCGTTCATCCAGACATGGCCGCCGTTACAGCGCAGGTGCACCAGTCCGGGGGTCGCCATCGTACGGTTCGTCGGGCGATCGGTGAAAGGCACAGGCAGGCTG
>Ga0210388_10003233_pt1 | contig 12763 bp, 5 predicted proteins | sample IncBWC19OmetaG_FD_155485 | JGI IMG/M metagenome (GOLD analysis project Ga0210388, IMG submission 155485) | Forest soil microbial communities from Barre Woods Harvard Forest LTER site, Petersham, Massachusetts, United States - Inc-BW-C-19-O ... | reverse complement strand
GAAGCCTGCGGTCCCGCGCACTTGAAAGTGATTTTGGAGACCGGCGAACTCGTGACCTACGACAATGTCCGCCTAGCCAGTGAAATTGCCATGCAGGCAGGCGGCGATTTCATCAAGACCAGCACCTGCAAGGTCAATCCCGCCGCAACGATCCCCGTTACGCTCGTGATGCTCGAGGCCATCCGCGATTATTTCTTCGCCACGGGCATCCGCATCGGCATGAAACCCGCCGGCGGCATCCGCAATTCCAAGCAGGCGCTCGCCTATCTCGTCATGGTGAAGGAAACCCTTGGCGACGACTGGCTGACCCCTGATTTGTTCCGCTTCGGCGCGAGCACACTCGTCAACGATTTGGTGATGCAGATCGCCAAGACGACGGACGGCAATTACCAGAGCGCGGATTATTTTTCACTGCCGTGAAGCGCTCTAAATCCATTCTTCTGGTGGCGGTGTTGCTTCTGGTCCTGTCATTGACGGCCCGGTCGCAGAGCTACGAGATTTTTGCCTCCAACGAACGTGGCGGCGACATCACGGTCATCAACGGCGATAATTTCCAGGTCATCACCAACATTCCGGTCGGCAAGCGTCCGCGCGGCATCCGCGCCAGTCCGGATGGGAAAACCGTCTATGTCGCCCTGAGCGGCACACCCATCGAAGCGCCGCCGCAGCTCGACGCGCATGGTAATCCGATCCTGAAAAAGAATTCCGACGACGCCGACCAAGAGCCGTCCGATAAAACCGCCGACGGCATCGGCCTGGTGGACGTGGCGCAAAGGCAATTCCTCCGCAAGATCCCCGCCGGCTCGGACCCGGAGAATTTTGCCGTCAATCCCGACGGTTCACGTATCTACATCGCCAACGAGGATATCGGTGCGGCGACCATCTTGAATGCCACGAACGGCAAGGTTATCACGTTTGTACCCGTGAGCCGTGAACCGGAAGGCGTCGGCATCAGTCCCGACGAAAGTTTTTTCTATGTCACGTGCGAGACGGCAGGGGACGTGTACGCGATCGACGCGAAGACGTACAAAGTCATCGCGCACCTCGTTGTGCATCCGCGCCCGCGGAGCGTGTCATTTATGCCGGATGGCGCGCGCGCGTTCATCCCGTCCGAGTCCGTCGGTGAGATCAACGTGGTGAACACGGCGAGCCAGCAGGTCATCAAGGTCATCACGTTGCCCAAGGGTTCACGCCCGATGACGGTGCGGGTTTCGCCTGATGGCAAAAAAGTGTACGCGAGCACGGGGCGCGGCGGTACGGTTGTGGTGCTGGATGCGCAGACCTATGAATTGCTGAATACCATTCCCGTCGGCAAACGTCCGTGGGGCATCACGTTCTCGCCGGATGGAAGATATTTATTCAGCGCGAACGGACCGTCGGACGATATATCGGTCGTTGACCTCGCCACGGAAAAGGAGATCGCGCGCGTGAAATCGCCGGGCAGCCCGTGGGGCGTCGTGTGTGTACCGGTCGTGAAATAACTTCTACCGGTTGAACAGGAAAAATTCCTTCGCCGTGATGCTTTTGGTGCAGCCGTCTTCAAACGCCTTTGCGCGCACGATGGTCGGGTCGGAAACCGTGAACGGTTTTTGATAAGGCAGGTCGTTGGTCGTCGGGACGGTCCCGTCCAGCGTATAAAAAATCTTTGCCGCCGGTTCGGTTTTCAAAGTTACTTCGACCGGCGATGTAAAATTTCCGCCCGGTGGCAGGATTTCCGGCGGCGACAGGACGCGCGGACCGGGCAGGCTGGCAATCCATTCGCGCAGCATTTTCACGCCGTGTTCGTCCACCGTGTTCCGTGCGAGCGGCGGCATCAGGTAGCCGTCGACGGTGTCCATGCGCATCAGCAAGATCGAACGCCACAGGTCGTTCGGCGCGACGACCCGTGCGCCGTCAATCCGCTGGTCGATCAACACATGGCCGCTGACGATGCCTTGTTCCGCGAGCGGCGTGTCGTAGCGCGCGTCGAAGTTGGCGACGGTACCGTTCGGGCGATGGCACTGCGCGCAGTTGGCATCGAGATACGACCGTACGCGGTCCTCGAGGCTGCGGGAAAGATCGTTTGGGTGCGCGAGGGCTGGAAATTTGTTCACGTCGGCGTCGGAAAAATCCGCGTCAAACAGGCCGAGGTTTCGCCAGGCGATGAGCTGGTTTATTTTGTAAGGGCTTTTGGCTTCTAAAACATTGGCCTCCGCCCCATGAACCCAAAGTTGGCGGGACGTACACCTCACCCCGGCCCTCTCCCCATCGGCTCCGCCGACTCCGCCGACGCGGAGAGGGAGAAACGCTCCCAGCGTCTCGTCACTGGAAGGCGTCGGGTAGGGCGGGGCGAACTGATCTGGATAGTGGAAATCACGGTTCAGTTGCCGGGTTTTCACGCCGAGCACCAGGCCTGCGTTCGCAGTGTGGCAGATCAGGCAATCGGCGCGGCTCGGATAATACCACGTCTGCTGGCGTACGCCGGTCGCGGTCTTGATCTCGATGCCCTCGCTCAGGTTCGTTTCCAACAGGTCGGCGTCGCTGTTGTCTGCGCGCCATTTGTAAGTCACGCCATAGGCCCCGCCGCTGTCGTCGCAAACAATCAGGCGGGTTTCGAGGCGGCGTTTGGTTTCGGGATGCGTGTCGTCAGTGCCGATCTCGAAATTCTTCACGAACACCGTGCCCGGCGGAAAACCCCATTCGTTGGTCGGCGAAAAATGGACGGCCTCGCCCGGCGGCACGCAGGCCCAGCGCATTTTGTCCGCGCCGTCCGACCAGAACGGCACGTTCACATCATAGGGCAGCAGATAATCTTCCGGCACGAGGTTGGCCACGTCCCGGAACGCGCCGGTTTGGGAAAGCAGCTTCGGGATCACGCCGTTCGTGTTCGCCGGCAGGTTCAACTGCACTGCGGTCCACTTGCGTTCGGCGATCTGGTATTTCACCGCCGCCGCCAGCGTGCCGGTGAAGCGGCGTACGGTCTTTTGCATCGTGCCGACGGACGTGTAGGTGTGTTCACCGGCGGGATACCCAAGCAGTATGACGTAATCGAACTGTTTCGGTTTTTTGCCGCGCGACCGGGGGAGGTCGCTGAGAAAGACGGTGCCCACACACGGCGAACCCGGTTCGTGGCTCTCGACGAGATTCGGTGTACGCGTGGCGGCGACGGTGCCGGGCACGAACCATGAATCCGTCAGCGGCGGCCGCAGCAAATCCGTGTAACCGCTTTCGACAACCAGGCCGTCGGGCAGCACGCGTAGGATTTTCCCACAGATGATGCGCCGGCCTGCGAGACATTCGGCGCGCACCTGCTCGACATTCCGGAAAATGACGGCCGGCGGGTTGGTCGAGGAAAACTCGTTAGCACCCGCACCTGTCGCGAACAGCAGCACGACAGCGAGGAGGGCCAGGATGCCTGGATTCCTTCCGCGATGGTCACTGTTGCAGCACACGGTAGAAGCGGTACGGGAAGTTGGTGGCCTTCGGGTCGAGCAGCGGGAACGAATTGGTCGTGGCGGTGTTGGTGCTCAACGCGGTCCAGTTCACGAAATTGGTCGTGGCCTGCAGGACGTAATTGCTGCCGGCAGAACCGAGGAAATTCAACTGAAACTGCCGGTTTGTTGTGAAATTGGCCGAGGCGAACTGCACGGGCGTGATGAAGAACAGTGCGTTGGCGGCGATGCTATTGTTGTAATTCGTGCGCCAGGCGCTGGCGGCGATGGTGGCGTTGGTCGCGAGATTGAACGTGCCGGAATAGTGCAACGAATTGGTCGTGGGCAGCGAACCGTCGAGGGTGTAATAGATCACTGCGTTCGTATCCGGGGCGGTGAGCGTAACGCCGACGGTGCTGTAATAATTTCCGCCGCCGGGTGTGATGTTCGGGGGTGCTTCGGCCGGCGTGCCCCCTAGGCTGTTGATCCAGGCGCTGATCACAGCCACGGCGTTGGTGTCGATCAGGTTGCGCGCGAGCGGCGGCATCTTGATGGAGTTGGTCGTGGTGTTGATGCGCTGCCAAATCATCGAGCGCCAGACGTCCTGCGACTTCACGATGCACGCGTTGTCGTAACCCAGGTTGAACGCGGCGGGATAGTTGGTGATGTTTTGGGCGGCCAGCGGGGTGGGATAGCGCGCATCAAAAGTAATGCCGCTGCCGCCGGGTTGGTGGCACTGCGCACAGTTCGCATCGAAATAGGAACGCGCGCGTTGTTCGAGCGGGGCGGAAAGATTGGTGAGCGACGCCATTTGCGGATAGGTGGGAATGACGGACTCGTCGAACGCAGGGTTGAACAAACCGAGATGGTTGAGCGTGCGCAACTGGTTGTCCGTCACGCCGGACGCGGCATAGTTGTAATTGCCGTTCAATTGGCGCGCATTCACGCCGAGGACATAGTTGGCCACGGGCGTGTGGCAGGTCAGGCAGTCGGAGGGGCTGGGATAATACCAGGTCTGCGTGCTGACGCCAGTGGCGTTGGTGACGAGAATGTTTTCCGAGAGGCTGCTGGACAACAGGTCGGCGTCGCTGTTATCCGCGCGCCATTTATAGGTGACGCCATAGACCGCGCCGTTGATATCACGCACGAGCAGGCGGGTCTCGAGCCGGCGTATCACGTTCGGGTTTGAGGTATCGGTGTTCAGCGCGAAGGTTTTGACGAACACGGTTCCGGCGGGGAACGTCCAGGAATTCGTCGGCGTAAAGCCAATCTGTTCGCCTGGAATCAGGAGCCCGCCGATATTGGGCACGGCGAAATAACGCGTCTTGATCGCGCCATCGGACCAGAGCGGCGTGTTCGGCGTGTAACCGATCAGGCCGTTCGCAACCGCCATCGACGGAGTGTTGCTGAAAACGCCGGTGAGCGACAACAACGGGGGAATGATGCCGGCGGAAACCGACGGCATGTTCAGGAATGCGTTCACACCCGGATAATTGGTCAGTCCATAAGGCTGGCCGCTGGCGGCGTTGACGGTGACGTTCACGACGGCGGACGTGCTGCTCAGGCCGCTCGCGTCGGTCGCGACGGCAGCCAACGAATAACTTCCCTGGCCCAGCCCAGTGGCGGTGATCGTATACGGCGCGTTCGTCACGCTGCCCAGGAAATTAGTGTTCGCGTAAAAGCTGACGGCGCTGACGGGATTGTAGGGCGCGTCGGCATCGGCGGTCAAAGTCACGCTAGCGGTTGCGGTGTAGCTGGCACCGCTGGAAGGCGCGGTGAGCACGACGGTTGGCGGCGGGTTCGTGAAAGGATACAGCTGGGTTTGCGGCACGACTTGCAGCGGTGTGGAAGGACTGCTCCACGCGAGCGACACGGCGGCGTTGCTCGTCTTCTGATAGTAATCAAGTTCGATGGTGTAAAGCTGCTGCGCGACGAGCGCGAGGGAATTGGTCGATGAAGTGGCGTTGGTCTTGTCCATCCAATCATTGATTAACTGCTGGCCGTTGATGAAAAGGCGCACACCGTCGTCCGCCGTGATGACGAACGAATAATTCTCCGTGAACTGCGGCTGCACGGAGCCGGTCCAGCGCACGGTGAAATGGTTGGTGCCCACGGTTGCGCCCGGCCAGCCGGTTGTGGAGGAAAAAATCACCGTGGCATTGGTCGTCACCAGCACCGGCGAACCGAAGAACGGATTCATGCTGTTCGCGTTTGAAAAATATTGCGCCTGCAAACCGGTGCCGCTGCCGACTCCCGCGGTGTTCACAAACGAGGCCGTGGTCACGGCGCTGTTCACCGCGCCGGCCTGGATGGCGACGGCACTGACGACCGCGTTGCTCGTCAGCACGAAGGGAGCGGTGTAAAGCGTGGAGCCCGCCGTCGGTGTCGTGCCATCGAGCGTGTAGTAGATGGAGGCGCCGGCGGCATTGTCAGTGATGGTGATGGTGACGCTGTTCACGAAATTCCCGCCGTCGGGGGCGATGACGGGTGCATCGATGAATCCCTGCAAGCCATACACGGACAGGGCGTACTGCGCGGGTACATAGACCTTGCCGCCCGCTACGGTCGGCGTGGTCATCTTCATGGCACCACCCGGATTGTCCCGTGCGAGGATCTGGCTGGAATTGTAGAGCATCTGCGAAATATTGGTGGCGTTGAAGGCATACAGCACTCCGGGGCCGCCGCCCTGGAACGCGGCGGAATTCAGCACCCAGATGATGCCATTGCTTGTGCCATTGGCGGAGACGACCGGTCCGCCATTGAAGGAGCCCAGCGACACGGGCGCGGTGGCGACGGAGGTGGTGTTGACCACGGCGTTGGAGATGCTGAATTGCTGCATCGGTGCCGAGCTCGGCTGGACGTAGATATTGCCGTTAAAATAAACCGGGGGAGCCCAGATGCCATTAGCGGTGGCATTGAAGGATTGCAGAATCTGGGAGTCTCCGCCGGGCTGATAGTGGGGCGAGGCGAGCGCATCACGATCGAGTATGTACATCTTGCCGGACTTGCCGAGGCCGGCGAGCAGGTGTGGATGCGCGAGGCTGCCGGCGGAATCTGGCAGCAGCAGCGGCCCGCACGAGCTGAGATCCAGGTCTGCCGCCGCGAGCGAGGCCTGATCGTAAGCCGTGAAATAATCGGCGATGGCAAACCCGTTCGTCGTGGAAATTTTCATGATGGAATCCGAGTAATCGCCGCCGTTGGTATTGGCGCTGAACGAGCCGTTGCCGGTCTCAAAATACAAATTGGTGTTCGCATCCACGCACAGGCCGCCGCCGCCCTGCCAGATGCCGCCCTCGCCAGCGTTCACGCCGAATGCGTTCGTCGTCGCATTGGGCGTGGTGTTGAAGACATAGTTGGTGGCCAAAGCCAGGTTTGTGGCGTTGTAGCCGAACAGCCAGCCGTGATACGGATCGGTGTCGCCATAGCCGGCGTAGGCGACAAAGAGTTGTCCACCTGCAAGCGTGAGCGCCGCCCGCTGGATGCTTTGCATGGGGTTGAAAGTCATCACGCCGTTCGAGCTGTCCACGCCCGTGCCCGGCACGAAACCGGCCACGACGACGGGGCTATAGGAACGTTCGTTGCCGGTGGTCACATCGAGCGCGTGGATGCGATGCACGAAATTTGTCGCGCTGCCGGTGACTTCGCGCGTGAACGCGTCCACATACAACGTGCCGGTGGTGGGGTCGATGACGGGTGTACCAGTGGCGCCAACCTCCGGCGCAATGTCCGAATACGGATTGTTCACGCCGGAATAGCGGCGGCCAATCGGGCTGACGGAATCCAGCGCGGATACACCGAGGTTGGTGGACCAGAGCAGGCCGCTGTTCGCGCCGGCATTGCTGTCGGCATCGAACGCATAAACTGTGTCATGCTCCGTGGCGACGAAGACGACATTGTGGACGCCCTGGCCGGGTATGGTCAGGTTCGTCATGATGAGCGGCTCGGTGTAAACGAAGCCGTCCACGGCGTAGGTGAATAATTTTCCAAACGTGTTCGTGTTCACGTCTGAGGGAGTGAGCAAGGTTTCATTCGTGTTCTGGCCCTGGCGCGTGTTGTCGTAGTGATAGGTTAGCACCGGCACGCGCGTCGCGGGCGGACTCGCGGCGGGCGTGGTGAAGCTCAAAGCGGGTTGTCCCCAGAAAATTCCGGCCGAATTCGACGCAAAGGTGGTGAAATAATAGGTCGTATTTGCCGAGAGCGAGGAAGCGGTGGTGGTGAACGCACCGGTTTGCGCGCCGAGGGCGATATTGTTTGACCAAGCGGCAGCGTTGGTCCCGCCATTGACCGGGCCATAGTAAATCCAGACGTTTGGTGTCAGGCCGCCGGTGGACAGCACCTGGCCGTTCAGCGCGGCGGATACGGTGGACATCTGCGTCGCGGGCAGGTTCGAGACGACTGGGTTCGTGGGCGGGATCGTGGAAAAGACTGAAATCATGGCATATGGCAAAAGCTGGTTGGTCCACGCGAGACCGGAGGCGAGGGGCGGCAGATTGAAGGTGCTGAAACCTCCGGCAAGACCGTTGGCGTAAAAAAGGATGAACGTGTCACCGGCCTGCAAGGCAGCACCAGTGTTGGTGACGTTCAGCGTGCCGCCCATGATGATGACGCCGCCAGAGATGATGCGGGCGATGTTGGGTGAATAGTTCCGGTTGAGTGTGAAGTTATTGGTGCCGTCAAGGATGACATTGTTGTAAACATTGAGGGTGGAGGTGTCACCGTTGCCGAGGCCAGGCTGCACGGTGCCGCCGGGCAGGTTGGTGAGCGTTCCGGCAATGGTGCCATTACCAGCCAGGGTGGCACCGTTTGCGACCACTGCACCGTCGGCAAGAGAACCGGTCAGTAGTAAATTGCCGTTGGTCACGATGGTCTTTCCGGAGAAAGTATTTGTGCCTGATAGCGTCAAGGTGCCGCCACCGGTGACCGTCAGACCCTGGTTGCCAGCGAGCGGAACACCGACCGTGGCGAAATTGTTGCTGACAATGATGGCCGGTGAGTTGGAGTTGACTGCGAGCGTCAGGCTGGCGGCGTTGCTGGCATTGAGAAACCAGTTTTTGGAGCCGTTGACATCGGCGAAGAGCAGGTTGCCGATGGTACGAGAGGAGTCAAGCGTCACGGTGCGGTCGGCGGTGAGGTTGATGGTGCTGAAATCAGCATTGCCACCAGTGCCATTGGCAATGCTGCCGTTGGCCCAGTTCGTGGCCGCGCTCCAGAGGCCGTTGGCGTCGCTGATCCAGGTGCCGGGCGGGGTGGAGTTGCCGGCGTTGATGACGGAGATCGAGCCGTCCTGGGCGAGCGTGTTGGTCCATGCGAGACCGGAGGCAAGGGGAGGCAGATTGATGATGCTGAAACCGCCGGCGAGGCCGCCGGCGTAAAAGAGCGCAAAGTAATCGCCGGCCTGCAAAGCAGCACCAGTGTTGGTGACGTTCAGCGTGCCGCCCATGGTAATGACGCCGCCGGAAACGATGTGGGTGATGTTGGGCGAATTATTGCGATTGAGCGTGAAGTTATTGGTGCCGGCAAGGATGACGTTGTTGTAAACGGTGAGGGTGGAGGTGTCACCGTTACCGCGGCCGGGCTGCACGGTGCCGCCGGGCAGGTTGGTGAGCGCACCGGCAATGATGCCGTTGCCAGCCAAGGTTGCGCTGTCTGCGACCACCGCGCCATCGGCAAGGGAACCGGTCAGCAACAAATTGCCGTTGGTCACCACGATGTCTCCGGTGAAAGTGTTTGTGCCGGAAAGTGTCAAGATGCCGCCACCGGTGACCGTAAGGCCCTGGTTGCCGGCGAGCGGAACACTTATCGTTGTGGAATTATTGCTGACGCTGATCAGGGGCGAGCCGGAGTTAACTGCGAGCGTGAGGCTGGCGGTGTTGCTGGCATTGAGGAACCAATTTTGAGAGCCATTGACATCGGCGAAGAGCAGATTGCCGATGGTACGGGAGGAGTCGAGCGTCACAATGCGGTCGGCAGTGAGATTGATGGTGCTGAAATCGGCATTGGAGCCGGTACCATTGGCGATGTTGCCGTTGGCCCAGTTCGTGGCCGCGCTCCAGAGGCTGTTGGCATCGCTGATCCACACGCCGGACGTGCTGATGTTGCCGGCGCTGATGACGGAGATCGAGCCGTCCTGACCGAGCGTGTTCGTCCACACGAGACCGGAGTCAAGGGGAGGCAGGTTGATGGTGCTGAAACCTGCTGCGAGGCCACCGGCATAAAAGAGCGTGAAAAAATCACCGGCCTGCAAGGCTGCGCCGGCGTTGGTGATATTGAGCGTGCCGCCCATGGCGATGACGCCGCCGGAGACGATATGGGTGATGTTGGGCGAGTTGTTACGGTTGAGCGTGAAGTTGTTGGTGCCGGCAAGGATGACGTTATTGTAAACGGTGAGGGTGGACGTATCGCCGTTGCCGAGGCCGGGCTGCACGATGCCACCGGGGAGGTTGGTGAGTGAACCGGCGATGATGCCATGGCCGCCGAGCGTGCCGTTGGCGACGGTGACGGAGCTGGCGGAGAAAATTCCATTCACCAGAACCGTGCCGCCGTTGACGGTCGCGCCGCCGGAAAAATTATTGGTCGCGGTGAAAATGATGGTGCCGAGGCAGCCGGCGGTGTTGAAGCCGCCGGTGCCGTTGAAGGGCGATGCGTTGGTGAACACCTCCCCGCTTTCGCCGGTCTGGATGCCGGAGCGGATGAAGGAGATGCCCTTGAGCGTGACGTTGGTGCCGGCGAGCGTGGCGGTGTTGCCGCCGGTCGGTGCGGTGAGCGTGAGCAATGAGTTGGTGTCGAGAATCAAATTCCGGACGGTGACAATGGCGGTGGAATTGATGCGAAGTTCGCCATTGGATTGGATTTCCAGCGAATCGCCCGCGAACGTAACGGACGCGCTGTTGGTGGGTGTGCGCAGCAGGTTGGTTCCGGTCTGATAGGCATTGCCGGGTGATGGTGCCGCCCCGCCGGTCCAGTGCAGGCCGGTTTTGAAGCTGTTGGTGCCGGCCGCATCACTGCCGTTCATGATGATGGTTGCGGCGGAGGAGATGCCGGCAAAGGTCAGGAGGATAATTCCCGCTAAAATAAACGGCGGCAAATTATGTCTAAGCATTGCTGGATCTCTGGTTTTTCCGCACCACATACCGGGTGGTTTCGGAAAGTGGAGCCGCGAGTCGGGATTGAACCGACGACCGACGGTTTACAAAACCGTTGCTCTACCGCTGAGCTATCGCGGCACGAAGGCGTAACATATTAGGCAAACGGGATAATTCAAGATTTGTTTTCTGTCACCGCCACGGATTTCCTTTATCAACCTTCTAATGTCAGCCGATGGGGAAGCTGAAACGTGGTGGGGGAAGAAAGTTCCGCCCGGATTGTCTTAAATACGCGCGACACTGTCCCAAAAGTGGCTTTCAACGGACATTGTTTGCAGTCCGCATTACAATATTTACCGATTTCGTTGTGGGAATTTAAGAGCAAAAACGCATTTTTTATGGGTTTTACTGATTTTTTGCCTGATTCTTAGGGTGTTTTGGATTGTGAATAACATGTGAATAATTGTCTTGGCCATTGGCATCAACAGTGCTAGTATGCCCATGAAGTGGTTGCAGCAGGCAATCGAGTGAACAAAGTTGTATTCATCTAAACCCGCCTGCTGTTTGTTCACGCCACTACAACAAAAAAACAGCAAATGAAAACGACCCAAAACGTCCGTAAAGCGGGCTTCACGCTCGTCGAAATCATGATCGTCGTGGCCATCATCGGCCTCCTCGCCGCGATCGCGATTCCGAACTTCGTGAAAGCGCGCGCCACTTCGCAGGCCAATGCCTGTATCAACAACCTCCGCCAGATTGATGCGGCGGCCAACCAGTTCGCGCTGGAAAAAGGCCGTACCACGGGTTCAGCCATCACGCTGACCTCTGATCTGACGCCTTACATCAAGCTGAATGCTTCCGGCAGCATTCCTGGATGCCCCGCTGGCGGCAGCTACACCTGCGCCACGGTTGGTACGGCTCCGGCTTGCTCGCTCGGCAGCACCATCACGCCGAACCACGTGCTTCCGTAATCAGTTGATTCCAGTTACAGACCCCGGAGCGTCAGCTCCGGGGTTTTTTGTTGACATGATATGACTTGGGTTTGATTTTGGCATCTCAGATGCTTAATTTAGTCAAACAGCGGTTCCAGCAGGCAATCTGTGAACACCTTTTTCGTTATTATTATACCCGCCTGCCGGTGGTTCACGCCGCGAAAAACATAAAATGAACACCACCCGTAAACATAACGGGGGATTCACCCTGGTTGAGGTGATGATCGTCGTGGCCATCATCGGCCTGCTGGCGGCGATCGCCATACCGAACTTTGTGAAGTCCCGCGCCACCTCGCAGGCCAACGCCTGCATCAACAACCTGCGGCAGATTGATTCCGCCAACCAGCAGATCGCCTTTGCCAAAAACATGGCGAATGGCGCCATCATCAACTACCCGGCCGACGTCACGCCCTATATCAAGCTCAACGCCGCAGGCAGCATTCCGCCCTGTCCCGCCGGCGGCAGTTATACCGTCTGGCCCGTCGGTTCGACTCCGTCCGTGACCTGCAGCCTGGGCAGTACGGTGACGCCGGCGCACGTATTGCAATAAACCCTCCGGGGACCAATTGGAACGCCGGTTGAAACTTTTTCTCCGGCGTTTCTGCTTTTCCGATGGCGGATAATTTCTTAAATACTTGCCATGACGCGAACACGGGCCGCCCTGCTGCTGGCCGTTATCAGTTTTCTGGCTTACCTGCCCGCGCTGCAAAATAACTTCGTCAACTACGACGATCCCGACTACGTCACCGAAAATTCCGTCGTCCAAAACGGCCTCACCCCCGCCGGCATCCGCTGGGCGTTTATCGGCTGGCACGCCTCCAACTGGCACCCGCTGACCTGGCTCTCGCACATGGCCGACTGCGGACTCTTCCGGCTCAATCCCGCCGGGCATCATTTCGTCAACCTGCTGTTCCATTCGGCAAATACCGCCTTGCTGTTTCTCCTGCTCGCGCGGCTCACGCAAAAATTTTGGCCGGCGATCCTTGTCTCGCTCCTGTTCGCATTGCACCCGTTGCACGTTGAATCCGTGGCGTGGGTCGCCGAGCGCAAGGATGTGCTTTCCACTTTTTTTGCGCTCCTGGCGTTGTTGCGTTACACGAAATTCGCGGAACCGGCCGCCGTCCCGGATTCAAGATCCGGCCGCCAGTTTGGGCTGTGCCTGCTGTTCTTCACCTTGAGCCTGCTGGCCAAGCCGATGTTCGTCACGCTGCCGTTTGTTTTTCTGCTCCTGGATTTCTGGCCGCTGAAACGGGTCCGGGGTTCAGGGTTCAGGGTCCAG
>Ga0210388_10003232_pt1 | contig 12764 bp, 12 predicted proteins | sample IncBWC19OmetaG_FD_155485 | JGI IMG/M metagenome (GOLD analysis project Ga0210388, IMG submission 155485) | Forest soil microbial communities from Barre Woods Harvard Forest LTER site, Petersham, Massachusetts, United States - Inc-BW-C-19-O ... | reverse complement strand
GTCGGTGTGGGAGTCCGTCGAAGCGCTCAAGCACTATGTGTACAAGACGGCACACGCGGAATTGCTTCGACAGCGGCATGAATGGTTCGAGAAGATCGCTATGTATGCGGCTCTGTGGTGGGTCCCAGCGGGACACCTGCCGGGAGTCGATGAAGCTAAGAAACGGATTGCGTATCTCGAAGCGCATGGGGCGACACAGTTTGCATTTACGTTCAAAACAGTGTTTCCGGCTGACGAGAAATTCCAGCAAAGTATCGATTGGTCGTCGTTCCAACCTTGCCCGGCAACCTAGGTGGGCGAATCCACTCCTTAATATTTAGCTGCCCCAGTCCGAACGGACAGTACCGTTTTGGAATCTACTGGCCTTTGGTTCATCTGATGGGGCGGCGCGTCGCTCGGTAAGCTTCTTGAGGGCTCGGTGTGTGGCCGAGCGGAGGAGGGGCGATGTTGCGGAATCGATTGCTTGTTGCGTTGGGGGTATGTTTTCTGGCGGCTTCTGGAGCTTGGGCGGACGAAGTGGGATTCGTCGACTGCTCGAAAAGTGCGGAAGCGACGCAGGTCTTTGGCAAGCCCAGGAAGTCGCAGGATGTCGTCGCCTCATTGCCTTGTGGGGAACGATTTACGATTTTGGTGTATGGGTTTTACTTCTCGCGCATTCAGACGAAAGACGGGCAGGTAGGTTACGTCTATTCGAGCTTGATCTCGCAGGATCGCGGGGCCACCTCGCTGCAGCCAGCGGCCACTACGCCGCAGACGGGCCAGCAAACACCGGCATTACAAACGGCGGCGGAGAAGGTGAAAATTCCGCGCTCGACTCCGTTCGACGCGCAGCCTAGTGCGGCCGCTTCCCAACCACAGTCGGCGATCCCTCAGGTGGCGACGCAGCAAGCAGCAGCGGCGCCTGCGCCGTCGGTGCAAACGGCCACAACGCAGCCCCCAGCGGTCGAGGTAGCGTCCGCTGCGCCCACATCCGCTTCAAGCACCATAAGCTCAAAGGAGGCGGCAACGTCTGCTACTACCTCACAGCTGAGTTCGAGTGCGGTAGTGGAGACTCAGCCTGCGCCCGCGCCGGCCACGGATTCTCAGCCTCCTGCAGTGCTGCCTGCAGCAACGTCAACCCCCGTGTTCACGACACCGCCTACGGCACCGCCAACGCCCAATGCGGATGCGCAGGAGGCGACCGTGGCTGCCGAGCAACCGAATTCGGATGCGGCGGCACAGCCTGCCGCTGACCGGCCAGAAGCACAGCCTACACCAGCGGCCGCAACGCCAGCTCAACCAGCACCAGCTCAGCCCGCCCCGGCTAAACCGGCAGCGCCCGCGGTTCGACCTGCGGACATGAAGGAAAGCTGGGAGAAACCACGCCCAAGCGTTCGCGCGGCTCCTTTGCTAGAACTTTATGGCGGATTCGCTTTCGCGCACTTGGGTGGCACAGGATTCGGAAGCAATTCGATCGGAGGGCTAGGGTCTGTGGGCTGGAACGCAAGATCGTGGTTGCAGATTCTAGCGGACACTAGCTACAACGTAGAAACGGTCGATGGCGCGAAGAATGTGCTCTATGGAAATCATTACGGGCCGCGTTTCTTTTATCGCGCGAGAAATCGATGGGGCATTACTCCGTTTGCTGAAGCCCTGGTCGGCGGATCGAACTTTAAGACCACCGTCAGCGGTAGCGGGGGCTACACCGCATCCACGGGTGCCACTCTTTCGTACAAGGTGGGAGGGGGAGTGGATATCCACCCATCACATCGGTGGGAAATTCGTTTGATCGATGTGGACTACTACAAGACCGCGTTCGGCACGGATACTCACCAGACCAACTATTGGATTTCCACTGGTGTGGTGTTGCGGCTGTTTGGCGGAGGATCCGAGTAGTGGCGTAAAGAGATTCCTGCTCGTGCAGAGGCACCGACAAGCTGACATTGGTGGGCAGGTCGTGCAGGCGCGACGCTTTGGCTACTCTTGCGTAACAGGAGTTAAAAAGGGCTGTAGGCGAACGTTTGAATTCGCTAAAAGTTCATCCAGAATGGAATGGGGCGATTCCTTGTTTGCGTGGCGGGAAAGCTCGTGAGGTCCCTTGGAGGCGATGTGAGAAAGACATTTGTGCTGGTGGCAGCTGTGGTTTTGGCGGGAATTCCTGCCGCGGCTAAGGAACCTCAGACAGGAACGATTGTTTCGGAGAGTTCAGTGGCCTGCGGGTCGCAGGTGAAGAACAAAAAGCAAACGGCGGAACTGCTCTGCCAGGAATATGTTGTTAGGGCGGAGGGTACGGAGTATCACGTCCGGCAGGAGAAGCCCGCGGATAAGGCGTTGATTCCGGTGAATACGAGCGTCGAGTTCACACTGGAAAAAGATAAGATGAAATTTAAAGCCAACGGAAAGAAATACGAATACCTGGTGGTTTCCGAAACAGCTGCGCCCGCGACTACGGCTGCCGCGACCTCGAAGCCCTAGCTGAAGTCACTCACCCACACTGTTCGAATTTCATATTTCCAGGATGACGGGCAGGATTAACGGTCGCTTGGACGTTTGTTTATTGATGTAGCGTTTGAGGTCTACGCGAATTTTCTCTTTGATGACCCCCCAGTCGGATTTTTCTTCGGCGTTAGACTGCTCGACCGTCTTCATAATCACTTCGCGGGCGCCGGCGATTAATTCCTGGCCATTGTCGCTGAAGAGGCCGCGAGTGACGATCTCCGGCTGCGACTCCATTTTGCCAGTGTGTTTGTCGATCGCAATGATCGGCACGACGACTCCGTCTTCTGAAAGATGCTTGCGGTCGCGGATCACTACGTCTTCGATCTCTTCCAGTGAACCAGAATCAACGCAGACGCGGCCAGCCGTTACTGGATCGCGGCGGCGAACGCCATCCGCGGTAAATTCGATACACTTGCCATTTTCCAGCAGGAGAATCTCTCCGGAGACGCAGCCCAATTGATGGGCAAGCGCAGCGTGGCGGAATAGATGGCGATATTCGCCGTGAACGGGAATGAAATATTTCGGCTTGACGAGCTGGAGGACCAGTTTCTGTTCTTCCTGGCTGGCGTGGCCGGAAACGTGAATGGTGCCAGCGGAATTGTCGTAGTAGACAAGCGCGCGACGGCGGAACATGTGGTCGAGCATGCGAAAGATGGCTTTTTCGTTGCCGGGAATGATACGCGCGGAAAGAATGACGCTGTCGTTTTCGTCGACGGTAACGAAGCGGTGGTTATCGACGGCGATGCGCGAAAGGGAAGACATCGGTTCGGCTTGGCTGCCGCTGGCGAGAATCACAATACGCTTGGGATCGAAGTTGCGAATGTCTTGCGGGCGGACGACCATCCCGTCCGGAATACGCAGGTAATTCATGGAATGTGCGATTTCAACATTGTCGACCATGCTGCGGCCCACGAACGCGACTTTGCGCCCGACGCGACCAGCGACGTCGATCACTTGCTGAATGCGGTGAATCGAGGAGGCGAAACACGAGAGGATGACGCGGCGCGGTGCGGAGCGGCATAGCTCTTCGATGCGCGGAACGATGGCGCGCTCGGAGGGAGTGAATCCGGGACGCTCGACGTTGGTTGAATCGCTGAAAAGCGCGAGGACGCCTTCGGCACCATAACGAGCAAAGGTGTGAAGATCGAAAGGAGCACCATCGACCGGAGTTTGGTCGATCTTGAAATCGCCGGTGTGAATGATTACGCCGAGCGGCGTTCGAACGGCGAGCGCGACGCAGTCAATGGTGCTGTGCGTTACGTTGATAAACTCGATTTCGTAGGGGCCGATTTCGACAAGGCGGCCGGGAATGACTTCGCGAAGCGTGGTGGAGGCAAGAAGGCCGGCTTCTTCGAGGCGTTTCTTTACGAGCGCCAGAGTGAAGCGCGTGCCATACACGGGAACGTTCAAGTCGCGCAAAATGTACGGAAGTGCGCCTATGTGGTCTTCGTGACCGTGGGTGAGGACAATGGCGCGAATGTGTTGGCGATTCTGCTTTAGGTAGGTTATGTCGGGAATGACGAGGTCGACGCCGAGGAGTTCGGATTCCGGAAACATCATGCCCGCGTCGATGACGAGAATGTCGTCACCCAGACGAAGGACCATCATGTTCATTCCAAATTCGCCGAGACCGCCGAGAGGTATTGCTAGTAGGGACTGCGTAGACTTACTCAAAGAAAGGTTATCTCCGTGATGTGCATAGGAATCGTATCACAGTGGGATGATGGGCGCGCGCTGCGGCCGGTTTCTACGCGTGGTGTCTCGTATTGCACAGTTTGGCCGCGCACACCAGCCGGTATCGGGAGAAACAGAATACTTGAAGATTTAACTAGCGATCGCCGCCGCTAAAGAGATGCGCGATGAAGACAAGGAGGACGGCGCCGACGGTAGCCGCGGCGAGAGAGTAGAGGAAACCGCCGCCCCAAATTCCGAGGCGCATAAAAATCCAGCCGCCGATGAACGAGCCGACGATGCCAAGAATAATGTCGGTGATACAGCCGAAACCGCGGCCGCGCGAGATTTTTCCGGCTAGCCATCCCGCGATGAGGCCGATGATGATCCAGCCCCAGAACCCGGTCGGCAGGTAAACCAAAATACCCTTTGTCTCAAAAACGGCACTAAAAAGCATGGCGGACATTCAGCCTCCCAGAAATTCGATGCGTTTAGCGAAAGAAATGGTGTGCAGCAGTCTAGCAAATTCGGGCGGGCGATTCTGCGAATATCGAATCCGGTCAGAAAAATCGCGAATGGACGAAAAGCGTGCCTTTGCCCATCCTCGTAGAGAGGTCCTTCGTCGCGGTGCTCCTCAGGACTCGCATCCTTATCGGATGCTCGGTTGCTGCTGCGTCATGCAGTGCAGCGTGCCGAGGCCAAGGACGAGATCGCGGCACGCTATTCCTACGATTTCTCGGCTCGGGAAGAGTTTGGCCAAGGTGTTGAGAGCGATCCGGTCGTTCGCATCGTTAAACGTTGGAACAATCACGATTTTGTTGGCGATGTAAAAATTGGCGTAGCTGGCAGGGAGGCGCTGCCCATCGAAATAAACGGGGGAAGGCATGGGGAGCGTTTCGACGCGTAACGGGCGTCCGTCTTGGTCTTTCATGTTTTTTAGCAGGGCTAGATTCTCTTGGAGAGGGGCGTAGTTGGCGTCTTTCGGATCGCTCTCTACGACTGTGAGTACCGTTGTGGGATCGACGAATCTAGCGAGGTCGTCGACATGGCCGTGGGTGTCGTCGCCAGCGATGCCGTTCTTTAGCCAAAGAACATTTGTGACACCGAAATAGTTTTTGAAGACTTCGCCGTAGTCTTCGCGGGTGAAGCCGGGATTTCTTTCTTGCGTTTTGCTAAGAAGACACTCTTCCGTGGTGAGCAACGTGCCAAGTCCGTTGACGTCGATGCTGCCGCCTTCGAGAACGACGCGTCTTCCTTTGTGCTCCGGTTGCCAGAGCCGGCGTTTGAGTTTTTTATTTGCGGTGGAGACGACGAGGGCATCTTTTTTGTGATTATCGTATTTGGCCCATCCGTTGAAACGCCAGTGCGTGTAGGCGACCTCGCCGGAGGAATTCTTTAGGCAGATCGGACCAGAGTCGCGCATCCAGCCGCGATCGGTGGGAATGCTGAAAAAATCTACTGCAGCGAGATTGGCCCCGGATTTCTTAAGAATAGTGCGAACTCGGGATTCGGCTTCTCTATTTTCAACCAGGAGATAAACCCGTTCGAACTGCGACAGGTGACGGACGATTTCCGCGAAGGCCCACGGGATAGGGGAAAATTTCCCAGGCCAGTCAGTTAGTTCGTGAGGCCAGCCTAGCCATGTGGCTTCGTGTTGGTCCCATTCGGCGGGCATTCGGAAACCTTGGGAGTACGGTGTGGATCCGTTTTTCGATATGAGCATACGTTTCGGTGTGGACACAGCTTTTTTTAACACAGAGGTCACTGAGAGCACAGAGAAGAATTATTCACCAAGCCAGCGGTTGAGAATGGGCTGATAGGCGTCGATGCGTCGATCGCGCAGGAAGGGCCAGTTGCGTCGGGTTTCCTCACTTTGGGCTGGGTCGCATTCGACTACCAAGATTTCTTCCTTGTCGTTCGAGGCTTCGGAGAGAATGCGGCCGAAAGGGTCGGCGACGAAAGAGTTTCCCCAGAATTCCAGGCCGGCGTCACCTTTTTCTGGTTTGCCTTCATAGCCGACGCGATTCACCACCGCCACGTAAACGCCGTTAGCGATGGCATGTGCGCGTTGGATGGTGCGCCAGGCATCTAGCTGGGCTGCGCCGAATTCGACTTTTTCGTGCGGATGCCAGCCAATACTTGTGGGATAGAAAATGACCTGCGCGCCCTGTAAGGCGGTGAGGCGCGAACCTTCGGGATACCACTGATCCCAGCAAATCTGAACGCCGATGCGACCGTAAGCGGTATCGAAATTCGGGAAGCCGAGATCGCCCGGCGTGAAATAAAACTTTTCGTAGTAGAGAGGATCGTCGGGGATGTGCATCTTGCGGTATTTGCCGAGGAGCGAGCCGTCGGCGTCCAGGACGGCGCAGGTGTTGTGATAAATCCCGGCGGCGCGGCGTTCGAAAAGGGAAGCGACGATGACGACTTTTTTCTCTTTTGCAACCTTTGCGAGCACCTCGGTGGAAGGACCGGGAATGGATTCGGCGAGATTGAAAAGATCGGCGTCCTCGGTGCGGCAGAAATATTCGCCGCGAAAAAGTTCGTCCATGCAGATAATTTGTGCGCCGCGTGTGGAGGCTTCGCGAATTTTCTCGATGGCGTGCGAAAGATTTTCTTCGGGGTTCGCAGTGCTGCGCATCTGCAAAAGACCAATTGTGAATTTCTTTGTCATAAAATTTAGTTTATCATGCTCGTAGAAACATTTTTTGTTGCGTTTTGTTCTTTCCTTCGGGTCGAGTTTGTAATATCAATCAATACGAAATTAGATGTCTGCGGCGTGGTGTGAGATTCAGAAACACAAAGGCAAGAGAGGTTGAGGAGAGAAGATGGCAAAACGGCAAGAAAAGACAGTCACGGGGCGCGTACTGCACGATCCTATAAAGGATAAGTTGCGGCCGATGTTTCCGATCGATCTGTCGAAATGCCGCACCATCGACGATTTAGTTCGCGCGATGGGGAATACGGCGTTCACTGGAAGGCAGATCGGCGACGCGGCGGACGTCCTGGAAACAATGGCGCGCGACAAGGATTGCTTTGTGGTGATGACGCTCTCTGGCGCGCTCACCGTAGCGAAGATGGGTTTCATCTTTTGCGATTTGATCGAAAGCGGTGTGGTGAACGCTATTGTTTCCACCGGAGCGCTGATGGCGCACGGCCTCGTCGAGGCGACGGGGCATTCGCATTTCCGCTACGACCCGAAGATGGACGACAAGGAGTTGTTTCACGCGGGATATAACCGCGTTTACGATTCGCTCGAACCCGAAGTGAATCTAGATCATGTGGAAGAAGTGATGGATGATCTGCTTTCGAATTGGGACGCGGACGAAGTGGCGTGTAGCTGGAAGATTCACCGAAAGATCGGCGAGACGCTTCACAAACAGGGCGCAGGGCGGGGAATTCTGAAATCCGCGTACGAGCATAATGTCCCGGTGTTTGTGCCGGCGTTCAGCGATTCAGAGTTGGGTATCGATTTTGCGCTGCAGAAGATTGCGCGCCTGCAAGAAAAGAAGCCGCTGCTGCGATTTGATCCGTTCGAGGATTTTGAGAAATTCGCGGACACGATGCTGGCAACGAAGCGTATGGGCATTTTTACAGTGGGCGGAGGAGTTCCACGGAATTGGTCGCAGCAGTTCGGAGTTTACGCCGAGTTGCTGGCGCGGCGCGGTTACAAGAAAATTCCGCTGAAGCGTTACAACTATGGTGTGCGGATTTGCCCGGAGCCTGTGCATTGGGGTGGCTTGAGCGGAAGCACGTACACGGAAGCAGTGTCGTGGGGCAAATTCGTTCCTCCAGAAGAAGGCGGGAAGTTCGCGGAAGTGTTTGATGACGCGACCGTGGCCTTGCCGCTTATCGTAGGCGCAGTTCTGGACCGCATCGGGTATTTCAAGCGCGAAAAATAACTCGGGGGCTACAAAATGGCGAAGGCCGGAGAGGCGAAAGGCAAGTCCACGTACGACGTGCACCCGGGAGTGGCGATGGTGCAGAAGTGGGTCGCGGAACTGAAGGGAAAGACGGGGCGGTCGTTGGAAGAATGGATTGCCTTGGCGAAGGAAGAAGGGCCAAAAGAGGATAGGGCCCGGCGTGAATGGTTGAAGACGAAACATAAGCTGGGTACGAACAGTGCTTGGTGGATTTCGGAGCGCGTAGACGGAAAGGGTGGCGAGGAAGACTCACCCGAAGCGTACTTGAAAACGGCGGATGCGTATGTCGAGGGGCAGTACGTGGGCGCGAAGGAAAAACTGAAGCCGATTTACTATGAGTTGCTGAAGTTGGGGAAATCGATGGGTGCAGATGTGAAAGCGTGCCCTTGCAAGACGATGGTACCGCTGTACCGCGAGCATGTGTTCGCGCAGATTAAGCCGACGACAAATACGCGGATTGATTTGGGATTTGCGTTGACGCACTACAATGGGAAATTGCCGAAAAGAATTATTGATACAGGCGGTCTGGCGAAGAAGGATCGGATCACACATCGGATCGAGATCATGGCAGTGGATGAGATTGATGCGGAAGTGAAGAAGTGGTTGAAGACGGCGTACGATTTGGATGCGAAGTGACCTAGTCGTCTTCGCCGATGAGGATGGCAGCCCCGAGAACGGTGGTCCAGAGGCCACGCTTGTCCCCGACCGCGGATTGCGTGACGTTCATGGTGCGAACGATTTTGTTGGAAATGCGATAGACCTCTTTTTTCTCGTCGAAGCTCAAATCTGGATCAAATTCCACGTTGAGAGTGGTCGCGAGCATTTCGGCGGCGAGCTCTTCTGCGTATTCGCCGGCAACTTCTTCGGTTTCGCCGAAAGAGTGATGCTCCGAGAGATAGCCGTACATCAATTTATCGCTCGGAAGCGCGAGGCCGATGCTCGCGGCAATGAGGCGATGCGCTTCCTTGGTGGAATTTTCGCTGATGACAGTGAAAGCGACCTGGCCCGGCTTGATGTGCTTCAATCCTTCGCTTCGGGAAATCAATTTACAGTTGGGCGGGAAGATCGAGGAGACGCGCACGATGTTGCACGCGGCGATGCCTGCATTGCGCAGGGCGAGCTCAAAGCTCGAAAGTCTTTCGCGATGTTTTCCGACGCCTTTGGTGAGGAAGATCTTCTTAGCTACGAACGCCATGGTGCCGGGTTGCGGTGCCTCCGTGAGTGATGTAACGGCGGAAAAATTTCCGCTGTTGAAAAATAACAAGAAGGTATTGCACTGTCAAACGAATTCGCGGAATTTCTAGGGAGCGAGAGCACAAAAATGAATAGACTGTGACAAGAGGCGCGGATTCCGCTCAAGAGTCGCCGGAGATGCGCTGGAGCAACTTCCCGAGCGGTTTGCAAAGCGCCAAAACCTTGCCTAAATCGTCGGCGCTGAAATCTGGCCCGGCGAGCGATGGGTTCGCACCTTTGCGGCTGACCTGGATGACGCCCACAACTTTTTCGCCGGAAAGAATCGGAGCGCTAATCAACTTCTGGATGATCTCGGCGCTTTCGCCGCCGATTTTTACACCTTCGAAAACGGTGGCGTGACGCACCGCTGCAAAATTGTTGATGATGTCGGGACGGCTTTCGCGAGCGGTCCGTGCGGCAATGGCAGAGGTACTGGAAAGTGGGATGAATCCGACCTGTTTCAGCGATTCAGGAACAAGAAAGTGCAGGTGGCGCCAGCGTGTGGAAACGCCCATAAGGGCGACCTCATCGGTTTTGACTCCCAGATTTTTCGCGATTCGTTCTGCGATACCCGGCAAGGAAACTTGAGATAAGGCTGTGGCGTCTGATTCGACGGCACTCGCGATACGTTCCAGTTCCGAAACAAGGCTAAGGCTAGTGTTCATTGGATATCCGTTGGGCACGCGAAGGCTGCCAGGCAGGAGGGGCCGGGCGGATACCATCCGTCGTATTCTCATTTAAGCGAGAAAGACTGTGCGGCGCAACGTAATTTCGAGTGGCGCGTGTCCGAGAAAGGAACAGGCTGGCTCGATGCGCGGCAATCATCAGCCGAGGCCGAACGATATTCCTTTAGCCGAATCCGTCGCCAAAATGAACCGGCAATCGTCGAAACCAGCGCTAGTTGGCTGGCGAATAGGGTAGAATCTCGCCGCACCCTTTCCATTGGAGGAATACATGCGTCAGGTCCGCGTCTCGCTAATTGCTTGTCTGCTCGTTGCTGGATTTCTGTTTTGTCAGGTTGCGACGGGTGACGACATCGCCGATCGCGCGAAGAAGCTTCATTTCTCAACGATCGTGCTCGACACGCACGACGACACCACGCAGCGCTTCTTCTCGAAGGACTTTGACATCGGCAAGCGCAATCCCGATGGGCACATCGACATTCCGCGCATGCGCGAAGGCGGCATGAACGCTATTTTCTTCTCCATCTGGATCGACGGCAGAATTATGGGCCCGGCGGCCGTGCAAAAAGCGCTCGATCAGATTGATGCTGTGCATGAAAACGTAAATAAATATTCGAAGGATATGGCGTTTTGCCGTACGGCAGAAGAAGTGCGCCGCGCCCACGCGCAAGGCAAAATCGCCGCGCTGATCGGCGTCGAAGGCGGCCACATGATCGGAAACGATATTCGCGTTTTGCGCATGTTCGGCGACTTAGGCGTTCGTTATATGACGCTCACGCATTTTTACAACGACGAATGGGCGGATTCCTCAACGGCCAAGCCCGAACATAACGGTCTGACAGACTTTGGCAAGCAAGTCGTGCGAGAAATGAACCGTCAGGGAATCATGGTGGACATTTCGCACGTTTCCGACAAAACTTTCTACGATGCGTTGGAAGTCAGCAAAGCGCCGCTGATTGCTTCGCATTCTTCGTGCCGAGCGCTGTGCAACCACGTCCGCGATATGTCTGACGACATGATCAAGGCGCTGGCCGCAAAGGGCGGCGTCATTCAGATTAACTATGAAAAAAGCTTCATCGATCAAGCTTACAAGGACGCTTCGGACAAGCTAACCGGTGGTGTTGTTGCCATGATGGATGAATTTAAAAAAGAGTGCGGCGACAATGACGATTGCATGAACAAAAAGATGAACGAGATGACCGAAAAAGCCACTGCCGAAGGCAAACTGCCGCACGTTAGCTGGGAAAGAATCATCGACCACATCGATCATGCCGTCAAATTGGTGGGAGCGGATCACGTCGGGCTTGGCTCGGACTTCGACGGAGCCAACATGCCCGAGGGCATGGACGACGTCACTCATCTGCCGCAGATTACGGAAGCTCTGATGCGCAAAGGCTACAGCGATGAAGACCTTCGCAAAATCCTCGGGGGCAACTTGCTGCGCGTTATGGAACAGAACGAAGCCGTAAGCCGCGAGATGCGGGCCGCTCAATAACAAGATGCAGCTGTCGGGAGTGTCGAAGGCGCTTCTCGTGGCCGGGATGTGTCTTTCGACGGGAATGATGCTGGCGAGGGCAATCGCTGTGGACGGAATTTCGGAACGAGCGAGGCAGCTCCATTTCTCTTCGATCGTGATCGACACGCACGACGACACCACCCAGCGATTTTTCGATCCCGGATTCGATTTGGGCGCACGAAATGCGCTCGGCAGCATCGACATTCCGCGCATGAAGGAAGGAGGCTTCGGGGCCATCTTCTTTTCCATTTGGATTCCCAGCAAAATTACAGGTCCGGAGGCCGTGAAGCGAGCGCTCTCCCAATTTGATGCCGTGCATGAGCAGGTTCGCAAACATTCGAACGATCTCATTCTTGTGACGACAGCGGAGGGAATTCGCGAAGCGCACAAGCAGGGCAAAATCGCTGCGCTCATCGGTGTTGAAGGCGGCCACATGATCGCGAGCGACCTCGCCGTGCTCCGACGTTATGCATCGCTCGGCGCACGCTACATGACGCTCACCCATAGCGGAAACGCCGAGTGGGCCGATTCCTCGACCGCCAAGTCAGAGCACAATGGATTATCAGAGTTTGGCAAAGACGTCGTGCGTGAGATGAACCGTCTCGGGATGATTGTCGACGTTTCGCACGTTAGCGACAAAACGTTTGCCGACGTTTTAGAAGTCAGCAAGGCACCCGTGTTCGCGTCGCATTCCGACTGCCGCGCCATCTGCGATGCGCCGCGCAACATGACCGACGACATGATTAGGGCACTGGCAGCCAAAGGCGGCGTTATCCAAGTTAATTATCACGTTGGCTTTCTAAGCCAGGAGTTTCGTAATGCGGAGAAAGCCCACCCGGAATGGGACAAAGCCATAGCTCTTGAAGTTCGGAAGCGATGTGGGGATAGGCAGGGCTGCCAGCTGATCGAGGGCGACCGCGTCACAAGGGAATACGTTTTGCGCGGCGATTTGCCAAGAGTGGAATGGACCAAAATCATCGGGCATATCGACCACGCTGTTAAGATCGCGGGAATCGACCACGTAGGTCTTGGCTCCGATTTTGACGGAGCGAACATGCCCTTTGGGATGGAAGACGCTAGCAAGCTCCCGCGAATCACGAACGCTTTGCTGGAAAAAGGCTATTCCGAGGGTGACGTAAAGAAGATTCTCGGCGAGAATACTCTTAGGGTTATGGCGGAGGTCGAGCGCGTCGGCCATGAGCTGAATGCCGCGAAGTAGTTGCAATCCGCTGTCGGAGAACAAACGCAAGAATTCAAATC
>Ga0210388_10003230_pt1 | contig 12766 bp, 9 predicted proteins | sample IncBWC19OmetaG_FD_155485 | JGI IMG/M metagenome (GOLD analysis project Ga0210388, IMG submission 155485) | Forest soil microbial communities from Barre Woods Harvard Forest LTER site, Petersham, Massachusetts, United States - Inc-BW-C-19-O ... | reverse complement strand
AGCGAAATTCCTTGTCGGGTAAGTTCCGACCTGCACGAATGGCGTAACGCTGGCCCCACTGTCTCGACCCGAGACTCAGTGAACTTGAAATCGCTGTGAAGATGCGGCGTAGCTGCGGAAAGACGGAAAGACCCCGTGAACCTTTACTATAGCTTTACACTGAACTTTGAATTTGTTTGTGTAGGATAGCTGGGAGCCTACGAAGTGGGGACGCTAGTCTTCATGGAGGCAACCTTGAAATACCAGCCTGACAACTTCGCAGTTCTAACCTTGGCCCGTAATCCGGGTTGGGGACAGTGTATGGTGGGTAGTTTGACTGGGGCGGTCTCCTCCCAAAGAGTAACGGAGGAGTGCAAAGGTACCCTCAGCGCGGTCGGTCATCGCGCATAGAGTGCAATCGCATAAGGGTGCTTAACTGCGAGACGGACATGTCGAGCAGGTACGAAAGTAGGTGATAGTGATCCGGTGGTTCTGTATGGAAGGGCCATCGCTCAACGGATAAAAGGTACTCCGGGGATAACAGGCTTATTCCTCCCAAGAGTCCACATCGACGGAGGAGTTTGGCACCTCGATGTCGGCTCATCACATCCTGGGGCTGTAGCAGGTCCCAAGGGTATGGCTGTTCGCCATTTAAAGTGGTACGCGAGCTGGGTTCAGAACGTCGTGAGACAGTTCGGTCCCTATCTTCCGTAGCCGTTGGAGATTTGAGGGTGAGTTGCTCCTAGTACGAGAGGACCGGAGTGAACGTATCTCTGGTGTTCCGGTTGTCACGCCAGTGGCACTGCCGGGTAGCTATATACGGACGGGATAACCGCTGAAAGCATCTAAGCGGGAAGCCCCCCCCAAGATTAGATCTCCCTAGACCTTTAAGGTCTCTAAAGGGCCGTCGAAGACTACGACGTTGATAGGCTGGGTGTGTACGCGCAGTAATGCGTTTAGCTAACCAGTACTAATTGCCCGTGAGGCTTGACCATATAACACCCAAGCGATTTGCCTAACGTCAAATCGTGTTGGAGTGAATCAATTGACTTGAATGCGACTAAACGTCGAAACAAATTGTTGAATTCGTGAAGGGGCTGAGCCATGACTCGGCCCCTTTGCAACCGGTTTGCCTGGCGGCCATAGCGAGTGGGAACCACCCGATCCCTTTTCGAACTCGGAAGTGAAAACGCTCTGCGCCGATGCTAGTGTCGACTTTGTCGATGTGAAAGTAGGTCACTGCCAGGCTCTTAATTTGATGAAAATGAAAACCCCCGTTGGCGAAAGCTGGCGGGGGTTTTTTTATTCGCTCTATCGTGACGTTGGCCGCGAGCAAACTCACCTAAATCGGTGCCATTGCAGCCCGATGTGAACGGCGAAGCCGGCGGCAATGGCCGTGCCGCCACTGAGCGCCAAAATCTGTTTGGTCGTGTCAATCAGATAGAGCCCTGCCAGCAGCATGGCAATCCGGCCCGCAATGACGAGCACCAACAGGACGATGGCGGCAGCGACGGCGAACTTCCTCATGGTGAGCACGAGGAGACCTGCGACCGCGTAGAGAGTCCCGATCGCCGCGCCGGCGTAGGATGCGATATTGTCATCGACGATGCGCACGCCGAAGAAATGGTGGGTCAACGCCGCAAGCGCTTCCGCGACACCAAACAGAATCATCAGGACCGGGATACCGGGAAGACCCACGAGTCGCTGGCTCAACTCAAACTTTCCCGCGTTCAATGTAGTGCCTGTGAATTGCGGCCCCGAAGAGCCGCAATTCACATGGACACCTAGCGCGGTCTAAAACTTGGCGGTGAACGCCACGAACAGCTGGCGGCCAAACTGATCGTACGCGTCATAGGTGTTTGCCCCGCCACCGGCAATGATCGCGTTATTGATGATCGGCGGATCCTTATCAAGTACGTTGTTCGCTCCGGCGCGTAGCTGCAAAATCCTGTTGACCTGCCAGGTGGCCTCGAGATCCAAATAGCTGAACGAAGGAATTGTCGGATTGAACAGGTCGTAATTGCCGAAGGTTGAAAAATGTAAGGTTGAATCGCCTGAGTTGTTGTCTTGCGAAACGCCGCCGATGAACCGCCAGGTTGCCGAAGCGGTAACACTCCACGGCGTTTGCCAGGTCGTGCGGAATATATGATGCCAGCGCGGATTGATGGTCTGGCAGGTTTCGCCGAAGAGTCCGGCGCAGTCATACGTGTGCGCGCCCACATACGGCGTCGATTCGAAGTGCTGCAGATACGATCCGTTGAGTTCCGCCGAGAGCGAGCCAAAGCCGGGCGGTAAATCATAGTGGTAGGCAAGTTGCAGATCGATGCCGCTCTCCAACACGGCGCCGATGTTGACATCGGTCTGTATAATATAGCCGCCGCTCGCGATATTATTTCCCGTCAAACCACCGGTGTTGGACTGACGCACGATCTGGCTGCAGTAAACCGGGTTTCCCGTGTTCGCACAATCGGACAGAATGACGTTGGCCGGGAGGGTGTTGATCAAGCCCTTCACCGAAATGTGAAAATAATCGATGCTGCCGGTGAAGTGCGGAATCTGTCTCGGCGCGAAGTTGAACCCGACGGTGTAGGTTTCCGCCGTTTCCGGTTTCAAATTGGGATTGCCCCCGGCCAATTGGGATAGCTGGTTGCCGGTGCCCTGTGGAACGCTGCCGTTGGCGTACTGAGCGGCCGTCACGCCGGTTCGCTCGCATTGCAGCAGTGTGTAGGTGATCGGCGGCGCGCAAGGATCGGCGGGAAACGAAAATGTTCCCACGAGCTGTGGGTTGTAGAGTTCCACGGCGCTCGGGGCGCGGATCGCTTTGTCATACGATACGCGCATTCGGTAGTCTTCAATCGGCGCATATTGCACTTCGAATTTATAAGTATTGGCAATCGTCGAGGGACTGGCGGCGTAGGAATAGTCGGAGTGCCGAAAGCCGGTATCGAACAGCAGTTCCTTGGCGAACGGCTTATCTTGCACGAGCGGCGCACGCAGCTCCGCAAACTCCTCGCCGACTGAGATGCTGTTGTTAATCGGCACCGCAGCGCTGCCGAAACCCGAAAGATTTCCGCTCTCTTCGGCGGCGTCGGGTTGAAAATACTCGTGCTCGTTGCGATGTTCAAAGCCCAGATTGATGCCCAACCCATCGGTGGCGAACGGCGAGGTGATGCCATAGGTGCCGAGCTTGCCGGTGACTTCGCCGTGCAGCGTTCGCAACGTTGAGCTGCCTTGGCCGGTGCCGGTCAAATACAGGTAGTTCAGCTGCTGCTGCGTGACGCCGCCGCTGGAAAAAATGTTGTACGGCACGCACGGCGGGCCACTGACGCAAGTCGGCGCCGCGGCCGTGCCCGTCACCTGCAAGGCATTGGTGATGGACTGAAAATTAAAGTAATTGCCGTTGGAGTTGAAAAACGTCGTGTAATAGTACTGTCCATACACATCATAGTTCCAAGCCTCTGCAAACGTACCCTTGGCGCCGAACACGGGCCGATAGTTCGTGTGTTCATAATCGGAAGTGCGCCCGCCGCCTTCGATATCTCTCCGGCCGATGCGCACGTTCACACAGTTGGCCGACAGTACCGGGCCGGTGGAGGTTTGCGTGAATGTGCATCCGGCGGCAGGAGCCGCATTCGCGGCCGCCACCTGCGCCGGGGTGCACAAGATTCCTTGCTGTTGCGCACTCAGCAATGGATTGTTGCAGTTGACGTTGTAGTTGCCGCTGAGCGGGTCCAAGGGATTGCTATCCATGAATAAGCCCGACGGGGCGATCTGTTGATGGGTCCTGTCGTCCATGAAATAGAATTCTGCGTACGGCTGGAAGTAATCGGTAATGTCGTCATGCGCCAAGAACGCCGCATTGTAGCGATCATCCTCGCGCGACAAATAAATGTAGGGCTGAGAATTGAAGACCGCCGGTGGCGTGGTGGCGACGGAGCCATTCGGAACGAAACTGGTGCCGTTCACGCTATAAGCAGTGAAGGCATTGGGTCCGCTCTGCGGCGCGAAATAGTTCGAATTCGCCGACCCGCCGCAAGCAACGCCGGTGACGGGGCCACCCTTGACGGTGGTTGTCGGGTCCAAGGCGCAGCTGCTGAAATCGCGGTCGCTGCTGGGCAACGGGTCTTGATGCCGATAACTCAAAAAGGCGGTGATGTTGCCCTTGCCGTCGGCGAAATTCGTGCCCATCAGCATGTCGAAGGAGCGTTGGCGGCCGTCGGTGATCGAACCCGTGGGCGGGATCTGGCCGGACAGCCGCACGGCATTCTGAGCAAAGGTGTTGTTATTGTCGTGCTGATCCTCGGCGTACTGGCCATCCACCTGAAAGCCTTCGAAGTTCTTCTTCATGATGAAGTTGACGACGCCCGCGATGGCGTCGGAGCCGTAGGCCGCAGACGCGCCGCCCGTGACCACCTCGACCCGTTCGACCAAGCCTGCGGGAATTTGATCGAGGTCCGGAGCGGGTTGTTGGATGAAGGTATACGGCGAGCCTTGACCCAGGCGGCGACCGTCAACCAGCACCAAGGTGCGATTCGGACCCAGTCCGCGCAAATCGGCGGTCGCCACACCACCGGCGCTGCTCAATCCAGTCGTCGTATTGCCGAGATCTTGACCCAATGAGTTATTGAAATTCTGCGGCAACTGCATCAAGAGATCGTTCATGTCAGTCTTGCCGGATACGTCGATATACTTCGACGACAGGACTGTGATCGGACTGGTGCTCACCTCATTCGGAGCGGCAATGCGCGACCCGGTAACGATGATCTCGGTAAGAGTAGTATCGGCTGGCTCGGCAGCGGCCGGAGTCTGTTGCGCGACGGCGGGCACACCCGTGAGGGCCATCGCCACGGCGAGCAGTAGCCCGTGCCATTTAGCACGGGAAGTCGGCGAACTCGCGGCGCCTATCGCGAGATTACCGGCGACCTGAGTCCTTCCCAATCGTAGTCCAAGCACCATTTCGTTCTCCCTAAAAGGGTTTAACTGACCCTGGATGTGCAGCGGGAGATTCCAGCCCGATTCCCGTTGCACACTCGCAACGGCGCTCAAAGTCCGGGCTCAGCCTCCCAATCGTAGGGATCGAAAAATACGCGCCGCTCGCCACGGTGTTCACAAAAATGTGATGAGCCGCGTCTTGCTTGAGACGAGGCGACCGGTTACGGGATGAACTGCTTTCGAGAAAGTGAGGAGCTAACCGAAGATCACGGCGTCACACACTTGGCGAAGGCGGCCGCATCTTTGAATGTCGCTCTCGAGCACCAGATGCGGGGCTCCATGTCTCCTACCTAACAAGCATTTATTGATTGACGAGAAACTTGATGTATAGAAGCCTCTCGATTGGAGCCACATCAGGTGCGCCATGGGCATAAAAAGTCTTCGATCGGTGAAGCACGCCTTCGTCCAGGCATATTTGGCGATATTGGGCGCTGTCTCGATTTTCATCTGCACGATCGATGGGCATGCGGCGACGGTCGACGCACAGCCGGCGATTCTCAAAGAGAGAGTTCAAACGTTTGTCCGTGCGATCACGCGCAACACGGGATTTTCGGATCAAGAATCTCAGGCACGATGGAACACACCGATCTGCTTCCTTGCAGCGGGGTGGAGGGGTGAAGATCTGTCGTCAGTGCTGGCGCGTTTCGCACAGATCAGCGCCGCGGCGGGAGCGCCGCTGGCGGAGAAGGGATGCACACCTAACTTCGTGGTGGTCGCAACCGCTGAACCCGATCAAGTCATCAACGCGTGGTACGCGAAAAATAATCGGCTCTTCGGCAATGCCTCGCCGCAACAAATTCGCCATTTTCTCGATTCGACCCGATCTCGCCCGGTGCGGATTTGGCGGAACATCGATATCGGCCGCGTGGCCACGACGCGCTTTGGTCACTTCGTGCCGAGTAACAGCCATGCGGATCCTTCGCCTTTCGCCGGAAACTCGCCATTGGGGTTCTTTTCAGTGTTCGAAATCGTTGACGCCAAGCGCACCGCAGGCGTCGATCTGCGGCAACTTACCGACTACGCCGCCATGATGGGATTATCGAACATCGATATCGACGTGGATGTCGGCGATGCCCCGTCGATTTTGCAACTGTTTTCGCCGGCGAGAAGCGCTGCCTCGGGTTTAAGCAATTGGGATACGGCCTACCTCACGGCGTTGTACCAAACTGATCAGAGTTCTCGAAGCCAGAGAATCGAGATCGCGCAGAGAGTGGCGGAAGCGGTGACACACTAACCCGCATCGATTCGAGCAGGTCGCACCATGACTTCGTAGACGGGCTCAACTCACGCTCGGCCTGTGCTCCGTGGGCGAATCCAGGGTCCACGTCACGGTGCGGCTGCGAACGATACCGGCTCGCGCGCTGCCTCGTAGGTGAGGAACTCGCCAAAATAGTTGACTCCCACGCCGCACCAGGTGTCCGCGCACGTGGTGAAGCCGCGGACCCCGACGAGAATGGCTCGCCGGGCTGTCGCCTCCAGCGGATCGGTATTCAGGTAACAGCGGAGAAGAAACTTCAATATGGTCCAGGAGCGGTTTCTTCCCCGACTTCATTCGCGCCTGGTTCAATCTTTCCAGCATGAGCGCTCGACGAGGCAGGCCCGGGCGAGTTGCCAGAAGCAAGAGGAAGGCCAAGATCACCGGTATGTCGACCGCAATGGTGCCGAGCGCGTGCCGCGCGATCGCATCGGCCTGACAGGGCGATAGTCGCGCCTCTTCATAGTAACTCTGCCAGGAGCGCTCGTAGCGGAAGCGAAAGCACCGCCGTAAGATATCCGCATCGCCGGCAGTGCGGTCAAAGACACTGATGACCGATCCATTGCGGTCATCCGGGGCGGCGGGATCCTCGCCCACTTCGGTATCGAAATCAAAGTATGCTTCCATGCTGCTCGCGAGTACATCCAACTCATTGTCGCCATTGGCCCAAAAGCTCTTGATCAAACCGCGCCGGCCCTGTGGCGATGATTGAATCAACGCACCACGCCTTCCCACAGCTTGAGCATGCTCCGCGCGGAAACCGTAGCGGCTGAGTTCCTTGATCCATGGCGCTTCGCACCATTCAATCCACACGTGCTCGCCCGGTACGTGCAACAGATCCGCACAGGCGAGCGTGCGTGCACCCTTCGAGAAAGCCAACGCGGTACACAGGCTCACCAAGTCATCGCTGAGGCTGTAGCGCGTGGGGCAAGCGACCAGTACATTCGAGAAGTCCGCCGCGCCCAGCAAGCGCGTTTGTCGTTTGGTGATCGTGCTTTCGACAATGAAAGGTGTTCGGCATTGTGCGATTTGGTCGGCGAGCCTCATGCGCAAAACGATTACATAGTTGTACGCACTTCGTTATTTTCTGGGATGAAGCGCTCCGTGACAGGGAGCAACGCGGAGATTAAGGACGTGACTCTTCCGAGTGTGCAAGCCGCGCTCGCAGTGGCGAGTTACTTATTAGACGTCCGAACCAATCCGGCAATGATGCCAGGGCAGCATACGCACGATCGTCTCGCGGTATGTCTTGCTGGAATACAAGCAAGCTCCGGAATGGAGCGTGAAGGCGAGTGTTCCATGACCGGCGGGCTCCGCAAATTGGACTGAGCGTATATTCAAGAGAATTGAGCGGTCGATCCGTACGAAACCGAAGTCGGCCAGATCAGCCGCCAAGTGCTTTATGGAGTCCCGGCTGATGTATTCGGTATTGCCCACACGGATGGTCACATAATTGCCGTCGGCTTCCACGTAATCGATTTTTTCGACCTCGAGCGGATAGAGCCGGTGTTGTCTCTCGCCGACCAGCAACTTCGGACGCCTGGCCAAAAGATGCAGGATATGTCGGATCAATCGACTTTCGGCAGCCTGCCCAATACCACAGCGCTGACGAACTCGCCCGATCGCGTGGTCGAAGCGATCGGCGCTAACCGGCTTGACCAAATGATCCACCGCCCCTTCCGCGATTGCGCGTTCGGCATATTCGGGCTGGTTGGAAGTCGTGATGCCGAGCGGTCCCATCGAGTTTCCAGCCAGCCGTAGGACATCAAATCCGGACATGTCGGGTAAGGCCACGTCGATGAGCATCACATCCGGCGCCAGATCCTCAACGGCATCAATCGCGGCGCTACCCGAGCCGGCTTCCCCCACAATGTGCAGATCAGTCATCTGGTGGCACAGTTGCATAAAAGCACCGCGCGCCGCCGGCTCCTTGTCGACAATAAGAAGCCTCAAGGGGCGCGGCCGCGGCACAGCGCTTTTTTCCAGTCCGACCATAAAGACCTAGAGCGCGTTGCCGTGATATTTGGGTACGATATCGGTATCGGATCCAAGAGAAATATTTTCGGGCGTCGAGCCCGCAGGTCCAAACCTGCCGCCGGGAGGCTCGAGTTACCGGCCGGAAACGGCCAAATGTGGGAGAATGTTGCGGCGGATTCGATGGTGCCGGTCGAATAACAAATAGACTCCGGGGGAAAAATGCGGAACCTCGAAATGCTTCATCCCGTATTTGCGCTCGCCGCTTGGACCTTCCTGGTCTTGCTGCTCATTCCATTCGTGCGGGTTCGTTCGGTGCGCCGTCGTGAGATTGGGCCGAATGACTTCAAGTATGGGGAGTCCTCGGCGGTGCCACCCGATGTCAGTATTCCGAACAGGAACTACATGAACCTGCTCGAGATGCCGATGCTCTTCTATATAATTTGCGTGGTCCTGTATGTCACCGGAGGCGCCTCGCGTCTGGCCGTCGCGACTGCCTGGGCTTATGTCGCATTGCGCGTCGTTCACAGCCTGATTCATCTTACCTACAACCATGTCCTGCACAGGCTGGCCGCGTTCACCTTGAGTAACGCCGCACTGGTCTCGCTCTGGGTGATTGGAGCGGTACACGTTACCTCCCACTGAGCGGCTTATCGAGCGCTAGAAAGGACAGTGATGCCACGGATTGCACACCCGGTCACGGGACCTCTTGGAGTTTTGTTCACGGCCTGGGTGTTATCGGCCTGGGCCGCCGCGCCGCCACCGCCCGAGGCCTTTGGCAGCATGCCGGCGGAGAGCGATGTCATCCTGAGCCCTGACGGCCACTGGCTTGCCTGGACGGACCGGACCGAATCGAAGCCGCGAGTCATCATGTTCGATCTGGCGGCCAAAAGGATCCAACGCGTCCTCGCGGTTCCCGATCGCGTCAAGGTCCGAGACTTGACCTGGAGCGACAACGAGACGCTCATCATAATCTTGAGCGAAACGACCGAGAGCAAATACAGCAAAGACACCTCGCGCGAGAATTTCCGCACAATTGCAGCCGACGTGTCCGGCGGAGACAGCCGCATGCTGCCGCTGAGGGACCCCAACTTTCCCAATCGCAAGGGGAACGTCATCCCCGCAGGTCTTATCTCAGCACGCGCGTCGAATCCCCATACCATCATCATGGCGACCGGCTATGTATGCAGCTGTCTCCTGGAAGTGGATACCCGCACAGGTAAATACACAGTCATCAAAAACGGAAATGACTACACCATGGACTGGGTCGTCGATCTGCACGGCCGGCCGGTGGCGCGCGAGGATTGGGATTGGCGTCGTCACGCTTACAAGCTGGTTGCGCTGACCGGCGAAAAGGTCAGGGAGATTTTCCGGAAAGACGATAGTGAACATCCGAAGATTGCCGGCCTGCTCGCGGACGGATCCGCGGTCGTTCTACTTGCCGCCAACGGGCGAAGGCATCAAGCGGTATGGGCGATTCCCCTGGACGGGTCTCCCGCCAAGCTCATTGTCGAAGATCCCAACGCCGATATCACCAATGTGTACGCCGATCCGTATACAGGCGCGATCATTGGCGTTTACCTGAGCGGCTCGGTCGCGGATGTACGCTGGCTCGAGCCCCCGGCCCAGCAACGTCAAGACTCCGTGCAGCGCGCATTTCCCGGCCGCCAGGTTCATGTATATGGTTGGACCGCGGACGGCACGAAAACGCTCGCCTCCGTCGGCACGCCATCGAGTCCGCCGATCTATTACATCGTCGACTTCACCACGCATCGCGCCGACATTGCAGGGGAGGAGTATCCCGCCTTGGCGGGCGTGCCGTTGGGCGAGGTGAAAGAGATATCGTACAAAGCGCGAGACGGCACCTCGATACCCGGATATCTCACGTTGCCGGCCGCGAGACCCTCAGCACCCATACCGCTCGTGGTGTATCCGCACGGCGGCCCGCAATCGCGGGATTACCTCGCATTCGACTGGCTGACCCAATTCCTCGCTTCGCGCGGCTACGCGGTATTACAGCCGCAATTTCGCGGATCCACGGGCTTCGGCGATGCCTTCCGCGAAGCGGGCTATCGGCAGTGGGGTGGACTGATGCAGGACGATGTCACCGATGGGGTCCGCGCCATGATTGCGCAGGGCATTGCGGATCCCCATCGAATTTGCATTGTCGGGTTCTCTTACGGCGGCTACGCCGCGCTTGCCGGCGCGGCATTCACGCCGGACCTGTATTCTTGCGCTGCCAGTATTAGCGGAGTGTCCGACCTGCCGGCCTTGATGCGCGGAGAGGTGCCGCTCTACGAGGGCACCATTTCGAATTCCATGTCTGACTGGAAAGCGCACATCGGCGGCCCGCATGATGCGAATCTCGCCGCGAAGTCGCCGATCAACTCCGTGAAAGCGATAAAGATTCCGATTCTGATTGTTTATGGAACCGGCGACAGCGTCGTGCCGAATGCGCAATCCCAGAATATGGCACTCGCGCTAAAATCCGCCGGCAAGAACGTCAGCGTCGCAATCCTGGCGGGTGAAGATCATTGGCTTTCACAAACGGAGACGCGCGTGCAGGTTCTCAAGGAACTTGAGACGTTTTTAGGCCAGCACTTGTAACGCCGACTTTGATCGGCGCGCTCTCGGGCATCAGGCTCTGAGCAATCAGGCCGACGATCACGCCGCCGATCATGTAATACGCCGGCGCCAGGGGATTGCCGGTCAAGCGAGTCAGCCACGCCACGGCGAATTGCGCGGAGCCACCGAAGATGGAGATCGACAACGCATAAATGATCCCGAATGCGCCGGATCGCACTCGGTGCGGAAGCGATTCGTTGACCGCGATCAACGCCGAGGAACCGGCGAGCGTTGAGGTGCATCCCAGTACCGCGCAGGCGACATACAGCGCAAAGCTGCTGCGCTCATGCTCGAGCAGCATGAAACAGGGAAAGACCGCGAACGCCAGGCACAGCCAGGGGAGGATCATCACGGGCTTGCGCCCAAGCTTATCCGAGAGCCAGCCTCCCAACGGATCGCACACGACGCCGCAGAGGCCGACAACGGCAGTCGCTCCGAAAGCGATCCGGGCCGGCATGCCGAGGGTTGAGTTCGCATAAGTCGTCATATAGTTAAGCAAATAGTTCGTGGTCGTCCCGGAGGCGAGCAGTGCCAATCCCGCCGCAGCGATGCGGCCGTAACTGCGTATCGTTGGGACTTGTGGTTCACGCAGCGGCTGCAATGTCTCGCCGAGCGTCCGGCGCAGCAGCAAGCCGAAAGGAATGATGACCGCGCCGGCCAGCAGCGCGACGCGCCATCCCCAGCTATCGAGTGCGGCGGGATCCAGTACGCTGGCGAGACCGACACCGACCGCCCCCGCCACCATCACGGCAACATCCGCGCTGGTCGCTTGGAGTGAAATGTATAGTCCGCGGCGCAAGGGCGGTGCTGCCTCCATCAAGAACGCCGTGCTCGGACCGACTTCGCCGCCGAGCGCGAAGCCCTGGATGAGCCGAAAGCAAATCGCCAGGATCGGTGCGGCGATGCCGATGGACGCGTACGAGGGTATCAGCGGCAAGCCCGTCACTCCGATGCCGATCAAGGTGAATGAGGCGATCATGGCCGGCTTGCGGCCCATGCGATCGCCGAGTCGGCCCAGTACGAATGCCCCGAGAGGCCGGGTTAGAAACCCCGCGCCGAACGTTGCGAGCGAGGCCAGCAAACTGGTGCCGGGGGTATCGGAGGGGAAAAACGCGCGGCCGATTTGAGCGGCGAAAAACGCATAGGTGACAAAATCATAAAACTCGATGGCGTTGCCGAGGGCGACCGCGACTACGTGTCGAGCCGGCAATCCCGTGGGTGTGGTGGTGCTGATGCGATTCTCGGCGCGGCCCTGGGGTGGCGACACTATGGCGCGTGTATTCGTGTTTTAACAGGCCCACGATTGAAGTCCGCGTCGAGTGAGGCCTTTTCGGCCAAGAGTGTAACTCCGCCGCCCGAACTGTGTTCTTGGCTAATGGACCAACCCGGAACAACGCATGAAATCTGCCGCTAAGACGATCGGCCTCGTGGCCATGGGGCTGATCGCGCTCGTTGTCATAACTCCGGTGGTGTTCTTTGGAGCCATGCGGCTTCACTTTCACGTCTCCGCGCCAAAAGCAAATTTTCCAGTCGCTGCCGGCGCGCTTGATGCGCAGCGCCAGGACGTTCGTTATTTCCGCCAGCTCATTGCATTGGACCGCTCATTTGCGCCGGCAGCCCGGGCTGAAGCGAATCGACGCCTCGACGCGCTCGAGGCGAGCGGGACGGCATTCGATCGGCCGCATTTTCGCGTGTTGTTGATGCAGATCGATGCGTTGGCCGATAACGGTCATTCCCGGGTTGAGAGTGGACCCGGCGCAGCGCCGATTGAGCTTCCCGTGCGGGTGGCCGCTTTTTCCGATGGCGTATATGTCATGCGTGCTACCGAAAACAATGCGGATCTGCTGGGTGGCCGAGTGACGGCGGTCGACGGGCAAGCCACTGATTCTGTCGTAAACAAACTCGAGCAGTTGCGCGGCGGCGCGGCCAACTGGCGACGCT
>Ga0210388_10003228_pt1 | contig 12771 bp, 9 predicted proteins | sample IncBWC19OmetaG_FD_155485 | JGI IMG/M metagenome (GOLD analysis project Ga0210388, IMG submission 155485) | Forest soil microbial communities from Barre Woods Harvard Forest LTER site, Petersham, Massachusetts, United States - Inc-BW-C-19-O ... | reverse complement strand
CGAGGATGCCGCTGGCGGATCGATGGCCTGAGGGAGGCGGTCGTAGGGGATGGTGCCGACCCACTCTTGCGTGGAGTCCAGGGCATCGGTTGGGACGGGGCTGATGGGGTTGGGGGTCATGACACTGCCGCGCAGGGGGACGCGGCCGACGGCGTGGTAGCCGATGTGGCCCTGGTCGTCCGCGTAGACGAGGTTTTGTGCGGGACCGCCGAAGGTGGAGAAGGCGGCGACGAGGCCCGCGCTGTTGGTGGCGGTATTGATGCTGAGGAAGGACGAGTTGATGGTGACGGGATCGTAGATGGTCCAGCGGAGGGACAGAGTGCGCTTTTCTGAGGGGAAGATGCCGGAGATGATGGGGGTGATGGTGGCGCCGTGTTGTGTGGCGGGGGCGTCGATGACTAAATCTTTGCTGCCCTTGACGTGGATGGTCTCCTGCTGGTGGAGGACAGGGTGCCAGGTGCCGTCGGGCGATTCGTATTCGGCGGTGGGGCCGGTGCCGCGGGTGTGCTCAATGTAGAGGTCTTGGACTTCGGCGCCGAGGTTGGTGAAGCCCCACGCGACGTGGGCGTTGTGGCCGACGATGATGAAGGGGACGCCCGGGAGAGAGACTCCGGTGACGTGAAGATCGCCCGAGGGGGTGGGGGCCTCGAGGTCGGCCTGGTACCAGACGCCGGGAACGCTGTGGGCGAGATGCATGTCATTCGAGAGGAGCGGCTTGCCGGTCGCGGTGTGGGCGCCGGAGACGACCCAATTGTTGGAGCCGGAGAAGCACCCTTCGCAGACGGGGTTGCGGAGGGTTTGCTCGAGAGCGAGGAGGTCTTCGGGTGAGGCGGTGGAATGGGTTGGGTTGCGTGGAAACCCATGTCCTAAAAGCGGGACATGGGGCACCCGCTTTGCTGCTTGGGTTCGAAGAGCTTGAGCGCTCGATTCGGTGGATTGTGGTGTTTCGAGTTTGGTCTGGGACTCGTCGAGGGGGACGTCAGGGATATCTTTTTGCGGGGCGGTGAGATCGACGATGGGTTGGGCCGGCGGGTGGTCACGCCAGGTGACGACGGGGTAGAGGTCGCCGATGAGGTGCTGGGGCAGGCGGGCGGTGAGGGCTTCGCGGTTGAGGTCGGAGGGGAAGCTGGTAGTGAGGTCCTGGAACATGACGAGGCCGATGAGGAGGGTGTCGCGCGGGGTCCATGGGGCGGGCTCGTAGCGGAGGAGACGGAATTCGAGCGGGAGGTGGGCGCGCTGGAGGGCCATGGCGGCGTTGACGCCGGCGGCGTACTGCTCGAGGAGGTGAAGTTGATCGGGCGGGAGGGTGGCGATGGCGCGATCGGCGGCGGCGCGGAGCTGGAGGGTGCGCTGGAGGCGGTCGTGGGCAAGGAGCGAGGGGCCGAGAATTTCGGCCAGGGTGCCGGAGGCGTGGCGGCGGAGAGTGTCCATCTGCCAGAGGCGGTCCTGGGCAGTGACGAAGCCCTGGGCGAGGAGAAGATCGTCGAGCGAGGCGGCGCGGAGGTGGGGGACGCCGTGGGCGTCGCGCTGGATGGTGACGGGGGCGGTGAGGCCGGGGAGGGTCACGGCGCCGTCGAGTTGGGGGAGGGCGTCGTGCATGACCTGGTTGACCCAGTGCCGGGCGGTGACGAAGGCGATGGCGCCAATGACGATGACGAGGGTGGTGAGGATGGCGACGATGCGGAGAAAGATGCGGCGGCGTTTGGCGTGCAGCGCGGCCTCCTCGGGGGTGAGGGGCGCGTCGGGAACTACGTCGGTGTTGGTGAGATTGGGGAGATTCATCGCTTGATCGCAGTGTAAATGGTGCGGGCCAAGGTGGAACGGTGAGGCGGTGTCGCGGTGTGGGCCCGAATTTGGTTTACTGAGGGTGTGGTACTCCCCCGGCGCGACGGGGTCGTGATTCGTTTGACGTACTGCGCGAGACTTTGGACGGAGGTCGGTGCGATGGGTACGGGTGAGAGCTTGCATGCGGTCGAGACGGTGATTCTGCTGTTGCTGGTGCTGGTGGCCGGGTTTGCGGCTATAGCGCGGCAGCTGAAGGTGCCGTATCCGATCGTGCTGGTGCTGGCGGGGCTGGCGATCAGCTTTGTTCCGAGGATGCCCCATGTCCCGCTAGACCCGAATGTTGTTTTTGTGATTTTCCTGCCGCCGCTGCTGTATGCGTCGGCCTGGACGTTGTCGTGGAGGGAGTTTCGACGGAACGGGGTGGTGATTGCACTGCTCGCGGTGGGATTGGTGGGCTTTACGGTTTGGGGGATCGCGGAGTTCTCGGACCGGTTCATTACTGCGCTGGATTGGAAAGCGGGATTTCTGCTAGGGGCGGTGATCTCGACGACGGACGCTATTGCGGCGACGTCGATTGCGAAGAGCATAGGACTGCCTCGGAGGATTGTCGACATTCTCGAGGGCGAAAGTCTATTGAACGATGCGACGGGTTTGCTGGCGCTCGAGTTTGGAATCGCGATCATGGTGCGAGGAGAGATGCCGACGGTGGGCAGTGGAGTCGCGCGGTTGCTGTATCTCATCGTTGGCGGCTTAGTGATTGGGTTGTTGATTGGCGTTGTGGTGGGTTGGATGGAGCGCTTTATCGACGACGGGCCGGTGGAGCTGGTGGTGAGTCTGGTGGTGCCGTACGCGGCTTATCTTGCGGGAGAACGGGCGAAGGCTTCGGGAGTGCTGGCGGTGGTGGCCTGTGGAATTTATATGAGCCGGAAGAGCACGCAGTTCTTTTCACCGACGGTGCGTCTGCAGGTGAATGGGGCTTGGGAGGCGTTGGTGTTTATGTTGAACGGCCTGGTGTTTGTGCTGATCGGGCTGCAGCTGCCGTATGTGCTGGCGGGGATCCATGGACGTTATGGGACAGGGACGCTGATTTTTTATGGGGCTGTGTTCAGTGCGGTGTTGATTTTGCTGCGGATGGTTTGGGTGTTTCCGGCGGTGAAGATTGCGTCGTTTGTGGAGCGGCGGTTGCTGGGGCATACGGACGAGGTGGAGCTGAAGCCGCGAGAGGTCTTTGTTGTCGGGTGGACCGGGATGCGGGGTGTGTTGGCGCTTGCGGCGGCGATCTCGGTGCCTGAGGTGCTGGGGAATGGGCAGCCATTTGAGTCCAGGAACTTGATTGTGTTTTTGGCGTTCTGCGTAATTTTAGTGACGCTGGTGCTGCAGGGGCTGACGTTGCCGGCGTTGATTCGCGGTCTGGGGCTGGCGGGGACGACCGACATGGAGCCGGAGGAGAGGGAGGCACGAAGGGCCGTGCTGAAGTCGGCGATCCGTTATCTGGAAGAAGGGCGGAAGAGCAGTGATGGGCCGGTCGTTCATTTGTACGACGATCTGGTGCACCGTTACCGGCATAAGCTGGCGCATGTGAGCGCAGGTGCGGAGGAGAACGTGGACGGCCTGGGCCAAGAGGCATACTCACGGTTGCGAGTGATCGCTGAGGGGGCGCTGCAGGCGGAGCGGCAAACGTTGATTGGACTGAGGGACAGGGGCCGGATCAGCGATGATGTGCTGCGGACGCTGGAGAGGGAGCTCGATCTGGCGGAGAGCCAGTATCAGGGGATTCCGCTGTCCTGATACCGGCTTTTATCGCGCGGGGAGATTGGAGATCAGGCTTCGATGGGGTTTGATGGTATCGAAGGCGCTGATGAGTGGCCCCTGATTGGTGCGAGGCAGGGTGAAGAGAATGATCAGGGTGATGAGAGTTAGGATGGCAAGGACGAAGATGCTGCCTTCGGGGCCGGTGTCCCCTCCGCTTAGCAGCAATTTCCCTGCAGGATGGGTGGCGAGCAGATGGTGTTGGGCCATGATGCCGCTGTCAGCAACGCCGTAAAGGAAGGACTGGGCCCAGTCCCATGAGGTGTGGAAGCCGATGGCCCACCAGAGCGAGCCCGTGCGCCAGAGACTGAGGCAGAAGACCATGGAGGCGAGGCTGGCGGTGAGCAGACCAATGGGAGACTCGCCGGGGTTGCTGCTGTGGACGGCGCCGAAGAGGACGGAGAGGATGAGGGCCGAGGTCCAGAAGCCGAGAGCAGCGTTGTGACGAGTCTTGAAAATGGATTGGTAAAGACCGGCGAGGCCGCGGGTGAGAGTGTACTGAAGATAGCCGCGGGTGAAGCACTCTTCGAGCAGAGCGACGATCAGGAAGCCGAGGAGCCAGCCTGCACCATAACGAAGAACGTCGCTGCCGAACACAAGACGGCCGTCGAAGACGAGGAAGCCTGTCTTCCAGAGGACGAGTATGAGGAGCGTCAAGCAGGTGACACCCCAGGCGAGGCCGGCGAAGAAGCGGGAGAGCTTGCGAGCGCCGCCAAGGCCGTAGACGGCTTGGGGGCGGCGCTCAATCTTCGACATGATCCAGGTGATGAGGAGAACTCCCAGCAACGGGACGGATTCGTTGATCAACATGTGGCCGAGTGAAAAGGTGTCGCTTGGAGAGGCGTGATGGGTGGGTGGATGGACTATTTGGCCGATAGTGCGTACGGTAAAGAGGAACGCGGCGAAGAGAGCGGCGAAGATAAGGACGCTCCAGCCGGCGCGGAGGCCTTCGGCGCCGAAAAAGATTCGGTGCAGCGTCGATGGGGAGACGTTAGGGGGCGTGGCGGTCGATGGGAGCGCCGGGTCGTTGGTGGGGGACGGCTGTTCGGTTTGCGTGTGCAAGGGTGCTCCTATCGGTCTGGACTGTATACGCGGTGAGTCGGTCCTAAGTTCCGTGATGTGCTTGGCGGATTGCTGGGGCGCTGGTGCGGCCGAGGCCCAGTTTCAGGGAGCACCGGGGATTTGAGTTCGATGTGCTGTGTTTTGTTTCCACGCGGGCCTGCTCAAGACAAACGGTTGACTTATTGAGTCTGAACAGAAAGAATGATCCCACTTCACGGCCGCTCTTTTTTTCCATGAGGGCAGCATAGGAAGGGACAGATGACGGAAGCTCCAGGGAATTCCAAAGACGCTCAAAAGCAGGCGCGGAAGAGTGGACGGCGCGATTTTTTGAAGGTGGGCGGAGTGTCGGTGGCTGCGACGCTGGCGCATGCTGCCCTGCCCGCGAACGCTCGCGCTGATGCCGCCGGATCGATATCGTCGCCGGCGACTACCAAGGCGGTGCAGGAGATGATGCCGACGCGGAACCTAGGTAAGACAGGATTTCGTGCGGGTATCTTTGGGCTTGGCGGGCAGGGTGCGCTGGAGAAGACCCACAACGATGCCGTTGCGCTGCCGCTGATTGAACGGGCGCTGGAGCTGGGGGTGAATTATTACGATACTTCGGCGATCTACGGAGGGCCGGACCGCTGGAGCGAACAGTATCTGGGACGGGCGCTGAAGGGACATCGTGATGAGGTTTTTATCGCGAGTAAAACGAAGGAACGGACGCGCGATGCTGCACTGCGCAATATCGAGGTCTCGCTGAAGCTGCTGAACACGGACCATTTGGATTCATGGCAGCTTCATGATGTCGGTGTGAGTGAAGATGTGGAGACGATCTTCGGCAAGGGCGGGGCCATTGAGGCGTTGGTGCAGGCGCGCGAGCAGAAGATGGTGCGGTTCCTTGGAGTGACGGGAAGGTTCCGGCCTGAGGCACTGATGGAGTCTATTCGGAGGTTCCCGTTTGACACGGTGCTGATGGGTCTGAACGCGGCAGACCAGTATCATTACAGCTTTGCCAAGGAACTGTTGCCGATGGCGGTGGAGAAGCAGATGGGCATCATCGGGATGAAGGTGATGGCACGGGGTCGGATTCTTTCGAGCTGGACGCCGCCGCCGGTCGAGGTGCAGAAGCGCTCGTGGGAGGGAACGGGCGCGATTGCGACGACTCCAGGAACACTGACGAAGCAGGAGACGATGTTTTATACCCTCTCTTTGCCGATCAGCACGGCGATCATTGGTTGCGATTCGACACAGCAGGTTGAGGAGTGCGTGCAGCTTGCGCGTAGCTTTACGCCCTTGAGCGAGAGGCAGATGGAAGAGCTTGCGAAGAAGGTCGAACCGATCGCAAACCAGGCACTGTTTTTCCGAATGATGCCACGCTGACGAGAGTGCGCTATTCTGAGAGCTTCGCGGGGTGAGGCCAGTGCGAAGCATGGGGGACAGCGGACTTGGAATGCAGGATTTTTTATCACGACAAGTGTTTTGACGGGGCCTGTTCGGCTTCGCTGTTTATGCGGTTCCATCGGGAGTGCGTGAAGACGGCGGACCGGTTTTCGTATCACGGGCTGGTGCATCGGGCAGGGGCGCTGTTCGATGAGGGGGCGTTTGTGAGTGGGGAGAATGCGATCGTGGATTTCAAGTATTCGGCTTCGCCGAAGGTGACATGGTGGTTCGACCACCACCAGAGCGCGTTTCTTACGCCAGAGGACCAGAGGAACTTCGAAGCGGGGCAGGCGGACGGATCGCAGCGGATGAGGAAGTTCTTTAATCCGAACTATATTTCGTGCACGAGTTTAATTGCGGATATTGCTCAGATGAACTTCGGGTTCGATACGGCGCCGATCCTGGAGCTGATCAACTGGGCGGACATTGTGGATGGGGCACGGTATCAGAGCGCGAAGGCCGCGGTGGAGATGGCCGAGTCGGCGATGAAGCTGACGATGGTGATTGAGAGTGCGGCGGACAATTCTCTGGTGCCGCGGCTGATTCCACTGCTGACGGAGATGAGTTTGCAGGAGGTGCTGGACCAGGATTTTGTGCAGGTGTTGCTGGGTCCGTTGATGGAGAGGCACTGGGCGGCGCTAGAGTTGATCCGGCGACGGGCCTTAGTGGAGCGCGGTGTGATTACGTTCGACATTACGGACCAGCCGACGGAGGGGTACAACAAATTTATTCCGTACTATCTGCATCCGGAGGCGACGTATAACGTGGGGTTGAGCAAGTCGACCTTCAGGACCAAGGTGTCGGTGGGGACGAACCCCTGGACAAAGCTGGGGCCCGAGGAGCTGGTGAATGTGGCGGCGATCTGCGAACGGTATGGCGGTGGAGGGCACGCTCGCGTGGGGGCGATTAGTTTTCCTCCGGACAGAGAGGACGAGGCTCGGGACGCGGCGAAGGAGATTGTGGCGGAATTGCGGGCGACCGCGGACCAGCGCGGATAGGACGGATAAAACAACGGCGGGATTAATTGCAGAAGAGCAAGATGAAGACCACGGATTTTTCGGATGCGACTTTGTTCTTATCCGGTTTGATCTCTGAAAATCCGTGGTCGATTTTTTACGGTTTGAGTTTAGTGAAGAGGTTGAGGCGGGTGAGGTCGTTGAAGATGACGAAGGCGAAGAAGGCCAGGATGCAGACGAAGGCGACCTGGTAGATGCGCTCTTTGACCTGCTGGTTGACGTCGCGGCGCATGATGGTTTCGATGAGCAGGAAGAGAATCATGCCGCCGTCGAGAATCGGGATCGGCAGGAGGTTGAAGATGCCGAGGTTGAGCGAGATCGCGGAGACAAGCTGGATGAGCGGCATCCAGCCAGGCATCTGCGCGGCCTGATGGATGTCCTGGCCGATACCGATGGGGCTCTGCAGGCTCTTGACGGAGACCTGGCGGGTGAAGAGACGCTTGAGGACCTCGACGATGAGGAGCGAGTTCTTCTTGTTGAACTGCCAGGAGGCGACCATCGCTTTGCCGAGAGGGAGGCGCTCGACCCGGACGGGAGGAGGGACAGGAGCGAAGCCAAGGCGATATTTTTTTGGGCCGCCCGGGGTGTCGGCCAGCTCAGGAGTGACCTGGATGGGAATTGCCTGGGTGGCCCCGTTGGTGCCGGTCCGCTGCACTATGAGGTTGGCTGTCTTGCCGGCCTGGTCCTGGAGGTAGCTCAGCAGGGCCGGGACTGAGTGAAGCTGGAGACCGTCGATGCTGAGGATCTTGTCATTGGGTTGAAGGCCAGCGTGGGCGGCTGGCATGTTGGACTCGAGCGAGTTGACCTGAACCGGAGTGTCTTGCATCTTCGGGATGATGCCGAGTTGCTCGAGGGTGAAGTCGTCAGGGGTCCCTTTGTTCGCGATAAAGAGCTTGGTGTCGGTGCGCTGGCCGTCGTGGATGAAGGAGAAGGGGACGGTCTGGTTAAGATTCAGGATGGAGCGGTTGGCGACGTCGTCCCATGTGGGACCTTCGACGGTGTCGTAGTGAACGATGCGGTCGCCGGAGCTGATGCCGGTTTTGGCGGCAGGGGTCTTTGTGAGGATGTAGTCGGTGATGGCGGGACCGTCAAAGAACTCCTGCACCTCGTTGTGGAGCATGTAGACGCCGGTCATCAGGCCGAGGGCGAGCAGGAAGTTGGCGATGGGGCCGGCCAGGGCGACGAGGATGCGCTGCCAGCGGGGATGGTTATTGAAGTTGCCGGGGTCGTCGATGGGGGTTGAGGCTTCGCCGGGGGCGTCGGTGGGAAGGGTCATCTCGCCGGACATTTTGACGTATCCGCCGAGGGGGATGGCGGAGACCTGGTACTCGGTGTCGCCGCGGCGGAAGCCGAAGAGCCGCTTGCCGAAGCCGATGGAGAAGACCTCGACGCGGATGCCGCAGAGCTTGGCGACAGCGAAGTGGCCGAACTCGTGGACCAGAACCATGATGCCAAGGACGATGAGAAGTTCAATGACTGTCGACATGAAGTTGGGGAAGACCTCGTTACCTGTTTGGAGTTCTGTCTACCGTCCTGCGCCGGTGAACTGGCGGGCAATCACTTCGCGCGCTTGTTGACGCGCGGCAAGATCTGCTTCGAGCACTTCGGAGATAGATGCCGGGGGTTGACCGGATGTTAGCTGCAGCACTGTCTCTATTGTACTTGGAATGCCCATAAATGGGATACGGCCTTCCAGGAAAGCAGCTACAGCGATTTCGTCGGCTGCGTTGAGGGCAATGCAGGACCGGCCTCCATTTTCAGCAGCTTCGTAGGCCAGGCGCAGGCAAGGGAAGCGCTCGAGGTCGGGAGTGGAGAAGTCTAATTGGCTGAGGGTGGTGAGGTCGAAGGTGAGGTCGGAGGGGACCCGCTCGGGGTAGGCGAGGGCGTAGAGGATGGGGAGGCGCATGTCGGTTACGGAGATCTGCGCGAGGACGCTGCCGTCAACGAACTCGACGAGGGAGTGGACAGTGGATTGGGGGTGGATGGTCACGCGAACTTGCTTTGGCGGAAGGTTGAAGAGGCGACAGGCTTCGATGACCTCGAAGCCCTTGTTCATCATGGTGGCGGAGTCGATGGTGATGCGCTGGCCCATGACCCAGGTTGGATGTTTGAGGGCCTGCTGCGGAGTGATTCGGTCGAATTCGACGAGGGGGGTATTGCGGAACGGGCCACCGGAGGCGGTGAGCCAGATTTGCTTGACCTCCGCGGGAGTGCCGCCACGCATGCACTGGTGGACGGCGTTGTGTTCGGAGTCGATTGGCAGGAGAGCGACGTTGTGTTTCTTTGCGGCGGCGATGATGAGCTCGCCGGCGGCGACGAGGCATTCCTTGTTGGCGAGACCGATGTTCTTGCCTGCGCAGACTGCGGCGTAGGTGGCTTCGAGGCCGGCCACACCGACTATTGCGGAGACCACGAAGTTGACTTCGGGGAGGGTCGCGACGCGGACGCTGCCTGCGGTGCCGTGGAGGACCTCCATGTCAGTGATGCCGGCGGACCTGAGGCGTGTGGTGAGGGTGGCCGCGAGAGCCTCTGTGGCGAGGGAGATTGCTTTCGGGCGCCAGCGGAGGCATTGGTCGAAGGCGACGTCGATGTTGCTGCCGGCGGCGAGGGAGACGACCTGATAGCGGTCAGGAAAGGACTCGCAGATGGAGAGGGTGCTGTGGCCGATGGACCCGGTCGAGCCGAGGATTGCTAGTTTCTTCACAGATGCTATTTTCGCAGACTTGAAGATGGAGGCGTGGGGAGGGACGCCATTTCTCCGAGTCTGCGAAGGGTTTGGACTTTCAGCTGGCCCTCGTTAGTGCTCGAAGGCCGGCGCGGTCATTGTGGCGCGTTGACGACGATGTATGTTGTCGAGCTTCCTGACATTTGAGGCTGGTACCAGGTGCCGTTGCAGTTTTGGTAGGCCAATCCATTGACGATTTGCGTTGCGCAGCCTGCGGGCGGTTGGTTCACGATCGAACCGACGACGGCAGCAGTCACCGCTACCGCGGCTGTGACTGCAGCAGCCGTGGCGACGGGATGCGAGTTATAGCAACAGCCGCCGCCGTAATAACCGCCGCCACCACCGTAGTAGCCGCCATTGGCGTTTACGTTGACGTTGCGATTGACGTTGACGTTGGTGTTGTTGTTGACGTTGGTGTTGCGATTGACGTTCTGATTGACGTTGGCGTTGCGATTGACGTTCTGGTTAGCGTTGGCGTTGCGATTGGCACTCTGGTTGGCGTTGGCAGTGCGATTGGCGCCTTGGTTGCCGCTGGCGGCGCGATTGGCACCTTGGTTGGTGCTCCGGGTCGGAGTCGAGTTGACGCTGGTTCGAGCACTGCTGCGGGTACCGCCGCCGGCTGCGCCGCCACCACCGCCGCCGCCACCGCCGCGGCCTCCACGTTGTGCGAGAAGTGTCATTCCGGATATGAGGACTGCGATGGCGAACAGGGCGAAGATCTGAGTTGATCGCTTCATAGCTGTCACCTTATTTCCCTTTCTTGATGTCGTCGGCGGTTTGCCCTTCGAAGAGGATGCGCTTGGCATCGGGCGGCGGATCGAAGACGAAGGCAGCGTCGTTGAAGGAGGGCGCGAGGTTCCAGGCCAGAGTGATGGTGTGCTGCGGCCTGGCCTCGTCGGTGAGGGTGGTGATGACTAGCCTGCGCGGGAGAGGATAGTCTCCGAGCTGAATCCAGACCTGCCAGTCGACGCCTTCCTGGTGGAAGACATACTGCTCGCAGGTGACGCCCTCAACGGTTGTGGGACCGGCGTCAATGGCGGTCTTGATCTTATTGATGTCGTCTTCGTTGGTCCCCCACTTAAAGAGGTCGATGAGTGGCAGTTCGATGTCGAATTTTTCCTGGACTTGCTGAAATAGTTCGGGGATGGTTGGCGGTGCAGGGACGGTTGCGTAGTAGTTGGTCAGCTTTCCCCACGCAGTGAAGGTTTTTCCGTCGTAGAGATAGAGTCTTTGCTTGTCATCGCCGGTGACTTCGACGCGCATACGGTCGGGCTTGGCTGTCAGCATGTCGATTTTGCTGTTGGATTGAACGATCAACCCGTCCTCGAGGACATCATCGTGTGTGACGTCTCCCTGCACCTGGAAGACCTTGAGGGAGCGAAGATAGGCGCCCATTTTCTTGACTGCGTCAATCGCGTCCGGATCGACCGCTGAGACTGCGTCCTTCGCATCCGCAGCCTGACCAGTCTTTGCCAGCACGTGCCGTTCGGAGTGGCCGAAGAGGCAGACTCCCGCGATGACCGCAAGTATTGTGAGCCGAGTCATTTGTTTTGCAGAGGGCCAGATTGATTTTGGATGTGGCTGCCGGGCCAGTGAAGGTCCTTGAGTCGAGTGGGTGGCAGATCTCTCTAGGAAGCTCATATCTCTTTTACCTCGCGAATCATTTCCGGTGAAGCCCCTGATAGGTCGATCCATGGCCAATCTATGAAGATAGGCCTGCCAGGTTTAGATAACGGCCAATCTGATGCTGGGGAGCGCCTCCCGAGTGAACAAATAAGGCCCTGGTTCTATACGGGGTAAGTGGCGGTGCTTCACAACGACAAGAAACTTCACAGCAGATCGGCTGCGATGCGTATAAAAGTAGCTCTTGGGAGTCTTTTGCGTAACTAGGAAAAACCCCAGCTTCGATCTGTGGGTCAGAAGCGGCCGAGGTTGAAGTGGTCCTGGAGGATGAGGATGAACCAGAGGACGGGGGCGGCGAGGAGAAGGGCGTCGATGCGGTCGAGGATGCCGCCGTGTCCGGGAAGCATGGTGCCGGAGTCTTTGACGCCTGCACCGCGCTTGATGGCGGATTCGAGGAGGTCTCCTAATTGCGCGGCGATATTGAGGATTGCTGCGAGGACGAGAGACTGCCAGAGGGGCTCGGAGATGTGGAGCAGGGTATTGCCGCGGGCCGTAAGGGTGTTGGAGATGAAGATGACGAGGCCTGCGGCGAGCATGCTGCCGGCGATGGAGGCGATGGAGCCTACCCAGGTTTTGCCGGGGCTGAGCCGAGGGGCGAGCTTGCGTTTGCCGAAGGCGCGGCCTATATAGAGGGCGGCAATGTCACCGGCCCAGACGCAGACCATGAGGAAGAGGACGAGGGCAGGACCGTCCTCTTGTTTCCAAAGAAGTGGAACCAGTGTGAGGGGATAGGCGATGTAGATCAGGCCGAAGAGTCCCTGGGCGGTGTCAGGAAGCACCTGATTGAGGGGTGAGCGGAAGCCGTTCCATGCGAAGAGCGCGAGGGTGAGGGCGCTTAGGACGGGGAGCTGGGCTTCGCCGGGGAAGCCGGGTAGAGTGACGACGAAGGCGAGGGCGGTGCCGAGGGCCATCCACCAGATTGGGATGCGGAGTTCGGCGCCATGGGCATGGGCGCCGACGGCGGCGAGCTTGAGGTATTCGTAGGCGGCCAGTTCGGCGACGATGGCGGAGAAGAGGGTAATCATCCAGAGCTGCCCGAAGAAGATGAGGGCGAAGACGGCGAGGATGAGAACCGTGGCGGTAAGGATTCGTTTCATCGGGCTTAGACAGGATATATGGATCTGCGGTTAGGATAAAAAATACTCTTGACATATCGAGATATATCTTGATACAGTTTTGACATGAGAAAACTACAAGAAGCATTTCACGAACATTTCAGAGGTTTTCACGGCAGGGAAGAACGCCGTGGAGAGATTCCCAGGCAAG
>Ga0210388_10003227_pt1 | contig 12773 bp, 17 predicted proteins | sample IncBWC19OmetaG_FD_155485 | JGI IMG/M metagenome (GOLD analysis project Ga0210388, IMG submission 155485) | Forest soil microbial communities from Barre Woods Harvard Forest LTER site, Petersham, Massachusetts, United States - Inc-BW-C-19-O ... | reverse complement strand
TCAATAATCAGAATACGTTGCAGGCCGGGGCGACATTCTACGTCAGTTCTGGGACCGTCGCTGGGCAGTTGAATGTGGGCGGCACTGGAAATGGTCAGATTCAGTTGACAATCTCTGGGTCAACCTATTCCGTCATCAGCGCAAGCGTAACACCCGTTGCAGGCAATTATTTAGTATTCACAAGCACGAATTTTACGGTCGGGCTATCTACTGGAACAGGCGGAAGTGGTGGTGGCTCTCCCGGTGGCATTAACCAGCAGATCGAATATAACAACGCCTCAGCCTTTGGAGGTATCCCCGGGTCAGTCGTGGGAACGAGTTCGGTGACGATAGGTCCTCTGATTGTTACGACATCAACAGTCATATCGATCAATGCCGGGGATATTTTACTCTCCATAGCGTCCTCGACGCTCGCGGGATCAGCTACGGATTATTCTCTCGATACGTATGGCAATTCAATTCAGCTCGGAAGTGCAACGATTCCCGGCGGTATCGTCGGAAATATAGTGACGGCGAATGCCTCTGCTGGAATTGTCGGAGAATACATTTCTTCCTCTGCCGTAAATTCGACGGCGTTTCCTGGCACTGGCAACTTCGGAGATCTCGTCTCGATATCTCTATCCACAGGAGACTGGGACGTATCGGCTGTTCTTGGTTCTCAGGCTAACAGCGCGACAGTAACAACGATGGCTGTAGGTATATCTTCGACAACGGGAAATTCTTCGGCAGGACTGGTTGAAGGGGATAGTTACATCAAAGGTCTTGGCCCTACGGCGGCGACAGACACGTCTTTAACCATCCCTGCTTTCAGGGTTTCGTTGACATCAACAAAGACGTATTACCTGAAATATTCTGGTGGGTTCAGTGTCGCCACCCCGAATGCGGTCGGGCGGTTATCGGCGAGGCGAGTCCGATGAAACGTTTATTATTCGTCATTCTTCTGGGATGTGCCTCCACAGCTCACGCGACTTACACCATTGTGACTTCTACGGCGGTGGGTGGTTTAGCCACTTCCTCTATCACGACCGGAGCCATAAACGCAAGCGCAGGGAATCTTAATGTTGTTTGCGTTGACGATTACGCAAACGCCGGAGCGACACCACTCGATACCGTCACTGACAGCAATGGCAATGTATACACCGCGACAACGACTATCAATTATTCGGGATCTCAGCGCGCGAGCCTTTTTTATTCGTCCAGCCCGACCAATTCCGGGAGCCAGACATTTACAGTTTCGTGCGGCGGAGGGCAAACGTGCTATCCAACTCTTGTCTTATACGTTGCGGCAGGAGCGGCAACATCAAGCGTCCTGGATCAGTCAGGAGGGGCCATAACAAGCAATCTTCAGACTGTTCAGCCGGGATCTATTACGCCAACGAATGTGGGGTCTTTATTGGTGACGTGCTGGAGTCCGGCGGCGGATAATTCAAATTTAACTATAAACTCTGGATTCTCAACGCCTCTTACTTTGTCTATCCCCGCTGGTGCCGGCTCTTATTTGATTGAGACGTTAGCTTTAGCGTCTAATCCAACATGGTCATGGACCACTATGCAAGAAGCCGTTACCGTCATGGGTAGTTTTAATCCGGGTTCAGGCGGAGGCGGATCAACTCCAGCGAGTCATTTCAGTATTACTGGCGGTAAGGTGAATATGAGCGGTGTGAAAGTGTTCATCCAATGAAACGATTACTTTTTTTTTTACTCTGCACATCTCCTGCTTACGCCTACTTCCCTGCCGTAGTTTCGGTCTGTAATAACACCCCAAAAGGAAACGGCATTGCCTGTTATGCCGGAACTTCCAGCGGCGCGAGTTCAACCTCGACTGCTGTCTCGTACAGTGGATTTCCTTCAAGCTCAACGGTATTTTTTGAGAATCAGGTATTGATCCCTCCTTTCTGGGCGGCGAACGCCGCCTATTCTCCCGGAACGCAGGTCATTGACAGCAATGGAAATATCCAGCAGGTTACTACGGGTGGCACCTCCGGCTCTAGTGCGCCCTCATGGAATACTTCCGGCACTACGACAGACAATACGGTAGTCTGGACATTCCAACGCATCGGACGTCTTGATCCGACGGTGCTTGCTACTGATGTTAGCGATACGCTCCATTCCACCTGGACACTTGTCAGCTCAGGAGGAAGCGGGGCCTTAGATGGAAACATTGTGCGCGGCGGTATTTGGTATGCCCTTATTCCAGCTTCTACAACCGCTACAGACACAATCACGACTATCCATCCGGACAGTCAATTCATATGGGCGCAATCGCTGAACTATACGGGCCTTGGCGTTATCCGGTCTACACAACCTTCCGTTCTGTCATGGAATGGAATAGTAAATGGTGGCGGAACAACGGGAAACTTTCCAACGACTATAGGAGATCTCACTCTTGCCAATATCGGTGTCTCCCCGGGATACCCCGGATGTGGTGGGTGGAATGCGGTACTGCAAGACGCTACTAAAAGACAGATTTTCGAGGATCAGATTGTGACCAGCACGACATCGAATGCCACGGCATTTTCGATCAGTGGAGTGGATGGTTTCGGAGCCTCTGCTTGGTCATGGGCTCCTGAATTTCCAAATGCCCTGAATTTTGCGACAAACACGATGCCATTCGCCCAACAGGGAGTCGTGTACGCCTCCACGCCAATATTCATCATCGCCAATGGCACGGCTCCTTATACATGCTCGACAATTTCTGGAAGCGTACCTGCTGGACTATCTATAACCACCTCTGGGAAACAATGCCTTATTTCGGGAACCCCGACAGTTAACGGGGATTTCTCATGGACGGAGCAGGTCGCCGATAACAATGGTGGGACTTATTCAGGGAACGCTTACCTCGTGATTTCCACTCCGACTCTTCCGAACTTTACCAGCGTTTCTGTGACACCCTATATCAGCTCTGCAACGGTGAATTGGACTTCGAACGTGAACACCAATTCACAGGTCTGCTTTAGTACAAGCACAACCGCTCAGTTTGTCTGTCCATTCCCGACCGACGGCGTGAGTGGCACTACCTCTCATTCCGTCGTTATCACGAATGTGGGGACAACACTTCCTTATCTCACAGCAGGAACGACGTATACGTTCTATCTCTATGAACAGGGATTTTTTAATACAGTCCTGGCTGATTTCATCCAGAATACATCGAGCACGATGACATTCACCACACTCCCGGCTGCGTCAGGCGGCGGTGCTTCGATGACGTATTGGACTAACGGACCTTTTGATGTGGCACAAGGATCGACAATGACCGTCCCGCAATATATCAGCGTTAATACTGATACGGCTGGATTTACGTCTTTGACGATTCACATTATTTTCACGGCGACTGACGAACCGGATGGGGCCATTCCGAATGCTCAAGTGCATTGGCCATATCAGCAGGATCTCGGAATGAACGGGACGGTCAGCAGTTACCTGAGCACAAATGATACGCTGACTTATAACAACTATGCGGACGTTCTGAACTATACGCCATTCCAGATTATCACGAATGTAGGGGGTACTACGCCCGTCGGGAACTACCTTCTTGAGCCATTCGCCACGCTTCAGCCGGGTGGTGCTACGTCTGCATTTGTGACGCAAATAAATGTGTATCCGCCGGGTCAACAACTTCCATCGTATACCTGTACTCCGCCTGTTTTAGTTTTTGGAAGTGGTGGAGGGGGCGGGGGCGGATCGAGTGGAGCTAACGATATGCAATGCAACGGACCAGCTCAGTTTAATGGCCTCATCCAAATAAAATGAAAAAGTGGATCTCGCTTCTTTTGCTTTTAGCGACTCCTTCTTTTGGGGCACTTCAAGCCGTCATTTATTCCGATCTTGCTGGCAACTTGGTTAATAATCGCGCTTGGATTCTGAATTATCCGCAATACGGGTTGTCTTGGGATACAAGCAGTCATTGGCTGAACTCTTTGGATTGCACCGGTTCTACAGGTGCGACAAGCGGTATTGCTAGTTGCGATTGGCTGGAAGTATCAGGGCCATCAACGCTGGGATTTAGTTCTGTACATGGAACGACAACAACGGTCACGAACGTAAGTTCTGGGACATACATTATCCAAGTCACAGTTCACGATGGCGCGTCCAATACGTCTGTCAGCACTCAGACCATTGGTGCAGTAGCATGTGACTCGAATGGAGTATTAACGCCAACTGATCCAAACTTTACTGCTTTCTTTGGACCGACAATCTGCCTGGGGAGAAACCCCTACGGGTGGGAGGATGAGCGGCACATGGCCGCCATGATTATCCGCAATGGGGTCTATAATTCTACCCAGACGGTCTATAGCACCTACACAATAGCGAGCCCGGATTTCATTCAGAATCAGGCCGGAACGATCAACTACACGTTTAACGGGACAGGCAATTCAATCGGTGTTTCAGGGACAACACTGACGACTGGGATCAGTGCTTCATCCATGACAATCATTGTGGCGTCAACAGCAACGTCGGTTATGGACTTATCGAATTTCCCGACACGCATTGTTATCTCAACTGCGACGTATAACGGACCCTATGAGGAAGTACGTATCTGCTCGAATACAGGACTGACTCTGAATGTGTGTTATGACGGACGCGGAATCTCCGGAACCGTAGCAGGGCAACCAACTCTTTTAGGCGCACAAGGCTGGCCTTCCGGGGCGGTTGTTGGTCAACTACAGTTCAAGGGATCAGGCACGAACTTCTTGACCTATCTTTCAACGGCTGGCGCGGCCTATCCCGCAGGCCCGGTTAAATATGTTGTCGGAACGGCCACCATGACGGCAGGATCAGCCACAATGACGGGCGTCGGGACTTCTTGGTTATCGAACGTCGCCCAAGGGGATGCAGTAGGGATTGCAGGAACGCACAGCTCGACCCCATTCGTTTTCGTCGCCTATGTTTCTTCGGTTGTTTCCAATACGTCCATGACACTGAGTCGCATTTATCCATCCGACGCGGATACTGCAACAGGGCTCTCTTACGCTATTATTCCATCCTTTGAACGGTTCTTTGTTTACCGATGGCCGCGACCATCACCGTTCAGTGGGACTGGGCAGGTAGCGACAGTTCTTACGGGATGTGAGGATAATACGCATTGTTTCTCCGTGGCGAGCATTGGTGGTCGGGATATTCCAACAGTGGATGGATCAAGTTTTACGAGTCAGAACTATGCGTTTTCTGATTACGGTCTGTTTTTCAACTTCGTCAATTCAAGCTCTTTGGGCGGGGCAAACTTCTACGGAGAAAATCTGGCATGGCTTTCGATGTATGAACGCTCAGGGTTGTCTCTGGCTAAAACGATGGCTACCGAGATGACAGTGAATTGGCTGGCTCATCCGACGTGGGCTGGAGGAATATCGCCCGGCGGGGCTCCCCTCTTTTATGGTGGGCCATTCATCGGAGTAGAAGCCTATGCCGCCATGTTTGGGACACCGGCTGTCAGCGAATTGCGACCATGGGAATATACGGGTCAAAACCTCGTCAATTCCCAAGGATGCAACGACGATGATTCCCGAGACACAGGCTATTCAGCGACCATGGGATTCCTAGGTGCGATTTATGATCCTGACACATCCAGCAATACGGGTCCGGGGGGATTGCCATGGCAGACCTATTTCCGCAATGGAGTCGGGCCGGGAGCGGGTACGACTTATGCCCGTGATGTAGCCTGCAAAAGAACCAATGGCGGCGTCGATACAAACTCGTGGTCCAATTCGTTTACCTGGAACACGACCATCCCAGTCACTATGTCGAACGGCTATTCAACCGGGACTGCATCTGGGTTCCAGTCCAGCTATTGCACAGGGTTAGATTCAGGAACGGTCAGCGTCATCAATTCGTCAGATGCGATCACCGCATCTGGGGGAAGCTCCTTCGGGGCAACGGCCGGGGCCATCGTTATAAACGGCGCGTACTTTCAGATCGTGAGAACCGATTCCACTCACGCACGGTTGTCGGTTCTTTGGCCCGGTTCTACTGGAACGTTTGGATATATGACCACGGCCCCAGTTATCAATTCGGATGCACAACCACCGATGGGTGCTTACGGACAGAGTTTCACGGATTCTTCGCTGAAGCAGAATTACATGTGCATGTACATCAGTCCCACGAGTTTCCAACTGGATAGACCATTTACTGGGACCAGCGGCGCGAATTATCTGAGGTTCGCCAATTTGTCCGGGTATGGCCAGCAACCGTTCATGCTGGGAATTAAGGCGACTGGTATGAAATACGCCTCAGTTCTCGATAGTGCTCTGGGTGAAAGTTATGCGACGCTCACGGAAGGGGCTTCCCAATGGATTCATGATTACGGCATGAACACCGAAAACACGACGCTGAATTATGGTCGAGGATTCAGCTTCTGCGAATCAGGGGGATCAATCATCGGGGCCACCCAGGTCACGGACTGGAAAACGCCCTCATGCTCGGTGCAGAATTTCCCGCCTCTGATTGCAGAGCAGGAGCAGTTGATTCAGGAAGCCTTCAGTGGCCTTTCCTATTGGTATCAGAACAATGCCACACCGACCAATAAAGCCTTTGTGGATGCGGCCTATGCCGCCATCTATTCATATAGTGGATGGAACGGAGCTGGGGTTATCAACAATCCTAACTCGGTTGCTAATCAGGGAGGGCTGAATCTGACAAATGTCCAATTGGCGGCAGGGAAATATCCCGGTCAGATATTCGGGATGGGGTTTGCATCGAGCTGGCCTGCCATTGAAGCGACAACGCCTTTTCAGTCAACCGGGATAGGAACTTTTGGCGGTAACGCGAGGTTCGGCGGGAACGCGACATTTCAATGACGGATGAAGAAAAAAGACGCATGGACGATATTCTAGTGATCCAACTCAAACAGAAATTTGAGGATTTCATCGAACGCTATGACCGGGATCAAGGCGCTTTAAATGAATGGCGCCGCACTACGGAAACCGAATTGAATGAACAAGGGGAAATTTTGCGGTCAATGAAGCCCGCTTATAATGGAGGCAAATGGATCGTTGGTCTGATTATGGTGGGCAGCATCGGACTCGCTGTTAAAGCGTTCTGGTCGCACCTTACATGGCGATGATCCATGAGCGACTATTTCAGGTCTGATTTTAAATGCCCAAAATGCGAAATATACCTTCATTACCAGGTGTGGCTAAAAACAGTGAAAGGGTCTCAGACCTATCGAATGACATGCCTGATGTGCGGATGGAATCAGCTCTCGCTTTCTGGGAATGAATACAAACCGCTCAAGGAAGAAGAATGAAAACACCCTATCTTATTTTGCTTTTCATGGCGGCGCTGGCCTTCACTCCGGGCTTGGATGCGGAAATGATCATGCTCGCAATGATGGCCGTGGCAATCGGACTGTTCGCTGGCCTTCATGTCTCGAGTAAATCGCGCATTCGGTGTAGATTCTGTAATAATATGCATGTTCCGCGGCCCAGCCGAATGACGGCTATCGAATTTATGATGACCATCTGTCGACGAGAAGAGGAACGACTGGTGCGTACATTCGGGAGGGCATAACATGATTATTACGACCACGCGAACTCAAATTGTCAACAACGCCACCTACGGAAACGGCGCCTTCGGAAATCTGATGATCGACACGAATCCCTACAAATGCGTCACGCTCGAGAACGCCGACACACTCATTCCGGCCAACGTGGTTTACGATGTTCTCTTTATGTGGTCAAACAATTTCCAGCAGATTATGCCTCACATCATCGTCCCGAACCGCACGGCCGTCGAGATCCACTGGGCTAATTGGGTGAAGGATCCCACGCAGCCGATCGGCAAACAGCAGCTTCTGGATGGATGCACATCGCTGGGCCAATCCGAAGATTTCGGAGCCGACGCCATCTGGAACAGCAAATCGGCATGGATCGGATTTGTCCAGGCGATCACGGATCAGCCGGCCATCAAGATCATTTACAAAGAGGATTATGGCTCGTGATTGCATGGTGGCTCATCCACACAAAAGAACTTTTACACGATCTCGCCCATCTGGTAGCGATCACCCTGAGCGCATGGCTTTACCAGAAGCACGAAACACTGAAAGAAGTTCTCGAAGGAACTCTTGAAAGGAGACATCACATCATGGAACTAGCAGACATCCTGAAGTATCAGGCCGCCCTTCCGGAGTTTAAGACGTGGCTTGAGGCAACGATGGCGCTTGTAGAAAAAGTAGAATCAATTAACGCTGGGCAGCCGCCCAAGCCAGCATAAGGAGAAAACGATGATCACCTGGTATTTGTTACTCACCGTCGTATCGGGCCAGCCGCAGACGAAGGTATACACCACGGAGCAGCAGGCGTGCGTGGATTATCTCGCTGCCAAGGCCGCAGGCCCCGCATTCGTCTATCAACTCTCCGGCAAGAAAGACAGCCCGGCGATTGCGATAGGCGACTGTAAGCCCGTGCAGCAATTCGTAACGTCAAAATAAAAACAGGAGGAAACTCATGAATTACGCAGCCGTTGTAACGTTCGTAGAAACGAAGCTCATTCCGGCGGGAACGGCGATCTTTGCCCAGGTCCCGGCACTTCTCAGCGCCGATGAAGCGCGCGTGACCACTGCGATCAATGCCATTGTCGCCGTTGTTGCGGGCCTGCAATCGGACCTTCAGACACTGGCCACCGCAGTCAAATCGGCGACCTGATGAACGCGATCAAAAGCATGAAAGGCCAGATTGATCTCATGGGATTGATTCTGGTGCTCTTGCTTCTCGGGTTCTTTGGGGTTCTTCCCTTCTGGGGTTACTCGCATAGCTATGGGTATGGACCGGGTGGATTCGTCGGGATCCTTTTGTTGCTCGTGCTTCTGCGAGTGCTCAAGATCATTTAACGGGATGCTTCAGCCAGGAGATGTCCTTCTGTGGCGCGTCGTTCCTCAAGCGCCATGGAAGGATAGGCTGATCGGATGGGGCGAAAATCTCATCCATCAGGTGGCGAGCGACGGATACGAATACTATCACGTCGCCTTTGTATCAAATGACACAAACCAGATGTATTCCTCACAGCCTCCCAAGATCGATCTCTACCCCATCCCAAAACCACTGCCCGATTACGTCGAAGTTTACAGAACCATCACCCCGCTCGATCACGTCCAGCTCATCAACATTTTCAAATACGCCGAATCCCGGCGCGGCCGACCCTACCCTTTTATTGGAGTCCTCACCATCGGGTGGCTCTCAGGCAATCTGGAATTCTGCTCTCAGTACACCGAAGATTCATTTGCCTGCGGCCAGGTGGTTTTATCCGATGACATCCGCTTTACCACTCCGGATGACATCGCCAACTCGTCTCTCATAAAACGAGTGCTCGATGTTTAGCAACAACGGAAGCGGATGGCACCCCTGCAAACCTTTTGAGTCTGAAAAGAAGGATACGCAGGTTCCTTATGGTATAGAGGGCCTCTCGCACCTGACCAAGCGGGAACGCAAATACCTCCGCATGAACAAGACCCCGGGCCAAGACATCCACACCGCCATTCACACCACAAACCCCAATAACGTAAAACGCAAATTTGGCTGGTAGTCTTTCCTCGTCGTAAAAATAATCCTTGACAAATTCGCGTGCGCGCGCGATAATCTGTGCAGGGAGGAAACAAACATGAAAACCGAAATCAAGACTCAGCACACCCCGACGCCGTTTAACCCTACGCCATTAGACGGACATCAATGTCACGAATGTGAGGATAAACACTTCTATAAACGGTGCAATCTATGTTTGCATGAATATTGCGACCGTATCTATCTGGTATGCCCTCGTTGCAAAGAGCAAAAGCATAGCGGCCAGACGGCTACGCCATGGACAATAGAAGAGCCTTCAAAGGGATTCGACGGCTACATTATCCACGGTGCTGATAATGTTGAGTTAGCAACGCTTCTAAATTCAAACGAAAAAGATAGCAAAGCCAACGCCGCCTTCATCGTTCGCGCGTGTAACGCGCACGAGGAATTACTAAATGTGGTTTTAGCTCTTAAAAAGTATGGCTGGAAATTTCAACCCGAATCATTGTCTTTTGAAGTCAGAGAATTAATTAATATGGCATGTGATGCCATCGCCAAAGCGGAGGGGAAATAACATGCCAGATGAACTTAGACCGGCTGAGATTCTAGAGATGTTTTGGAGGGAACAACTGGTGATTGAAGAAACCGCCTTGTTCTTAAATCCAGTCTACATACAGGAGGTAAGAAATGCCAAAAATGAAACAACCGTTAATTCAAAGACCCAAAGGCTATAAAAAGCCGACATGCCCAAAATGCGGCGGCGTCCGGATTCAGACCCGGATGCGCGATCGTACACGCTGGTGCCGGGATTGCCTCGAAAAGTGGCAATTCTCATGAGCGAATATCGCAACATTGAGATCGAGCGCATGCACCGGGCCGTGGAAGAAATGGATGAGGAAGAAAGCGGGTTCGAGCAATTCGTGATGCTCGTGCTCAAATGCAGTGCCGTCATGTTGGCGGCATTCTGCGGTATTTTCTTTCTCAATTGGATTGAGCACTTCGGACGACAATAAACAGGGAGGATTCAATGGCAAAAGCAGAGATCAAAGACGCAGAAAAGGTAGAGAAGTCCATCGTCACGCAGGCCTTTAACACAATGCCGGCAACGGTTCAGGAAGCCATCAAGCTCTCGGAACTCATCGCAGGCTCAGACCTGGCACCCAAGAACTTTAAGGACAAGCCCGGGAACTGCTACATCGCCATTCAGATGGGGGCCGAAGTCGGGCTCTCCCCCATGCAGGCCATCCAGAACATCTGCGTCATCAACGGGCGCCCTACCATCTATGGAGATATGGGGAAAGCCCTGCTCTTAGCCAAAGGGTGCCGGATCGAGGAACGCGATATCAAAGAGATCCGGGCCAGCGGTGAGGCTTGGTGCCGAATTACGCGAGCGGATGGCAAGCGGCAAGCGATCCGGACTTTCTCCATGGAAAACGCCGAGCATGCCAAACTTCTGAAGAAAGAAGGGCCATGGCAGACAGATCCCTACCGGATGCTCGCATGGCGGGCCTTCTGGTTCTGCGCCCGGGACGTGGCGGCGGATCTTCTGCATGGGCTTGGAGGCGTAGAGGAAGTCAGGGATTATGTCGATACCACGGTGGTGCCACCGATTGCCATGCCGAAAAGCACCAAAGAAAAGGAACAGGTTGATACAACCCCCGCAGACATCGCTGAAACTCGGGAAATGATCTTCAAAGCCTTTGAGGCCATCACGGTAGAAAGAGCCGAAATCGCGGATTATGTGGCGCGGCATCCGGAACTTGAAACCGAGGAACAGGTGGTTGAACACCTGCAGGACATCCTCAAAGACATCGAACAAAGCAAAACCACGGTGGATGCGGTGTTTGCCAAAGAGGCTACAGACCCCGCAGGAAGCACAAAACAAGCGAACGGAGGGGGTAAAGCGGCTCTGCCACCCTTTCCCTCAAACCTGCGGCAAATGACCTCAAAACGCGAATCCAAGTGCCAGACATGCGGCAAGGAGATCTTGGTGGGTCAGGAAATCGGGTATGACGGCAAAATCGGAAGGGCTCATCACCGGAGCCATTTCTCATGAGCTGGCCCCAAGCGATTGTGACGATTAACGCACTATGGGCCGTCGTGGCATTCTTCTGGATCATGGTGAGGTATTAATGAACACTCTGCCACTTGATGAGATCGTCTTTACAGCCGAACCCCACTCCTACCATTGGCGGGGGAAACGCTACGAAAGCGTGACCGGGTATATCAAGGATGTTTTGGGGGATGACTTCGCCAACGTTCCCCAGGACAAGCTGGCCTTCTGCCAAGGCCGGGGCAATGCGGTCCATCTGGCCGCGGCCCTCTTTGTGGCAGGAGAGCTCGATTGGTCTACAGTGGACCCCCGGATTGAGGGATATGTCCGGGCGGTTGAACGCTTCCATGCCGAATGCAAAGGGCCGATCGTGGCATGGGAGCAGCGCCTTGTTTGCCCAGCCATGGGGCTCGCAGGAACCCCGGACCTGATCAAATTCATTCGGAACAAGCGGGCAGTCATTGATTACAAGACGAGCCAGCAAGGAAAGCCCCGCATGCGCCTGCAGACTGTGGGCTATGCCAAACTCTGGAATGCGACATTTCCAAAGACTCCCGTCTATGACCGGTATGGCCTCCGGCTTCAGAGCGATGGGTTTTACAAACTCATACCGCATGATGACCCCGATGATGAGGCGGCCTTTCAAGACATTCTGGCGGAAGGGCAGGCCCGGGAGCGGGCGGCCAGATGGAAAGAGAAATATGCTTAATGATTTGGCCCTGCGACTTCTAGAGCCGGTGAATCCGGGTTCGACTCCCGGCCAGGGCCCCGTGCGGAGAAATCCGATAACAGCGAAACATCATGCTTCTCATTTGTCCGAATGTGGTCGGGCCACGGAATATTTTTTCACAAACTAACAGGGAGGAATTACCAATGACAAGCGACGAAAGACCCGATGAGAAAGAAGCACGATTGATTGTAGCCAAAGCGACGGTGCTCGAAAACGAAGCCCGGGCGATCACGATCAAAAACAATGAGTCCTATGAGCAGGCGGCGGCCTTTAAGCTGGCCATCCGCACCAAGCGGGATGAGATCATGGCCAAGCCCCTTCAAAAGAAGGCGGATGCCCATGGCGTGTGGAAGTACCTATCGGAAATCTGCAACATGATCGTCAAGCCCTTTGATGGGGCCGAAGCGATTGTGGACCAGAAAATGATTACCTACAGGCGCGATGTGGAAGCCAAGCGGCAGGAGGAAGCCCGCAAAGCCAATGAGAAGGCCAGGATTGCGGC
>Ga0210388_10003225_pt1 | contig 12775 bp, 9 predicted proteins | sample IncBWC19OmetaG_FD_155485 | JGI IMG/M metagenome (GOLD analysis project Ga0210388, IMG submission 155485) | Forest soil microbial communities from Barre Woods Harvard Forest LTER site, Petersham, Massachusetts, United States - Inc-BW-C-19-O ... | reverse complement strand
AAAATGTTTTGTTCAGGAATCGGCACTTTCGAGAGAAGCGTCTCACGCGCCATGCGGTAGTTGCTCTCGGGATCCTCCGGCGACACGTGGCGTTCGTCGCCCCAAAAGAAAAACATGCGATCCCAGGGCAACCGGTCATGATCTTTGCTGGAAAGAACCTGGAACAGGCCTTTTGGCGTGGATCCTCCCGACAGGGCGATGGTAAACCTTCCCCGGGCTTGCACCGCGCCCGTGGCCTGCTCAACAAAATCTTCGGCAGCGGCCTCGAAGAGATCCGCCGGAGTGGCATAAATCCGCAGATCGAGATTGGTTGTCATACCGTGCGCTCTGCGGGACTCTTGCTCATTGCGTAAAGCGCGGCTCCGAAGAGCGCAATTTTGTCGTAGACGATGACCTTGACCGGAATCGATTCGAGCAGAGCCTGCATGCGCCCCTTCGACGTGAATGCCTGCATGAACAGCGGCCCGGAAAGCCGGGAGACCAGGCGCGGCGCGATGCCTCCGCCCAGAAAAATTCCACCGGTGGCCATCAGCTTCATGGCGACATTGCCCGCCTCGGCCCCATAAATCGAGATCCAAAGATCAAGCGCGTGCTCCGCGAGCGGCGCTTTGCCGCCAAGGGCGGCGCTTGAAATCGCAGCCGCCGGATCGCCGTGCGCCATCTGATCGGTAAGCCACGATGGTTCTTCCCCGCGATGCGTGTCACGTAAGAATCGATAAACGTTCACCAGACCGGGTCCGGAAACGATGCGCTCGACGCTGACATGCCCGAATCGCGCGGACAAGTGCCTTAATAATTCGATTTCAAGTTCGTTGCGGGGAGCAAAGTCACAGTGGCCCCCTTCGCAGGCGAAGACTTCGTACTTCGCGCCATTCCAGAACAAGCCCGCTTCGCCGAGGCCGGTGCCGGCAGCCACTACCGCCTGATTCCCGCCGCGCGGAATCTTTACCTGGTTGAGCGTAACCAGGTTTTCGTCTTTCAGTTCGGCAATGCCCCATGCGTTCGCCTCGAGATCATTGATCAAGAGCGCCTTCGGCAGGCTGAGGTCCGCCGCCAGTTGCGAGACATCGACGAGCCAGGGCAAGTTGGAAGTTTCGACCCGACCGTTTCGCACCGGGCCGGCGACTCCGAAGCACGCCATGTCCGGTTTCTGCGGCTGGCTGCTTACGAATTTCATTACGATCTCGTCGAGCCCACTGCTCTCGCGGCTCGGATAGACTTCCTGCGCGACCAGTTTCGGCTTGCCGTGCTCCACTTCGAAATAGGCCAGGCGCGCGTTGGTGCCGCCAATATCTCCTGCCAGAATCATTTCTCGAAATTCCTCCAGCGTCGGCCGTCGCGCTCGAGGAGTTCGTCCGCTTCTTTCGGGCCCCATGTCCCGGATGCGTAATTGGGGAAGTTCCGCGGGGGAAGAGCTTTCCACACGTCCATCACCGGGCTGACTACATTCCACCCGGCCTCTACCATGTCGGCGCGCTGAAAGAGCGTGGCATCGCCAATCATGCAATCGTGGAGCAGGCGCTCGTAGCCTGTGCTCGGTTGCTGACCAAAGTAGTCAGCATATTCAAAGTTCATGTCGACTCCGCCTAGTCGCATGACCGGTCCCGGAGCTTTGGCAGCAAAGCGCAACGATATTCCTTCCTCGGGCTGAATGTGCAGCACAAGTTGGTTCGGCATCAGGTTTTCAACCGGCGTGTCACGAAAGAGCACGAAGGGCGCACGCCGGAATTGGATCACCACATGCGTATTGCGCGCTGGCAGTCGCTTACCTGTTCGAAGATAAAACGGCACATCCGCCCACCGCCAGTTGTCGATCTGCAGCTTCATCGCGACAAAGGTCTCGGTGCGCGAGTCAGGCGGGACACCCGGTTCCGCGCGGTAGGCGGGAACGCGCTGCCCGTTGATGACGCCTTCACCATACTGGCCGCGCACCGTCTTGCTGAGCACATCTTCAGAACTCAGTGGCTGGATCGCGTGCAAAATCTTCGACTGTTCGTCCCGCACGGCGTCGGCTTTGAACGAGACGGGCGGTTCCATCGCAGTCAAAGTAATCAGCTGCATGATGTGATTCGGAACCATGTCGCGCATCGCGCCTGCGTTGTCGTAATATCCGCCGCGCTGCTCGACACCCACCGTCTCTGCCACCGAAATCTGAATGTGATCGATGTAGCGGCGGTTCCAGATCGGCTCAAAAATCCCGTTCGCAAATCGGAAGGCTAAAATATTCTGAACGGTTTCTTTTCCCAAGTAGTGGTCGATGCGGTAAATCTGCTTCTCATCCGCGACTTTAAGAAGCTGCTTGTTCAGTTCCTTCGCGCTTTCCAGATCGTGCCCAAAAGGCTTCTCGATGATCACTCGCCGCCAATGCTGGCTATCTTCCGACATCAGGCCGTTCTCACCGAGTTGCTCGACGATCGGCCCAAAATAATCGGGCGACGTCGCCAGGTAATAGAAGTAATTACCGTGCGTCGAATGCTCGTCGTCGACCTTCGCCAGCGTGTCCTTCAACTTCGGATACATTTCCTTATCCCCGAAGTTCCCTTGCATGTAATGGATCCGCCGCACGAACCACTCCCAAAGATCCGGCTCGATGGGAGATGTGGCAAACTCCTTCATGTCTTCCGTCAGCTTCTGCCGATAGTCCTCAGTGCTCATCGCGCTGCGCGCAATCCCGACCACTGCAAATTCGCGGGACAGCAGTTGGTACTTCGCCAGGTTGTAAAGCGCAGGGATGAGTTTGCGGCGTGTCAGATCGCCCGCTGCCCCGAAAATCACCATGACGCACGGGTCGCCGGGGCGCCCGATCGGCTGCCCGGTTGTGACTGGCTGTGCCTCTGTCAATGCCATCGATATTCTTCGTCCTGTGCTGGGTGGCGCTGGGTTAGTTCTTCTTCAGTTCGATGTGGCCACCGAATTTCTGCCGCATCGCGGATAGCATTTTCTCAGCGAAAGTGTGCTCCTGACGCGATCGAAAACGCACAAACAATGCCGCCGACAAAACATCGACCGGGACCGCCTCATCGATCGCCGCCTGAATCGTCCAGCGTCCTTCGCCCGAGTCTTGTACGAAACCCGTGTACTCCGCCAGTGTCGGGTTTTCCGCGAGTGCCATCGAGGTTAGATCCAGCAGCCACGAACTTATGACCGATCCGCGCCGCCATACTTCGGCAATATCCGGAAGGTTCAGATCGAAGCGCAAATCCTCGGGCAGTTCTTTGCTGGTCGCATTCTTGAAAATGTCGAAACCCTCAGCGTAAGCCTGCATGATCCCGTACTCAATTCCGTTATGCACCATCTTGACGAAGTGGCCGGCGCCCGACGGCCCGCAATGGAGATAGCCTTCTTCTGATGTTCCTCCAAGTTTCTCGCGCCCGGGTGTGCGTGGAATGTCGCCGATCCCCGGAGCTAACGTTTTGAAAATCGGATCGAGGCGCTGCACCGTATCTTTCGGGCCGCCAATCATCATGCAGTAGCCGCGATCGATTCCCCACACTCCCCCGCTCGTGCCGACGTCCACGTAGTGAATTCCTTTGCCCTCGAGACCTTTCGCGCGGCGCACGTCGTCTTTGAAGTAGGAATTTCCGCCGTCAATGATGGTGTCGCCCGCCGACAGGTAGCCGGCAAGTTTCTCGACCGTCTGTTCCGTGGGCCCGCCGGCCGGTACCATGATCCAGACCGCGCGCGGCGCCGAAAGCTTCTGAACTAGGTCCTGAAGCGACGACGATCCGACCGCGCCTTCGCCCGCCAATCCCTTCACGGCCTCGGTGCTCAGATCCGAAACCACCAGTTGATGTCCACCGCGTATCAAGCGGCGCGTCATGTTCGCGCCCATCTTGCCCAGACCTACCATTCCCAGCTGCATGCTTTTTCTCCTGCGGCCACAGCATCGCGCAGGCTCCTGCGCGATGCCGGGCTCCCATTTGCTTGGACTGACCCTGGTTCTGAAATCGATTCGAAACTTACGAGAGAGCTTGCTTGATCGCTGCTGCCAGCGTTGCCAGCCCCGTTTTTAAGTCTTTGCCTAAGTGCACGCGTAGCGCGCGCCGGTCGCGCTCGACCAGGACCTGGAAGTCCCCTCGAGCCTGGGCGGCTTTCACAATTCCAAACGTATATTTCTGTTCCGGAACCGGCAAGTCCGCCGCGTCGTCGCACGTGATCTGCAGAAATACCCCGGTGTTCGGCCCCCCCTTGTAAGCTTGTCCCGTCGAATGCAGGAACCGCGGTCCGAAGCCGAGGCAGGTTGCCACGTGCTTCGTATCGCGGACGTTCATCCGGATTCCCTGCAGAGCCTTTTCATGCTCCGCATCCATCTGAATGTAGCCAAGGATCGCGAAGTAGTCTCCGGCCTTGATCCGGCTTAGATGCGCTTTGAGATATCCAGCCAGCGTTTTGTCCGATCCGGCCGCCTTCGCGAGTGCGTCTGCATTTTTCTCGTCTGTGAAAAGTTTGATGCCCTTGTCTTCCAAAATCGGCTTTTCCGCGGGCAGCGATCCGGTCTTCTCATATTCCGAGGTCAGGTTTCTGGTGGCGATTTTGCTCGCTTCCACGTCCGGTTGGTTGAACGCGTTGATGCCGATGATCGATCCGGCCACTGCCGTGGCAATCTCCCAGCGGAAGAATTCTTGTCCCAGATCATACGTATCCGCCACCGCAATCCGCACGACCGGATGCCCCGCCTTCTCGATCGCCGCGACCTTTGCGTCCTGTTGCGCGTCGGCCTCGCCCTCCAGCCGCAGGTAAGCGAAGACGCGGTCTTTGCCGTACTTGTCCGGTTCGCCCAGGTCCTCGCGATCCACCGGAACGATGCCTTTGCCCTGCTTGCCGGTCGATTCCGCCAGTAACTGCTCGAGCCACGCACCCAGGTCAGAAATGCCCGGCGATGTAATGATCGTCACCTTGTCGCGCCCCGCCTTGGCCGCCGATCCAAGGATGATGCCCAGCACCACTCCAGGATTTTCTTCCAACGGTACGCACGACGCGCAGGCCTGCACCATCTCTTCTGTCCGGCTCAGAAATTTCTTGGTATCGAGTCCCATCGCTGCCGCGGGCACCATGCCGAAGTTCGAGAGCGCGGAATACCGTCCGCCAATGCTCGGCAACCCGTAAAAGATATGCCGGAAGTGATCGCCTTCCGCGACTCCCTGCATCTTCGATCCCGGATCGGTGATCGCGATAAAGCGGCTTCCGGCTTTGTCCGCGCCGATCGTGTGTTTCACGCGGTCAAAGAAATACTGCTTGAAGATGTTTGGCTCAAGCGTGCTGCCCGACTTGCTGGAGACGATGAACAGCGTTTTTGCCAAGTCGATCGCTTTCTCTGCCGCTTTCACTTGTGCAGGGTCCGTTGAGTCGAGCACATGCAACTCGGGATAGCCGGCAACTTTGCCATACGTCATGCGCAAAACATCCGGGCACAAGCTGGATCCGCCCATCCCGAGCAACAGGATGTGATCGAAGCTTCCCGCCTTTGCGTCCTCGGCGACTTTCCGCAGGCTGTCATTGTGCGCGATCTGATCGTCGGTAATGCCCAGCCAGCCGAGCCAACTCGCTTCGTCGGTGCCCGTCCACAGCGACGCATCGTGCTGCCACAGCCGCCGGACCTTCCCGTTCGCGCGCCAGTCATCGATTCCCTGATCCACGGCACTCTTCAGATCCGCCGGCAGCATATAGGTCTGATGGCTGACTTGGGGAGTGTTTCCGCTCTTACTCGATTTCTCGACCGCCTCCAGTAGTTGATCGAAAGCATCGGCGAACAGTTTGACTCCATCGTTGGTGAGCTTATCGGTGACTTCTTTGATCGAGATGCCAACTTTTGCCAGTGACTCCATGGTGTTGTTGGCTCCGTCCACATCTTCCGTCAAGCTCTTGCGCAGCTTGCCATGCTCGCGAAACGCGTCGAAGGTGGCTGGCGGAATGGTGTTGACCGTATCCGGGCCGATCAGTTCTTCCACGTAGAGAACGTCGCGGTAGTGCGGATTCTTCGTGCTGGTGCTCGCCCACAGCACGCGTTGTACTTGCGCACCTCTTTTCGCCAGTGCCTCCCAGCGCGGCCCGCTGAAGATCTTCAAGAACTTCTGATAAGTGAGTTTTCCATTCGCAATTGCGACCTTGCCAAGCACACTCTTCAGCAGTGCCTGCTTGGCAGGATCGGTCGTCGCTTTTAGCTTTTCCTCCACCATCGAATCGACCAAGCTGTCGATCCGACTAATGAAGAAGCTGGCTACGCTCGCGACTCGGCTCAGGTCACCGCCGCTAGCGGCAAATTTTTCGAGGCCCTTGATGTACGCCTCTGCAACCTTCTCGTAGACTTCTTGCGCAAACAGCAGCGTGACATTGATGTTCATGCCTTCGCTGACCAGTTGCTCGATCGCCGGCAGCCCCTCGGCTGTTCCCGGAACCTTGATCATCACGTTAGGCCGGTCCACTGCCTTCCAGAGCCGCCGCGCTTCCTCGATCGTTCCCCTGGTATCGCGCGCCAAGTAGGGCGAGACTTCGAGGCTTACATACCCATCTTTCTTGTTCGAAGTGTCATAAACGCCGCGCATCATGTCCGTGGCATCCTGAATGTCGCGAATCGCCAGCAGTTCATAGCGCGCTTTCGCGTCCAGATCGGTACGCGACTTCAGCGAGTTGAGAAAGTCTGCATAGTCCGTGCTGCCCGAAATCGCCTTCTCGAAGATCGAGGGGTTTGAAGTCATCCCGCGGAGCCCGTCCTCGTCGATCAGTCGCTTCAGTTCGCCGCTCGTCAATAGATTTCGGCGGATATAGTCCAGCCACACCGACTGGCCAAATTTCAGCAGTTCTTTCAGGGGGTTGGTGGCTTTGGCGCTTTCAAGTGTTCCGGCTGGATTCATGACTTCCTCCATCAATCAATGCGAAAGGGTTGAACAATCGCAGCGTCCGGGGCTGCGTTCTTACGTAGCCCGAGCGAGCGTCTTGCGGGCGGCAGCTACCACCGCGTCCGATGTAAATCCAAATTTCTTCAACAGATCCTTTAAGGGTGCTGAGGCCCCGAAGCTATGCATTCCAACCATCTCGCCTTTGGGTCCAACGTATCGGTCCCAGCCCAGCGTGGCACCCATCTCCACTGACACGCGCGCGACAACGTTTGGCGGAAACACGCTATCCCTGTAAGCCCGATCCTGCTTCTCGAACAGCTCCCACGAAGGCATGCTGACCACTCGAACTTTCACGCCTTCCTGCGTCAGCTTCTCCGCAGCATCCACGCACAATGAAAGCTCGCTTCCCGTTCCGATGAGGATCAGTTCCGGCTTTCCGCCGGGCGCTTCCGACAGCACGTACGCACCTTTGCTCACGCCACTTGCCGGAGCAAATTTGGTGCGGTCGAGCGTCGGCATTGCCTGCCGCGACAACACAAACAGTGCCGGTTGATGCTTAAGGGGCATCACGGCCTTCCACGCCTCTACCACTTCATTGGCGTCGCCCGGGCGCAGCACGATCAGGTTCGGTACTGCCCGCAAAGACGCCAACTGTTCGACCGGTTGATGCGTAGGTCCGTCTTCTCCCAGCCCAATCGAGTCGTGGGTAAAGATGTCGATCACCGGTATTTCCATCAGGGCAGCCAGCCGGATTGTCGGCCGCATGTAATCGCTGAAGTTGAAGAATGTCGCGCCAAACGGCCTTAATTTGGAAACCGCCATCCCATTGACAGCCGCTCCCATGGCATGTTCGCGCACTCCAAAGTGGATGTTGCGTCCGCCCCAGGATCCGGGTTTGAAATCTCCTGCTCCCTGGAACTTCAGCGCCGTCTTGTTCGAATTGCCTAAGTCAGCCGAACCTCCTACCAGCCACGGCACATTTTGCGCAACCACGTTCAGAACCTTGCCCGAACTTTCGCGGGTGGCCATGCCCTTCGCATCGGCAGGAAAAACCGGGAGGTTCTTATCCCAGCCCTCCGGCAGTTCGCGGTTCTGCATCCGCTTCAACTCCTCGGCCAATTCCGGATGCTGCTTCGAATAATCCGCGAACATCTTCTCCCACTGCCCATGCAGATCGCGCCCGCGCTTGCCGAATCCCTCTCGGAAATGCTCAACCACGCCCTCTGGCACCAAAAATTTCGCATCTTCCGGCCAGCCATAGTTCTTCTTCGTGAGGCGTACTTCCTCTTCGCCCAACGGCTCTCCATGAGCTTCGCTACTGTCCTGTTTGTGAGGGGATCCGTAGCCAATGTGGCTGTCGACCACAATTAAGGTGGGCCTGTCGTTGGTCTTGAGGAAAGTCTCATACGCTCGGGCTAACGCGTCCAGATCGTTTGCATCGGCCACCCGCGTGACATTCCAGCCGTATCCAACGAACCGCGTCATTACATCCTCGCTGAACGACCAGTCCGCTGGACCGTCCAACGTGACTTTGTTGTTGTCATACACCCAACAAAGATTCGAGAGCTGGAGATGTCCCGCCAGGGAAGCGGCCTCGGAAGCCACGCCCTCCATCAAATCGCCATCGCCGCAGAACGCGTAGATGTTGTAACCGAAAATATCAAACCCGGGCCGGTTAAACGTCGCTGCCAGCCAGCGCTCCGCGATGGCCATCCCTACACTGTTTCCCGCACCCTGGCCGAGCGGGCCGGTCGTGGTCTCCACGCCCGTCGTAATGTGCGATTCGGGGTGCCCGGGTGTCCGGCTGTCAATCTGCCGGAAGCGTTTGATCTGCTCCAGAGAGACGGACAAATCCCGGGTAACCTTGCCTTCGGCATCCACCAACCGTACGCCCGTCAGATACAGCAAGGAATACAACAGCATCGAGGCGTGTCCCGCCGAAAGCACGAATCGGTCGCGGTTCCACCACGTCGGATCTTCGGGATCGTAGCGCAGAAATTGCTGCCACAACTCGTAAGCCACCGGAGCCAGCCCCATGGGAGCGCCCGGATGCCCCGAATTCGCCTTTTGGACTGCATCGATCGACAAGGTCCGGATGGTGTTAACGCAAAGCTGGTCGAGTTGTTTGCCCGTCACGACCGTCTGTTCGCTCACTGCCATGAGACTTTCTCCTCAAAGTGAGCCCGCTTCCGCGGGGTGCTCTATGATTGCCTTCTAGCTGTTTAGAGTGAGTTTGCCACGTGGAGGTTTCAAACTCCGCTTTTTCGAGTGTACCAATTAAAGGGGCCGCTTGGATTCTTGCGAGCCAGGCGCAGGGCCAAAAGTTTCTCGTCTAGGGCAGGATTGTACAGGAATGGGAATCGGCGCGGCGGGGCTACTTCCTGAGCTTTTGCAGGTAACTGCGTTCGCTTTGTTCAGCGCGTGAGGTCGTTTCTACGAACTTCAGGAATTGCCGCAGGCTCTCACGCTGAACTGATTCCAGGTCGAATCGCACGCGCACTCCAAACGAGGGATTGCTCTTGATCACGATGCCGTTCAGGATCATTCCTTTGACCCAGAGCTTCCCGTTCGCGACCCAAAGCCCGATCTGTACATCCGCCCCGCTCTTGATCGGCGAAACCGTCTCCACATAGCAGCCACCCATGCTGGTATTGGAAAGATTGCCCCAAACCGGAATCTCGCTGCCGTCGATCTTCAGTTCAACCGCGACGAAGCACTTGATCCGTGGATAGCGGCGGCGATCCTGACCCCACGATGGGGTGAAAATGTCTGGCTCGAACGGAGGCATGTCGACCGTATTTACGGGCACGGGGTGCGGCAATGTTGCCGCAGAATTGCTCGCGCCAGCGGTAGCCGCCTGCGCTTTCGATTGAATCTTGGGTTGCCCCTTGATTTCCCGCATCGCGGACAATAATTCGGCCTCGCGCTTTTCGGGCGCAGTTTCCCGGTAGATCTGGAGAAGCCGGGGCAGATGCTCGACGAGGTCGGGATCCGTCAACAGCCCGGTCCAATCCGTACCGGCGGCCGGAATCTTGGTTTCACTCATGACAAGAAACGGCTTGCACTCCTCTGAAAAATTCTCAATCTCCTACTAGGTTGCTTGATACCGGTTACCGAGGGCAAGATCACGAAGGTTACGGTGGTAAGTAACGGCGATCAACGACGGGAACGCTACGGCAAAACCGGACGCCCCATGCACCATCGAACCACTAGGCTTCTCTGTTCCAGCGTCAGCCCGAAAAACTCAAACCCGTGCAGCAATCCTTTCCGGAACCGCGTCACGCAACGGCCGGCCAGCAATTCTCCAGTTGGACCTTCGACTTCGAATGCAACCACCTCGCCTTTCGGAACCTCCGCTGCAAGCACTGCCCCCAGCCCTCCCTCGCCAATATCCCCGCACCGCCCCCGAATCTCCTCGTAGCCGGTGTCGCGTAAGACTGTGACTTTAATGGGGAGATCGATGCGGTAGCGCGAGTATCTCCGCTTCCAATCGCGCCCCACAACCTTCTTGGCAGTACCTTGCGACGAAGAACTCACACACCAGCGTAACCGCCAGTAGCCTCTTGCAAAAGGTGTCCAAGGTAATAGCACGAAACGGCCAGATTCAAGTTGATCGGCTCGGGGAGCATGATTTCGCTTACGCGGCGGAGGTTTTTGGCTGTCCACGGTTTTGCATCGGCCATCCTGCGAACTGAATCCAAACAACCGACCTGATTGAGTTTAGAATCCCAAGGTTGCCGGGATTTGTCATCTTCCTGTCGCAAGTTTTGACACATACATGTCACCTCTGAGAGCTTTTGCGGCACTCATTCTATTTTTGATTCTGTCGATTGCGGTTGCCGGGGAAGCCTATGCGCAATCTTCGGGATCGTCGTCGCCCGCCAACACCGTGATTCCTGAGTCCGTGCAGCAGCAGGGCTTCACGGGAGGCGTTCCGTCCGGCAACCCCACGTCTGAGGTTCTGCAGATCTCTTTCCTCGACGCGATCAACCGAGGCTTGAAGCAAAATCTGGGCTTACTGCTTTCAAGCGATAACACGCTGAGCGCCCGTGGCGCTCGCTGGAAAGAATTAAGTAACTTGCTGCCGAATATTGATGCCAAGGGGCAGGAGGTCTCGCAACAGATCAGTCTGGCGCAGTTTGGTTTTCAAATCCCGGGCATTCCGCGCGTCGTGGGCCCATTCAACTACCTCGATATGCGTGCCTTCATGAGCCAGTCGGTCTTCAACTGGAACTACATTCAGAAAGAACGCGCCTCAACTCAGAATCTGAAGGCTGCGGACTACACGTATAAAGACGCACGCGAGCTGGTCGTACTGGTAGTTGGCAACGCTTACCTTGAGGCGATTGCCGCGGCAGCCCGCGTTGAGACGGCGGAAGCGCAGGTGAAAACCGCCGATACGCTCTATACCCGCTCTCTGGATCAACAGAAGGCAGGAGTGAGCCCTGCGATTGACACATTGCGCTCGCAGGTCGAGCTGCAAAGCCGTCGCCAGCAACTCATCGCCGCGCGCAACAACTTCGAGAAGCAGAAATTGGTGGTTTCACGCGTCATCGGATTGCCGCTTGGGCAGTTATTCGTCCTCACCGACAAGGCTCCCTATCAGGCGTTAACGCCGCCGCCCTTGGAGGAATGTCTGAAGCGCGCTTACGCAAGTCGCGCCGACTACCAGGCTTCGATGGCCCAGATGCGCGCTGCCGAACTTTCACGCCGGGCTGCCACCGCAGAGCACTATCCATTTTTTGATGTGGAAGCCGACTACGGCGACATCGGAGTGAACCCGGCTACCTCGAACGGCACTTATCACGTTCAGGGAACACTGACAGTCCCGATCTTTGAAGGGGGAAAAGCCCACTCGGATGTCTTGCAGGCGGAAGCCGCATTACGTCAGTCCCGGTCGCGACTTGCGGACTTGCGCGCTCAAATCGATAACGATGTGCGCAACTCGTTGCTCGACCTGCAGGCTGCCGCCGACCAGGTCGACGTGGCTCGCAGCAGTGTGGATCTCGCACAGCAGACGTTGACCCAGGCGCAAGACCGCTTCTCAGCCGGCGTAACCGATAATCTCGAAGTTGTGCAGGCGCAAGAGTCGGTTGCCAGCACAAACGAAAACTTTATTTCTGCCTTATACGCCCACAACCTTGCAAAGCTCGAATTGGCCCGTTCCTTGGGTGATGTTGAGCAGGGCGTGAAGAATTACTTGAAAGGGAACTAAGCCATGGACACCACAAAAACCGCGCCGGAACGGGACGCGGCACCCTCCGCTCCGCAAAGGCCAGCTCCCCAGGCTCCGGCTCAATCCCAGGAGCAGAGCAGGTCGGCGCGCATTCGCAGCCCGCGTTTTCGCATGTTTCTGATTCTGGGCGCCGTCCTTCTGGCCGTGGTTGGGTTTTTCTTGTGGCGCTATTTCTCCAGCTATGAATCTACCGATGATGCTCAGATTGACGGCCACGTCAATTCCGTCAGTGCCCGCGTCTCGGGCCACGTGGTGAAACTCAATTTTCAGGACAATCAGTTTGTGAAGGCGGGAACGGTGCTTGTGGAAATCGACCCCACTGACTACGAGGTTGCGGTTGAAAGCGCTCAGGCGGATTACAACGACGCCAAGGCTACCGCCGATGCGGCGAATGTGAATGTCCCCATCACTTCGGAAAATACCAGCAGCCAGCTCTCCTCCGCGGGTGCAGATGTGCTGAACGCACAAGCCGGAATCAAAGCCGCAAAGCAGCAGTTTGCCGCCGCCCGCGCGAACCTTGCGCAAGCCGAAGCCAATAACGTGAAGGCGCAGAACGATCTGCAACGCTACAAGCAGTTGGTCGACAAGGAAGAGATTTCTCGGCAACAATATGACCAGGCGGTCGCCGCAGCGAAAGCCAGCGAAGCCGAAGTCGAGTCGGCTCGCGCCAGCGGTGATGCCGCCGAGGCCCAGGTGACGCAGG
>Ga0210388_10003224_pt1 | contig 12775 bp, 5 predicted proteins | sample IncBWC19OmetaG_FD_155485 | JGI IMG/M metagenome (GOLD analysis project Ga0210388, IMG submission 155485) | Forest soil microbial communities from Barre Woods Harvard Forest LTER site, Petersham, Massachusetts, United States - Inc-BW-C-19-O ... | reverse complement strand
GTGGGAGGACGAAATGTAGCCTGGCTTCCCAGGGCTTCGAGAATGCGGATGGCACCCCCAGCATCGTCGCGCTGGACCCCAAGGGACAGAGCGTCGAGAATCTGAACTTCAACGGCTATTCCACTGGAGCCGCGGCGAACCAGCTCATTCAGTCGAACAACACATTTCAAGTCACCGATATCTTGTCCAAGGTGATCGGGAATCACACCATGAAATTTGGCGGCGAGTTTCACGCCGACCAGGTCAACGCTCATCCCATCGCGCAATTCAATGGCAGCTTTGTCTTCTCCGGGACTGAAACCGGGGTCGACTTCGCGGATTTCCTGGTCGGCGTGCCGAGCCAGTACAACCAGAGTCAGTTAAATCCCTTTTACGCACGTAACAAATATGCGGGCCTGTTCGCCCAGGATAGCTGGCATGCGCGCCCCAACCTCACGCTGAATTACGGCCTTCGTTGGGATCGCATCGCGCCGTGGTCGGAAAAGTACAACCAGATCTCGACATTCGTACCGGGAGCGCAATCCGTCGTCTTTCCTGGCGCGCCTCCGGGCATCCTCTATCCCGGTGATCCAGGTATACCAAATACGCTCGCCCCGATTGGCAACGGCAGTTTTGCTCCACGGGTTGGTCTGGCATGGTCACCCCAAGCCGAGGCGGACAGCTTTCTCGGAAAGATGCTCGGCACTCCGGGATCGACCAGCGTGCGGGCGAGCTTTGGCAACTTCTATACCGCCATCGATGCTCTTTCCATCGGCGTACTGGCGGCAAACGCTCCCTATGGCACGACTTATACCAGTCCCGCTTCCCCACTCTTCGCGACACCTTTTATTACGGCTGCCAGCGGACAGAACAATGGCCAGCCTTTCCCGTACACCTTTGCCCCGCTCAACTCATCGCGCAGTCATCCCGATGCCAACATCGATTGGAGCACCTATGAGCCGATCAGCGGTATCCCGGGTTACGACATTCACAACCACGTACCTTATACGGAGGAGTGGATGCTCTCGATCGAACGGCAGGCCGGACCGAATACGGTGTTCAGCGCGAGCTATGTCGGCACCTCCAGCCACCGGCAGCGCGTGCTCATCGAACCGAATGCCGGAAATCCCTCGCTCTGCCTGAGCCTCAGCCAGCCAAGCGAGGTCCAACCGGGAACACTTACCTGCGGTCCGGGAGGTGAGGACACCGTGTATTACCCGATCGCCGGCGGCCAGGTAAACGGGACCCGCGGCCCTCTGGGTCCGAATTTCGGCAGCAATGCGTTGCAAACGACTATCGGACACGCCAACTACAACGCCGTTGAACTCAGCGCGCGCCACACCAGCGGACGTCTCGAGTTGTCGGCCGCCTACACCTATGGGAAGTCACTCGATCAGTCTTCCAACGTCGCCGAAGAGGTGAATCCGTTCAACCCTGCTCTAAGTTATGCCATCTCGTCATTCGACGTGAAGCATAACTTCGTGGTCAGCTACGAATACCAGCTTCCCTTTGACAAATACTTTCACCCTAACCGGCTCAGCCAGGGCTGGTCGCTCTCCGGCATCACCCACTTGGCAAGTGGTTTCCCCATCACCATGACCAACAACGGTGATAACTCGTTGATCGGGACGAATCCGAACGGAATCAATAACAGCAGCATCGACGAACCCGACTACAGCGGTGGCCCGCTTCATCTGAATCACAATCCGCGGAAGAACGGGAACAACTACTTCGACACGAAAGTCTTCAGCATGAACGCTCTCGGTACACCGGGAACCTCAAAGCGCAGGTTCTTCTACGGACCCGGAGCCGACAACTATGACATGGCCGTGGCCAAGAAGCTTGCACTGACAGAGTCGAAATCAATGCTCTTCCGCGTTGAGGCATTCAACGTCTTCAATCACACCCAGTTCAACGGTCCCAGTTCGGTTGATGGCAACATCGGGAGCTCGACCTTCGGAAATGCCATCAGTGCAGCCGCTCCTCGCATTCTGCAGGGTGCAGTTAAATTCAACTTTTAGTTCACGCGGGAGAAAATCTCGCAGCAATTCCGGGGCGCGGTCAGGACCAACAACCTGTCCGCGCCCATTTTGTTTATCTTCGCCTGCTTGAAAGGAAATCGGGCTCTACCTCCATATCCCAACCGGCAGAGGTTAAGCTCAGAGGAGCGGTCAAGTTGATTTGTCCGTTGATCAATCCAGGGAAGGCAATTGAATGCGGAATTCGGTGGATCGTGATGGGCGCAATGGCAGAATTTTCTCCGCAGTGATTCGTTTCGGCGTGATCTTTGGCTTGTTGGCATATTCGGCCTCGACAATAATGGCAGCCACCAGCGCGAAACCTGCGTTCGGACCCAACACCGTCATCTTCAATCCGTCGATGCCGCCATCGGCAATTCAGAAGCAAATCGACAAGATCTACGCCACACAGCGGAACAATGAGTTTGGTCCCCAGCGCAATGCTCTGATTTTCCTTCCCGGCAAATACAACGTCGATATCCCGATCGGGTTCTACACCGAGGTTCTGGGTGTGGGAGCATCTCCTGATGATGTCCACATCACGGGGAATGTGCACGCGGACGCCAGCGCCCCGAACAACAATGCGACTACGACCTTCTGGAGGGCAGCCAAAGGGTTCTCAGTGACACCTGCCGGCGGCACCATGCAGTGGGCTGTATCTCAGGCCGCTCCCTTCCGGCGCATGCATGTCAAAGGAAACATCGTGCTCAATCAGCACAACGGATGGGCAAGCGGGGGCTGGATGTCCGACGACCTGATTGATGGCAATGTCGGCTCCGGAACTCAGCAGCAATGGATCTCAAGAAATAGCGAATGGGGCAGCTGGACGGGCGCGAATTGGAACATGGTCTTCGTAGGCGTGGTGCATCCACCCGCAGGCGAATGGCCTGAGCCCCCGTACACGAAGATTGCTCAGACGCCCATCGTGCGCGAAGAGCCGTTTCTGCAGGTCGATACAGCGGGACACTACAGCGTGCGTATTCCCTCTCTGCGCATGAACAGCGCAGGCGTCTCGTGGCATAGCGGATCGACACCGGGGAAGTCCATTCCTATCGAGCGGTTCTACATCGCTCACCCCGACTCTGACACTGCAGCAACCATCAATGCGCAGTTGGCAAAGGGAAAGAATCTGCTGTTCACGCCCGGCATTTACAAGCTGGGTGAAGCTATCCGTGTGACCCGGCCCGACACCGTGGTGATGGGACTCGGATTTGCAACTCTGAAACCGATCAGCGGCACTCCCGCCATGACGACAGCGGACACGGATGGAATCATCATCGCCGGGTTACTCTTCGACGCCGGTGAGACGCGATCACCCGTATTGCTCGAAGTAGGTCCGGACGGAAGCAAGGCGAGCCACGCCCGAAACCCCACCTCGCTTCACGATGTCTTCTTTCGGGTGGGCGGTGCCGGAGTTGGACGGGCGGAAGTCAACCTCAAGATCAACAGCAACGATGTGATCATCGACCATACCTGGATCTGGCGCGCGGACCACGGCACCGGCGTAGGCTGGATCAGCAATATGAGTGCGAATGGGCTGGTAGTGAATGGGAATAACGTTACAGCCTACGGTTTGTTCGTCGAACATCATGAAGAGTTCCAGGTGCTGTGGAACGGCAACGGCGGCCGCACTTACTTCTATCAATCCGAGATTCCTTACGATCCCCCTCATCAGAGGGTCTACACGAGCGCGCCGGGCACGAACGGATGGGCTTCGTACAAGGTGGCCGACAACGTGACCAGCCACGAAGCCTGGGGGCTCGGAATTTACAGTGTCTTCCGGCACCCCGGTGTCGCGCTCAGCCGGGCCATCGAAGTTCCACGAAACCCTAACGTCAGGTTTCACGACATGATCACTGTTTGCCTGGGCAACAACGGTGAGATCAGCAACGTGATCAACGACAAGGGCGGAGCGACGAAGATTCAGCCACGCGTAACGCCTAAAGTTACAAATTACCCCTAGTGAGCGAGGGAAGGGTTAGCCGGTGATACTCATCTTGAATCGGATGCGAGAGTGCCCATCTTGCGCGGCACTCTTCTACGTCAGTAGAGCAAGTAAGGCCTTCGCCTGGCATCGAAATCCTGAACGTCCTTCTCCCAGTCCTCTGCAATGCGCTCAGGATCGCGCCCTGACGATAAGGCATCCAGCACGCTTCGATTCGCCAGCAGCCCGATGATCTTATTGAGCTGAAACTCGTCCCCATACAGCTTATGAATCTCCGAAGCGATTTCAAGTCCAAGCTCCGGCGAGTCGATCACATTGCGATCGGTGACAATCAGCTCGACTCCATGGCATAGCGTACCGGCATAGGGATATGGGGGTTGCGGCGTGAAATTGACAGGCACGAAGCGGACACCGGGCAGAAATCTTGCATTCAACGCGTGAGCGAGCACGCGGGCATCGATCCAGGGCGCCCCAACATACTCAAAGGGAGTGTCCGTTCCCCGGCCTACTGAGATGTTTGCACCTTCAATGAGACCTATCGCCGGATAGAGGACCGCCTCCTGCAGGCTGCGAAGGTTGGGCGATGGATTCGTCCAGGTGAGGCCCGTCGCGTCGAACCAGTCACCTCTTTGCCAACCTTTCATCGCTACAACTGTGAGCGCGGCGTGCAGCTTGTTTTCTCCATTCATGTAACGGGCAAGCTCGCCCAGGGTCATGCCATGTCGGACTGGAACCGGAGCTACGTTGACGTAGCTTTCGCTGCCAGCATCGGACACTGCGCCCTGCACGAAGGAGCCGCCGAGCGGATTGGGACGGTCCAGAACGACCACGTCCGTACCGGTCTGCGCGGATACCTCGAGAAAATAGCGAACAACGGTTTCGTACGTGTAAAAGCGGACGCCCGCATCCTGCAGATCGATGAGCACCACGTCGAGCTTTCGCAATGTATCGAGCGACGGATGACGCTGCGCCGCGGATGCTCCATACAGACTGATGACAGGTAGACCGCTTGCCGAATCCGTCGAATTGCCGATGCCCTCTTTGTCGAGGGCGCCGTTGATGCCGTGCTCCGGGCTGAAGAGGAGCTTGAGTTTCAGACCGGGCACCGCTGTCTCCGCGTCATGCGCGAGAATGTCGATGGTTCTTCTGCCCTGTGCATCAAGTCCGGTCTGATTGGTGAGGAGCCCGACCCGCAATGTGCCGCCGTGTTTGGCAGCGAGCGCGGCGAGTTCGGCGAAGTGGTCCTGCTCCAGTACGTCGATTCCTGTGACAACTGCACCGTTGCGGTTCTGCCAGCGCCGCATCCCTGCCAGAGATTCGTTGTAACCGGTCAACTTGTCGATGAAGCGACCGTCATCCGGCGTAACTCCAAACGCGGCGGCAGCAGCAGTTGCAACCGCTGCACGTATGGATGTGATTCCCGTGGGACCATTTGGATAGACAGCGTTCGTCATCACAATCACGTAGGTGTCGCTGGCCGGGTCCATCCATAACGAGGTTCCAGTGAATCCGGTGTGCCCGAAAGATCCGACCGGAAACAACTCGCCGCGATTGCTCGAATAGGGAGATTCGATGTCCCATCCGAGTCCGCGCAACGCAGTGCCGGTAGCAGGCTGGCCTGGGGTCGTCATTTTTTCAAGCGTAAGGCGCCGTACCGGAAAGCGGCTGGGTCTGCCGGCCAGTTGGTCGAGTAGATTTTGCGCATAAATGGCAACATCGCTTGGAGTGCTGAAAAGCCCGGCGTGGCCAGCGACACCGCCCATACGGCGCGAGGTTGGATCGTGGACAAGACCACGGAGCATCACTCCATGTTCGTATTGCGTGGGCGCGATGCGGCTGCGCCACTCCACTGGCGGCAAAAATCGGGTGTGCTTCAGGCCCAGCGGTTTCGCAACGTATTGCAACTGGTATTGGTCGAGGCTGAGACCGGCGAGTTTCTCGACCAGGGCTCCGAGAACGATGAAATTGAGGTCACTGTAGCGGAACTGAACTCCGGGAGCTGCGACCGGAACGCAGGCAAAAGCGCGGCGGAAGGCCTCCTGCTTGCCCAGCCATACATCATCCAGAGAGAGATCGGCGGGCAGACCCGAGTAATGCGTAAGCAACTGGCGAATAGTGATGTCCTGCTTGCCGTTCGCCGCAAACTCAGGTAAATATCTGGCGACAGGATCGTTCAGGCGGAAGCGCCCCTGCTGATAAAGCTGCATGACCGCCGGCGCGGTCACAAGGACCTTGGTCAACGAGGCGGCATCGAAAATCGTGTCTTCTGTCATCGCCTCGGGTGCGGGTTCGAGCAAGCGATTGCCATATGCCCTGTGAAACACAACTCTGCCATGATGGCCGATGATCACGACGGCTCCGGGGAATTTCCTTTCCGCGATGCCTCTCTGAATAATCTGATCGATCGGAGAAAAACCCGAGCCGGCCTTCCTATTCGGCTGCGCCTTCGCGGCGCAGAGGAGAATCAGGAATGCGACCAGATAAGGGCTGCGGAGGGGAACGCGCGTCATTGGATCAGATACTCCTGGCCGATCTCTTGCCGGGCAGAATTTCACTTGCTGCCCATCCGAGAATCAATGTGAACAACGAGCCGATCAGCACGAACCATGTCCATGCAATCTTGGGAATCGCGAGATGGACATTACCCAACGAGAGCAGCAAGGTGTGAGGCTGCTTCCAGAGACAGATGTTAAGAACAAGACCACCGATCATTCCGACAATTGCGCCCGTCTCGGTTGCGCCTTTGCTCAGCGTGCCCAGGAGGAAAACTCCAAGCAAGGCTCCATAGGCGACCGAGGCAATGGAAAGACCAACCTCGACGACGTGTCCGCCACCCCGCGACATGAGGGCGAGCACAAACAATACCACGGCCCAGAGCAACGTCGCGCTGCGCGATACTCGAGCACGCTCGCGCTCGTTTGCCGCCGGCCTCCAACTCAGATAGAAATCCACCATGCTACTGGAACTCAGCGAATTCACAGCAGCGCTCAGGTTCGACATCGCCGCCGCCAGAATGGCTGCGACCATCAATCCGGCTACGCCGCGCGGCAATTCCTGAACGATGAAAGTGGGAAAGATCTGATCCGGACTCGATGCAGCGATGCCGTTCCCGCCACCGCCGTAAAAACAATACAACCCCGTGCCGATCGCGAGAAATAGAACAAACTGGACCAGGATAACCACGCCGCTGCTCAAGAGCGCAATGCGCGATTCCCGGAGATCTTTTGCAGCAAGAAGCCGCTGCACCATGAGCTGATCTGTGCCGTGGCTGGCCATGGTCAGAAAGCAACCGCCGAGCGCCCCCGCCCAGAAGGTGTACGTCGTGGTCAGACTGAAGGCGAAGTGAAAGATCGTAAGCTTGCTCGATACCGTCGCCATTGTATGGATTGCGTGCCAGCCGCCGTGGACCCGATGCCCCAGCATAGCCACACTTACAATTGTCCCGGCAACGTAGAGAAGCATCTGCACGGAATCCGTCCAGATGACGGCGGCCATTCCACCTTCGAGAGTGTAGACCAGCGTCAGCGCACAGATAATAGCGATTGAGATCACATCGCCGGTACCAATTGCAATGCCGACCACAATCGAAACGGCGAAGACTCGCACCCCTTCCGCCGCTGCACGCAGAAAAAGAAAGAGGAATGCAGTGAGTTTGTGCAGGCGTGGACCAAAGCGCTGGCCGATCACTTCGTATGCAGTCATCAATTCACCACGAAAGTAGCGCGGCAGAAAGAGGATGCATACGAGAATGCGGCCCAGAAGATAGCCAAGAACGATCTGCAGAAAACCCCAATCGCCTGTATACGCAAGACCCGGCACGCTGATGATGGTCAGCGTGCTGGTTTCCGCGGCAACAATCGACAGCGCGATCGCCCACCAGGGAATTCTGCGGTCTGCGAGAAAGTAGTTCTTGAGTGAACGGTCCTTGCTACGAAACTGCAGGCCAAAGAGAGTGATCGCGACCAGATAGATTGCGACCAGGCCGAGGTCAATCGTGCTCAAACGGTGCGGGACCGGTATTGCGATGAACGCCAATCTAGTTCACCTGCGCGAGTGGAATGCCGAGATCGGCGGGCGCAGGCAGTTTGTGGTTCGCGTGCCACTCATTGCGCGCAGCCATGAAGTGATCGCTGCGCAGTACCCAGAGCTGCGTTGCCAGATCATAACGAACAAGCACGTTCTGCAGCCAGTAAAGCCGGTTCTCGAGCAGCCAGAGATGCGAATACTGCAAACGCGAGTAGCTGTAGCCGTCACGCATATCCTCGCACAGGCCGTTCGCACCGCTGATGCTCCACAGTACGCCGGAAATCCGCTTGGAGTTCTGTGGATCTGCCTGCCAGGAGTATGCCTGCTGGTACGAGCTGGCAATCGCGTCCGCAGTCTCGAACTTCTGCCCGATAAAGTCGAGCCTCCGTGCACCCAACTCCAGCGCATCGATAGCGTCAGCTTCCCGCAGAGGGCCGGTAGCGCGGGCCTGCGCGATCAGTGTAATCGCGCGCTCCGCGTGCATCCGCATGTCGTGGATCAACGGCCGCAGCTGTGCGGCCGTTGCTTGTCCATCCGCACTCCATGGGTCGGTCCAGAAGAGAACATCCGTTGATTCGTTGATCTTCGCCTGATCCAGCATCTGATAGATGGCGATGATTTCGCGTTGCGCCTCGTTGATATCACCGGTGCGATCGCCGTGAAAGACTAAACCATAGGAATTCTGGAACTGAGCAAGATCGCTGCTTCCCGCTTGCCATCCAGCCGCTGCGCCGAAAAGCACACCGTACCAGTCGTTCAGGAATAGACCCTCGCCGTCGTCGTTCCAGGCTGTATTCAGCATGCCGGTGCTGTGTGCCGCCTGCCCATCGCGCACAAAGCCCTGAATATTGCGCAGCGCGTAATCGTTGTCGGGATAGACGCGGCTCCAGTTGTTCACTCCAGGCGCGACCCAGGTTTCCATGCCTGCGTCGACATACGGTTTCAGCCACGGCTCGAATCCGTTCGGCTCCGGAGAATAAGTCCACGCGACCGCGATCATGTCTTTGGGCAGCCTCTTCACTTCGGGAGGATCGTGCATGGCGATATCCCCCCAGAAGAGCAGCCGTCGATGCAGAGGCGCGAGTTGGTCGTGAATGTGTGAAAGGAAGTCCACGTAAACCGCGCCGAGACCCTCCGCCGCAACCGCAGCCTGCGTCTGTCCTTTGCCCAGGTCTGCCGTTTCGTCTGCGCCGATATGCACAAAGGGTCCCGGGAACATGGCCGCGATTTCATTGAACCACTGGCCGATCAGCTTCAAGGAGCCGGCCTGGCCGGGAGCGAGCACATTCCCCATCGGCGTCTCAGCCAGCGGAGCATACTGCTCATACTTCAGGACGTGATGCAGATGCCCAAAGGCCTCCTGCTCGGGAATGATCGTGACGTGATACTGGCTGGCATAATCGACCAGTTCACGAACATCCTCGCGGCTCATGCTGCCGCCCGGCAATCCAGGGACAGGATTGGACTGGTACTGCAGAGTATTCTCGAAGTATGGCGAATAGACATCGATCTTGTAGGCCGCCATGGTCTGTATCTGACGCTTTTGAAATTCCAACGTCGGAAACGGACCCCGCGAAAGATCGTCCGATAGCCCTCGATAGCGCATGGCCGGCCAGTCGCGAATCAATGCTTTATGCAACGTTGTCGACGAGCCGTTTCCTGTCACAAGCTGCTTCACAGTCTGCGCGCCGTAGAAGACGCCAGCTGAAGTGTCAGCGATGACTGCCAGTCCTCTTTCGGTAGGAACGATGACATATCCTTCGTCATGCATCGCTTCGTCGATCTTAACGCCGGCATCGGAAAGCAGCTTCGTGGCCTGCCGTGAATCGACTCGCAGCAATTCAATCGATGCGGCGGAGTGGCTGTGGGCATTCGCTACATTGAGTTTCTCGAGCCAGTCTGAAAGATCCTTCGCCGCGAAGCGGTCTTCAGAATCGGACCCCGCCGTGACGGAGGCTCCATGCTCCAGACTCACGGTGCCCCGCGCGGAGTACTCGCGAGGCATGGGCAGCAGCGTTGTTGTGTCGCCGGCAGTTGTGATTGCCGCCGATCGGCCGAATGAAACCGCGACAAGCGCAAACGCTACCAGACCAAGCATGCCGGTCTGGGCGGAAATCAGTTTCCTTCTCGACTGTAGATTCAACCTGACGCTCCTCTCCTTCTTCTCCAGCAACTTCGCCTCCATCTGCAATGTGATCGTAACTGTGCCCACCGGTTATGGCTCGGCAAGAAATGCAATCTACGTGCCAAGCTGGTTATTGCTGCCTGGTCGCTCGTACCAGCGTCTCCACGCCAGGAATAGCCATATTTAGAAGCACCGCCTGTGGCGCCTCCATGGATTTCAGCGAAGAGAGCTGTTGCTTTTGCCGCGATACACTCACTTGCTCCTTCTTCTCCATGGCATCCAGCGCAGAGAGTCCGATCGCGGCGGCTTCGCTCAAGTTGTGCGAGACAGGAACCAACTCCGCGGTCAACGCATATTGAGTCAAGAGCGGGTGGAGTGCGGCATCGTTGTCCCGCCAGAGAGTGAGCCACTGCCGAGCCTGCTGCCAATCCGTGGGCGTCGCGCTTCCGGCAGCGATTCGGCTGGCAAGATTGCGAAAGTCTTGCGCGCGATCACTCTCCGGCGGCACGGCATCGACCATGCGATTCAGCGGAGTGTAAAGGTCATAGCTGCGAAGCTCTTCGCGGTCGTACTCCTTGGGAGGCTCGACTACACTCGCCAGTACCTTAAGCGAGGAGGGACTTGCCATGCCGATCATGCGCTGCAGCATCTGCTCGTTGGTTGCGTGATACGAAAGTCCGTAATACGCGAGCGTCTGCGAAACGATTGCGAGCCTTTGGTACATGGAGTCGACATCTTTCGTGCTCTGCGGAGACCATAGGCGCTCGGCAATTGCCGCAGTGCGCGGCCAGATGCGGCTGTCGACATTTTCCGGAGTTACGAACTCACTCCACATCGTAGCCTCGCCACCGAGAATGCGGCTCTGCTGCTCAGGCGTCAGGCTCTTGGTCGCGCCTTCGAGCGGATCGACGGCGTAATGCTGAGCGGCCGACTCGTTCAAATCAATGTAGTAGCCCGACGAGAGAATTCCGGAATATCCGCGGCGCGCTGCCTGTGCAAGCGAATTCTGACCACGCCAGGATTGGATCACAACATCTTTCGGGGTATCCGGCTGGAGCACTTCATCCCAGCCGATGGTGATTTTGTGGTGCAGCGTGACTAGCTTCTGAACGCGACCGGTAAAGTACGCCTGCAGAGCCGCATCGGTCTTGAGATCGTGCTCGCGCTTGAATTGCTGGATGCGTGGGTTCGCATCCCACTCCTTGCCGTTGCACTCGTCTCCTCCAATATGAAAGTAGGCGTCGGGAAAGAGAGCGGTCATCTCACCGATGAAGCGATCGAGAAACGCATAGGTGCTTTCGCGGGTCGGATCCATGGCTGGGTCAAAGACACCCCATTTGCGCTCGATGTGATACGGACCCTGACCGCTGGCGAGATCGGGATAGCCGACGAACCATGAGCCGGCATGTCCCGGCATATCGAATTCAGGGATAACGCGGATACCCCGGTCGCGCGCGTACGCGAGGATACCGCGCACCTCATCCTGCTTATAGTAGAGCCCGTCGGACCCCTTCTCCTGCAGCAGGGGAAAGGTTCTGCTCTCAATGCGGAAACCCTGGTCTTCGGAAAGATGCCAGTGAAAGACGTTCATCTTCACCGCCTCCATGCCGTCGAGGTTCCGGCGAATGACATCGAGCGGAATGAAGTGACGGCCCGAATCGATCATGAGGCCGCGCCACGGGAACCGTGGCTTGTCGTCGATGTTCACGGTGGCAACAGAAAAGCCTTGAGGTCCGGCCTTCACCAGTTGAAGGAACGTCTGCAGTCCGTGCAGGATGCCGAGCGGGTTGGGCGCACTCAATATAACCTTCGTTGGCGCGACCTCGAGGTGATACGACTCATCCTCGCCCAACTGTTGCACCTGTGCGCTTGGGCCTGCGGTTCTGATAATGAACTGTGGCTGACCCGCTGCCGAAGGCGGTAAGTGAAGAATTCCGGTCTCGCGCGCGAGGTTGCCGAGAAAGCGCTCGCGGGCAAGATCGAGACGAGGTTCCGTGTACCCCTCGAAGACGATCCGAAAGCCGTTGTCGATCGAGAAGCTTCCATCGCCCGCAGCCGCATGAGCGGGCAGGGGCATGATGGAAAGCGTGGCCTGTGCGTAAAGAGAGAGGCTGCAGAATTGCAGAAGCGACACAAGGACGACAAACACCGGACACATGCGCAGCAACCGGAAAATCAACACGCGATCGTCTCCATAGCGGACAGGAATTTTGAGATTATTACCTCGCAATCACTCTAAACCAGACGAGTTAGCAAAAGCCTCCCGGCAGGCTCCAAGGGGCAAGATGGGAACCGCAGTTGCGGTCTTGCCCAACCTGTCGCGATGGGCGCGCACGTATATCGCCCTACGGTGAATTGCACGGATTCACATCCATGCAATTCGAAGGAGGGAAAATGGACAATATGAATTGTCGTCTTGTTGCCGTAGCTCTGGTCCTCTGTGCATCTGCCTCTCTACATGCTCAACAACATCAAGATCCTCCAAACACGACGGCAAACCCCTGGATCAACCTCATGGGCAGGGCCGATGCATACGCCAAACAACATCACGCGCAAACCCCGGTGCTCTCGCCGAACGACAACACGATGTTGGCCGCAGGCCCTGCCGGGAACGTTCCGCTTGTCCCGGTGTCGCAACTGCATGCGATGGGTATACGCGTGATCCCGTGGACGACCGATGAG
>Ga0210388_10003222_pt1 | contig 12778 bp, 7 predicted proteins | sample IncBWC19OmetaG_FD_155485 | JGI IMG/M metagenome (GOLD analysis project Ga0210388, IMG submission 155485) | Forest soil microbial communities from Barre Woods Harvard Forest LTER site, Petersham, Massachusetts, United States - Inc-BW-C-19-O ... | reverse complement strand
TGGGGGCGACGCCGGCGGACCGTTCGCAGGATCGATGGTGTTGAACGGGTCGGGTTCGATCGAGAACAGCCAATGCCGGATCGATGGGGCCGGCTCCTCTGCCACGGGCAGCGGCGACACGCTGACGCTGACGCTGACGCTCAACATCTTCTTTTACGAAGGCTTCTTTGGCAACCAAACGTTATACTCGGCGGCCAGGGACTCCGTCGGCGGCAACAATACCGGCTGGCAGGCCCTGGGAACCTGGAGTGTGCAGTAGTAAGAAATAGAGTAGCGGCGTCAAAGCTTCCAAAAAAGCAGTTCCGTTCGGTACCAGATCCCGCATAACCGTTATGCACTCTGTCGCGGATACTGCGGACCGAGATCCGCGCAGAAGAGGAGTGGAAGGTCCTCTCCCATGCAGCTGGCGAAGCCGCGAGGTGCTATTGCACCCAGGGACCGCCCGTCGGGCCGTAGCTAGTTCGCAGGCATCTTTGCAGCGCCAGTTTAGCAGGGCCTCTACTGGGACTTCTAGTGTCCTGCAACTTCGCGCCTTCAATCAAACTATCAGCCTGCTGGGTAAGAACCCCGCGGCGGATCAATTCTTCGCGCAGTTCTTCCTCCGACAGGGCCGGCGATATAGTGAGCGACACCGATGATTCTTCGGAAATGTCTCTGATTATAAAAAGCCGATTTCCTGACTTCTCAATATGCTTTCGCATAGTCTCTGCTCCTGTCGACCATTCCGAACGCCGAAAACGGAACCTACGCCACAAGATCCAATCCCCGCTGGGAACCCTTCGGGAAGAGTACCCGCAATCAAGTGAGCCTGCAACTGGCAGTTCTCCTAGTTTTGTCCCGTCAGGTCAAACGCTAACCAACCCTTGGACTTGATTGTCATTGCCAAACGCCCCGAACGCTTGCTAACGATTCCGGAAAGATTCCTAAGTCTTTGCACTCTGGAACATATGATCACGCAGCAGATCGACGTCCCCAAACCGGATGGTATACTGCTCGATCCGGCAAGCGATGCCGATTGCAGGACCCTGACGAATTCGATCCACTCGCACCACCTCCGCTCGACATCGCAGATGCACGTCGACCCGGTTGTGGCCAGATTTGAGAGGCGGCAGCAGCAGGTCGATTTCCAGCCGTTCGCCCGCATCCAGGGAACGCATCGAAACAAAGTAAATCCCTTCGCCGCTAATGTTTTCCGTGGTGCATTGTATTACCTCTTCTCGTCGTGAGGCCCTGCTAAACTGAAGAGACAACTGCAAAGGAAGTCTTTCGAGCTTACGACGCTCGATAGCAGGAGAAAGCCCCACAACATTTAGTGATCTGTCATTATTGGGCCGGCGCCTCGATTCACCTCTTGCGGTTGGCTTTGCCTTCATCAGTCGGTCCTTTAGCTAGCTCCGAGCTTTATAAGTTTGTAACACCGTGCATTTTCAAGACCAACTTCTTATCCGCTTCGGTTATGCCCTATTACGATCTCATCTTGGATAACAGTACTGGCAGTACGGAAGGGCGAACTACGAGCTTGCGCGTATTGACATTCTTTGAGAGACTTGAGCATCAGCATTTACCCTAGGGGTTCGGAGGTTTGCTTGATGGTGGTTTCGGGGCACCCGCGGTTCCTCGTGATTGGCGGAGGAGCCGCTCTACATTGGAAGCGGATTCGACGATGCTTTGCCGGCAGTCCGGATCGCGTGGTCGTTCGCGCCAACTCTTCTCAAGCTGACCTCATCCTTGAAGAATGTCGGAGTTTTCTCCCTTGTGTGCTAATAGTAGACGACGATTCTCTATCAAAAATAGACCCTAACCTCTTCGCTAGAAAAGTGGAATACGGCAGGCTTGTGCCCGTTCTCGTTCTCGCCAAAGACGAATCTTCAACTCGCTGTGTATCGTACTTGCAGATGGGCTGCATGGGCTTTCTGCGGCCGGAATCACCGCCTTGGCAGATCCGCCGAGCGGTGGAGGCGGTTGCTAGCGGCGAACTGTGGGCACCCAGACTCCTTCTCTCCCAAATGTGCCGCGAGTACCTTTCCTCGCACGACCCCTGCAAACTCACCGGGCGGGAGGAAGAAATACTGGCACTGCTTGCCCAGGGCCACAAGAACCGGGAAATCGCGGCGTCGCTTTTTATTAGTCGAGATACAGTTCGTTGGCACATGCGGGCAATCTATGCAAAGCTCGGAATTCATGATCGCCGAAGTGCAGCCTCCTATGCGACTGGGCGCAGTTTGAAGCCGATCACATCGGTGATGGCGAACAGCCATCAGTCTTTAGCGATCTGACGATTTGCAAGGACGAAGCCCCAAAACTGCCGAAGCGGGTCAAGGCGCGGTGAAAGATCGAGCCTCTTCTCCGAGAGACATGAACCCGCCGGGTAAATATTTTATTCGCACTCGTTACAACTGTAGTCCCACTTACTGGTACGTCTTCTGCATTTCCTTCCTCTGGTGATTTCATATAGTACTATTGGTATACAAATCCCTGAGGGTGGGTATAAGTCCCTCCTGTGCTCCTTCAGACCCAGCGTGTATTCTCGAAAAGTAATCCCAAAATTTGTCACCGTTAGAAAGTAACTGAGTAGTGTTCCCAGTCGAATGACTTGGGATGAAACTCAAGCGGCTACGGCAGTGTAGCCACAGAGTTGTTTGATGGACCCTTCAAACAAGAACTCGATCGTTGAAACGCAATCCGGACGCGCCGGTGTTCACGGAACTTTCACAATCTGTTTATTGTCGCGGGATGTGCAGCTCTTGGAGTCGTGCCATGACGCGGTGTGGGGCCTCGATTTAGAGCGAAGCGACTTGGTCCTGATCGATCCGGACAAATTACAATCGTCTGCAGCCGATCTCCTGATCTGGGACCTTAGTACCACTAATTGGCCTCCGCTTTCGCGAACTATCACGCCGAACCAAGAACAGTTGTTCTTAGTGGACAGGAAGCACCTACATGAGTTTCTTACCCGCATGCCCCTCGGACCGGGCAGTACGCTGCTGAAACCGTTAAGCCATCGAACACTGCAAATCTTTATAGAGCAGATGATCGCTCGTAAGAGAGATCGAACTTCGGTTTCACGGCAGATCGCTCAACCTGAGTCCCATGCCAAAGATGTACTGCAATGCCTTCTGATGGCGAACTTAAAGTTACAGGAATATGACCAGGACCGGACAAATTTCTTAGCTCGCGCGGTCCATGATTTCCGCGCTCCCTTGATGGCCGCTAGCGGCTACTGCAGCATCCTTCTTGAAAAAGCTTTGGGTCCGTTGAACACCGAGCAGGCGGACCTGGTGCGACGCATTCAGCGGAGTGTAGAGAAGCTCACCCGCATGTCGGCCGGGATGCTTCAGTTGAGCGTCGGCAAACAAGTCGCTAGGGTCCCGGATCTGCGGGAATCATCCTTGGAAACCCCGATCACCACCGCTATACACGAAATAGAGCCACTGGCACGCGACAAACAAATCGCTATCTCAGTCAATTTAAGCGGACCAAGAGGCGCCCTGTATTTTGAACCCCAACAAATCGAACAAGTCGTCGTGAATCTCCTGGAGAATGCTTGCAGGTTCACGCCCAAGGGAGGTGCGATTGACATTCGGGGCTATCCGATTTGCTCGTCCTCGAATATTTCTCGCGTCGCTGGCCAAGATTGTAAATCGGACGCCCCGAATGCGTACCGTTTGGACGTTAGCGATTCAGGCTCGGGTATTGCTCCTGAACACTTGGCGGACATTTTCGAGGAATATACATCTTATGGTGGTTCCCACGATCGGTCGGGAGGAGGACTAGGGCTGGCAATCTGCAAAATGATCGTCGCTACCCATCGTGGACAGATCTGGGCGGAAAACACCCCTAGCGGAGCGAGGATCTCATTCACTCTGCCCTTGGGTCAGCTTCACGCGCGGAACCCGATTATGACGAACACAGAACAACCCGCGTTCGCGAGAGGAGCGGCTTGTTAGCTAGAGCTAATGCGAAGAATACTTGTAGCCGAAGATGAGCCGGACGTTGGGAAATACCTCGAGCTTTCACTTCGGTGTCATGGCTACGAGGTAGAGCAGGCTGAGAACGGCGACGAGGCATTGAAGATTTTGCAGGGTAGGGATTCTGGCGTATCACTCGTCTTGTTGGACATCATGATGCCGTTCAAGGACGGGATCGAAACACTCCGTGAGATTCGTCAATTTAATAAGGACCTGCCTGTCATCATGCTTTCCGGGGGCTCCGCAGCCTCCACAATCGTTGAGGCAATGAAGTGTGGCGCCGACGATTATTTAACGAAACCCGCCACCCAGGAACAACTCCTGGGAGCAATTGAGAAGACGCTCAAAAAGCATGCGGCTCACGCTCCCATGATGAGAACGAGTTCAACGACCTGGGAAACGCGGGTTACCGGTGCGAACTCATGGATGAGCAAGAAGGACAAGGTTCTCCGCCAGATTGCGGTTTCGGAAACCTCCATCCTAATTCAGGGAGAGACTGGGTCTGGCAAAGAAGTTGTTGCACGCATGCTGCATTCCGCGTCTCCACGCGCCGCACATCCATTCCTCAAGGTCAATTGCGCGGCCCTCCCGTCGGAATTGGTCGAAAGCGAATTGTTCGGCTATGAGCGGGGGGCGTTCACCGGAGCAATCAAGAGTAAGCTGGGGAAATTTGACTTGGCCGACGAAGGGACCATCTTTCTGGACGAGATCGGGGACATGGACTTTCGTTTGCAAGCGAAACTTCTCCAGGTTCTGCAAGACCAGGAGTTCCAACGCTTAGGTGGTAAGGATACGATTCGCGTCAACGTCCGCGTGATGGCCGCAACGCACTGTGACCTGGATCGGGCAATTCGTGAAGGACGTTTTCGTGAGGACCTTTACTATCGGCTCAACGTTATAAATCTCCACGTGCCGCCTTTAAGAGACCGGCCAAATGAGATCCTGCCGCTGGCATCGCATTTCCTACAGAAGCATGCAGCACCGCGTTGCGCAGCGTTCGAGATTACTCCGATTCTGAGCGACGCTCTGGTAAATTACCATTGGCCGGGCAACGTCCGTGAACTGGAAAATGTGATGCGAAAGTGCTTAGCGCTTCACGATCCTGAGGCCGTAGCCGCTGATCTGCGCCATAGGTCACCGAGGTCTGAAGTTACCCCAACCGTTTCCCCAGGCCCAAAAGTTGTCGCGTCGCCTCCTGCTGCTATGTCCACATTGAAAAATGTGACGGATGTGCAGCGAGTAGCAGAAATCGAAGCGATCCTCTCGGCTTTAGACCGGACCAGATGGAATCGCAAAGAAGCAGCCGCCCTCCTCCACGTGGACTATAAGGCGCTCCTCTACAAAATGAAAAAATTTGGTATTGATGGCAAGCGTTCGGCCGCTCCGATACCTTGACATTTGTTATAAGCTTGTAGCCAATCGCTAGTCCCCAGCAGCACCGCCTCAATGTCCAGGTTCTTATTTAGTTGATTTTAAGTTACTTACGTCGATCAAGCCCTACTTTGCGACGAATAATCCGGTACGCCGAATAAGCGATTGAAACTGATGACTTAGGCAATATTGGCAGGGTCAACTACGGCATGTATGTAATTAAGACGGAAGCACTATGAGTACTATAATGAGCCTTAACGAATGCACGCCCAAGCCTCACTATTGCGGGTTGTTGGACTGTCTACGCTTGTTTTGGCGGTGTGCGGCTACGGGTTTGCACAAAATGCCACATTGAGTCTCTCTTCCGGCTCTGGAGCGCCGGGTGCCGTCGTGCCGTTGAACATCTCTCTCGCCGGTACGGGTACCCTTCCAGTATCTACTGAATGGAATCTGAGCTATTCCACGAGTGACTTCTCAGCAGTGAATGTCACATCAGCGGCGGCAAATAAGTCGATTTCCTGCCAATACGGCACTGGAACTGTCACATGCCTGCTATGGGGCCTGAACGACACCCCCATGGCGACCGGTGCGGTTGCAACGGTTAGTTTGACCGTATCTGCGTCAACCAAGGACACCTCCTCGATAGTTCAGCTTACAAACGGAATATCGGCCAGCACCACCGCAACCGCTGACTCGACCTCAACGGGCAATGGGACTGTCACGATTCTCCAAAACCCGAGTTTGAATGGCTTCTCTTGCAATTCGACATCAATCAGTCCATCAGCAGGAACAACCTGCACGGTGCAGTTGACGATGGCCGCTGGAAGCGGGGGCACCACGATTAACCTTAGCTCGTCTCCCACAGACGTCACCATGCAATCAACGGTAACGATTCCACAGAATTCCACTTCGACGACGTTTCCGGTAACTGCAGGAAGTGTAGCTAGCCCAACGCCGGTCACCTTGACAGCATCCCTAGCTGGCGTCAGCGAGACATTTGGATTAACCGTCAACCCGCCTGCGGTGGCTCTGAGCGGTGTTTCCGTGTCCCCGGGAACAATCGTAAGCGCGCAGTCTGGCACAGGAACAGTCACTCTAACAGCGGCAGCACCTTTAGGTGGCGCCGTTGTTGCCCTTTCTAGTTCGAACACCTCCGCAGCCACCGTACCGGCGTCCGTAACGGTTCCACAGGGTCAAACCTCTTCAACCTTCACGGTAACGGCCGGAAGCGTGACCACTACTACTCCAGTTACCCTGACCGCTACGTATTCCGGTGTCAATACAACGTTCGGCCTGACCATCAGTGCGCCGTCGACTTTCGGGTTAAGCGTAAGTCCAGGCGCCGGCACCGGCTTAACTCAAACTTTCACCGTCACGTTCAACGACTCAAACGGTTATGCGGACCTGGCTGTGCTGGATGTGCTGATCTACAACTCTCTGGATGGGATTGGCGCCTGTTATGCGGCGGTTGCTCCCTCCGGGCCTTCCTCAGGCTATGTGTATCTGGTGGACAACGCTGGTGACGGCGGTTATGTGAACGGATCGCCTCTGTCGCTGCCGTCGAGTAGTACTCTCCAAAACAGTCAGTGTACGATCAACGGCGGCGGTAGTTCGCTGTCCGCCAGCGGCAACACGCTGACGCTGACCCTGGCCGTCACGTTCTCATCGGGCTTCAGCGGAAACAAGATCGTCTACCTGGCCGCGCGCAGCAACAGTCAGAACTCGGGCTGGCAGCCGATGGGGACATGGAATGTGCCTGGAGCGGCGCCGACGGGTCCCGTGCCCGCAGGAATGACTCCAGCGCGAAGCGCCACATCCGCCCACACCTATACCTTCACATTCACCGACACCAATGGCTACGCGGATTTGGCGGTGGTGGATGTGCTCATCAACAATTCCTTGGATGGCATTGCGGCGTGCTACGTGGCTTTCGCTCCCACTAGCGCTACGTCGGGTGAGGTCTATCTCGTGGATGACGCTGGTGACGGCGGCTACGCCAGTGGGTCGCCCATGGCGCTGCCCTCCAGCAGCACCTTGCAAAACAGCCAGTGTACGATCAACGGGACAGGGAGTTCGGTGACGGCCAGTGGAAACACGCTGACCCTGAAACTCGCGATTACTTTCAATTCCAGCTTCGCGGGCAATCAGGTGTTCTATATGGCGGCGCGGAACAATAGCACCGGGAACTCGGGCTGGCAGGCGGCTGGAACGGTGACCGTGCCCTGAGCAGACAATGTACACTATTTTCGACGCTTGAAAACCCCTCCGGATGTCCGCGGACCAATCCAAAGGGCGGCATCCGCCTCCCTACTGACGATTGCGCTCACCGCGAGCTATCTGTTCTCCCAAACCGTGACCAGCCGAGTAGGGCTTCGAACAGGGCGATCGACTGTGCTGCGTGTCCGAGATTCGCAGAACGCAAACGGGGCGCTCCATATTTTTGGTCCGGGTGTGCTCGCTACGGACGCTTCCGCCAACGTGTACGCCGCAGTGAATGACGGCGTTTTCAAGATTGACCCTTCCGGTGTTCGGGTGCGCGTGGCAGGGGTCGAACGCGTTTGGCGGTACTCGGGCGACGGGGGTCCAGCCATCTCCACTTGTGTCAATGCTCGCAGCGTGGCGGTGGACGCAGCCGGCGACCTCTACATTGCAGACGCTGCCAACAACCGGATTCGAAAACTAGCCGCAACCACCGGCGTCATCACGACCGTGGCCGGGGACGGATCGCGAGGCAATTCGGGTGATGGAGGCCCAGCCGCCAACGCACAGCTCGACGGCCCGACGGGCGTGGCGGTGGATACCACGGGTAACCTGTTCATCGCGGATGGAACACGAGACGGTAACATTCGCATTCGCCGCGTGGCGGCCGCGACTGGAGTCATCACAACTGTGGCCGGGAATGGATCGCAGGGCTTTTCGGGTGATGGAGGGCCTGCAACATTCGCCCAATTCAGCTCGCTCGGAGGATTGGCGACCGATACGTCGGGCAACCTCTATATTGCCGACAATTTCAATAACCGGGTCCGGATGGTGTCCGCGGTTACCGGCATTATCTCAACAGTGGCAGGGAGTGGCGTGGCCGGCTTTTCGGGCGACGGAGGTCTGGCGACCAAGGCCGAACTCAATAACCCGCTCAGTGTGGCCGTGGACACGGCGGGCAACCTGTATATAGCGGACTCGGGCAACTATCGCATTCGCAAAGTGACGGCGGCCACTGGCATGATCGACACCAGCTGGAACGGCAGCGTGGTTTACCAAAAAGACTTGCATACCTACCCTTGCGCCGTCGTCTTGGATGCGGAAGGCAATCTCTACATAGCGGACTCGGGCGTCTCCGAAATCCTCCGAGTCAAGGAGAGCACTCGCAGCCAGCCCGGCAGCGAAACCGATGCTCCGGTTATGACTCCGCTGCGAAGCCACGCAACGGCCGGCGGCTTCCAAATCAATGTGACCTACGACACCAGCGTGCCGGCTGCCGCGAAAGCTGCCTTTAATAGCCTGGTCAGCACCTACGAAAGTGTTTTCACGACGAATATGACCGTCAACATCGACGTCGCCTTCGGCAACACGGGCTTGGGCGAAAGTGATACGGAGCAGATCGGCGTGTCGTACGGTGCGTGGCGCGCGGCGATGATCGCCAACGCGACCGCCAACCCCGGTAACACTTACGCTACCGCCGCAGCCGCCAGCCTCCCAGAAAGTGACCCCATAGGGAATGGCACCGTTTTTTTGAACACCGCTAACGCTAGGGCGCTGGGCTTTACCGCCAATACTGCGGTTGACAGCACTCTGACATTCAGCGAATCGGCTGTTTTCGAGTACAACGGGGTTGCGGCACCGGGTGCAGCAGATTTCATGGATGTTGCAGCGCATGAACTTGATGAGGGCCTGGGTATCGGCTCGGCGCTGACGGGACTGGCAAACAACGCCGCTCTCCCATCGGACTACGTCGCAGAGGACTACTTCCGCTACGGTGCGGCGGGCACACGAGCCATTACCACCAACCCAAGTGCCTTCGTCTACTTCTCATACGACGGTGGCAACACCAACGTGGCTCAGTTCAACCAGGCCTACAGCGCCCTCGGAGATAGTGATCTCGACCGCAACGACTGGATCTACGGCAATGCTGGCTGCCCCGCCGCCACTCCACACGTTCAGGACGCGATCATCTGCGACGATCAGGCCGTGCCCGTCGGAACGGCGCCGGAAATAACGGTGCTCAGCGCGCTTGGCTATGATTCGAGTACTCCTCAAACGATTACCTTCGGTTCGCTCGGGAATGTCACCTTTGGAGTTGCGCCATTTCCAATCACTGCGACGGCGAGCTCCGGACTGGCAGTTAGCTTTGCGTCGACAACCATCTCTGTTTGTACAGTATCCGCTAGCACCGTGACCGTCATCGCGGCCGGTATGTGCTCCATTATCGCGAGCCAACCGGGTAACGCAACATATTCGGCTGCCCCCTCCGTAACCCGTAGTTTCACGGTCAACAAGGCAGCACAGACTATCAGTTTTGGGGCACTGGGGAACGTCACGTTCGGCACGGCGCCTTTTTCTCTGAACGCGACATCCACCGCGGGTCTCGCGATCGCCTTCGCTTCGAACTCAACCGGTTTCTGCACGGTTGCGGGAAACGTTGTCACTCTTGTTGCGGCGGGAACTTGCTCCATTACCTCCAGCCAGTCCGGTAATGGAAACTACCTGGCGGCGCCGACAGTTACACAGACCTTTACGGTGAATCAAGCCGTTATCTCGCCAATAAGCGTAAGTCCTGGCGCCGGTAGCGCGACACCCCAGACCTTTGTATTGACTTTTGAAGATCCGAACGGTTATGCGGACCTGGCTGTGCTGGATGTGCTGATCAACAATTTTCTAGACGGAATCGGCGCCTGTTATGTGGCGGTTGCTCCCTCCGGGCCTTCTGCGGGCTATTTGTATCTGGTGGACGACGCAGGGGACGGCGGTTATGCCAGCGGATCGCCCATTTCGTTGCCGTCGGGCAGCACTCTCGAAAACAGCCAATGTACGATCAACGGCGCTGGCAGCTCGCTGGCGGCAAGCGGCAACACGTTGACGTTGACCCTGGCCATCACGTTCTCATCGGGCTTTAGCGGAAACAAGGTCGTTTATACGGCGGCGCGCAGCAACAGTCAGAATTCGGGCTGGCAGCCGATGGGGACATGGAATGTGCCCGGACAAGCGCCGACGGGTCCCGCGGCGGGGGGAATGACTCCCGCGCGAAGCTCCACCACAGGCCAGACCTACACCTTCACATTCACCGACACCAACGGCTATGCAGATCTGGCGGTGGTGAATGTTCTCATCAACAATTCCTTGGATGGGATTGCGGCGTGCTACGTGGCGTTCGCTCCGACTAGCGCTACTTCGGGCGAGCTGTATCTCGTGGATGATGCCGGCGATGGGGGATACACGAGTGGATCGCCCATGGTGCTGCCGTCGAGCAGCACGTTGAACAACAGCCAATGTACGATCAACGCGTCGGGGAGTTCGGTGACAGCCACTGGAAACACGCTGACTCTGAATCTCGCGATTACGTTTAGTTCCACCTTCGCAGGTAATCAGGTGTTTTACCTGGCGGCCCGCAACAACAGTTCTGGCAACTCGGGCTGGCAAGCGCTTGGATCGGTGACGGTACCGTAAAAACCTTAACGGCACTTGCGCCTGTTTGTAGATAATTCCGCCGCAAAGTACGGCGTCCGGTACGTTTAGTACCGGCCACAGTTGCATAAGCTAACCTATTTCGACTATGGTAGTTAAAATATGTCTGCGTCACAATCGGGGTACCAACGCCTTTGGTGCCGACTTTGCTTTGAGAGTGACATCGACAAATCTCGGAGGCGCCTGTCAATTCTCAAATTTTTCTGGCCGAGATGGCTGATTATGCGTGGAATTTCAGCACTTGGCTGGTGTCTATTGGTGGGTGCGTCCGCCGCTTATTCCCAAACTGTGGCCCTGCCCTATAACCCCGTGACAGCGGAATATAGCAGCGCTCTGGACCGCATCATTTTCATCGCCGCGAATCCCAACCAGCTTCATATTTTCGATCCGATCACAAATACGGACGTCGCTGTGAATCTGCCCGAACCGCCGTTGAGCCTCTCGGTGAGCCTGGATGGGCAACACGCCGCAGTCGGGCACAACGCTCTTATCTCCTATGTAAATCTCTCGGCAGCTTACCTGGAGCAAACGCTGGCGGCGACCAGCAATGTGACCAGCCTGGTTTTGGGAAACGACTACGTTTACATTCTGACCTACAGCGGCGGCACGGCGTGGATCCAGATTTCCACTGGCGCGACCGGCGCCGTTGGTGTCTACAGCGGGGCTGCCGGCCGGCTACATCCGAGCGGAACAGCTGTATATACCACCAATGACGGATCCTCACCCGACCTCTTGACTGATAACAACGTCTCCACAGGACCTCCTACCACCAGCAACACTGGACCATATTGGGGGGATTACCCGGTGTGCGGAGGTGTCTGGTTCTCCCCGGATGGGCATCGGGTCTACACGGGTTGTGCGGCGGCATTTCAGGCGAACCCGCAAGACACCAGCCTGGGCCAAATTTGCTGCAGTACTGGCACCTTGGACACTAGCGGGGATGGTCTCTATTGGGCCACGCTTTCCGGGACGTCCCGGATTCACAGTCTGACCGAATCCGCTGCGCTTGGCCGGGTTGCGGTGATTCCGTATTCCAACCAATCCGTCACGCCGCCAGTGAACGACAACGAGGTCTTTCTCTATAACAGCGCTTTCCTGGAGCCTGCCGGTATCTTTCAGGTGCCGGACTTCACCGTCAACAGCAGCAATTACCAGGCGCATGGCCAGCAGGTCTTCTACAATCAGGCCTCCACGGCCTTATATGTTGTGACTCAGGTCGATGCCACTTCCGGCCTTCTGAACCCCTACGCAGTTCAGATTTTCCCGCTGAGTAATCCCCCGCCCTGCGCCCCAACCTTCAACGCTGCCAGCACCACGCTTCCGGCAACCGGCACAACTGCGACGGTCGGCATCACAGCGCCGGCCACCTGCATCTATCAGGCGTCCAGCGGTGTCAACTGGATTCAACTCATCTCCGGCGCCTATGGTTCGGGAAATGGCACCCTCAGCTACCTCGTTCGCCCGAATTCAGGCGCCCAGAGGACCGGAGACATCACGCTCGGCGGACAAACGTTTGCGGTGACGCAGCCGGCCGCCTCGACGCCGTCAAGTGCGTTTATGCAATTGGCTTACCCCGTGGTCGGAGCAGGTTACAGCAAGTCTCTCGACAAGGTCATCGTCATCGTCTCGAATCCCAAAGAGCTCGATATTGTGGATCCAATTATCGGTTCCGACCAGGTCGTACCATTGCCAAAGCCGCCCTTTTCTCTCTCGGTGAGTCCGGATGGACTCTCTGCCGCAATCGGGTTTGACGGATGGGT
>Ga0210388_10003220_pt1 | contig 12781 bp, 12 predicted proteins | sample IncBWC19OmetaG_FD_155485 | JGI IMG/M metagenome (GOLD analysis project Ga0210388, IMG submission 155485) | Forest soil microbial communities from Barre Woods Harvard Forest LTER site, Petersham, Massachusetts, United States - Inc-BW-C-19-O ... | reverse complement strand
CGCACCGACGCCCTTGGGACCGTAAATTTTGTGGCCGCTTATGGCCAGCATGTCGATGTTATCTTTCTGCACGTCGACTGGAATTTTGCCTACCGCTTGCACGCCGTCCGAGGCGAAGAAAATCCCGTGTTCCTTGGCGATTTTGCCAATTTCAGGAATCGGATTGATTACGCCGATTTCGTTGTTGGCGTACATGATGGTGATCAGAATTGTGGTCGGGCGGATGGCGGCTTTCAGCTCATCCAGATTGACCCTGCCATCCTTCTGCACCGGCAAATAGGTGACTTCAAAGCCGTCTTTTTCCAGGCGCTTGCAGGTATCCAGCACAGCCTTGTGCTCGATAGCCTGCGTGATGATGTGGTTGCCCTTTTCGCGGAACATCTCCGCGATGCCCTTGATCATCAGGTTGTCGGATTCAGTGGCGCCGCTGGTAAAGATGATCTCTTTCGGCGTGGCATTGATTAGAGAGGCGATCTGTTGACGCGCTGTTTCGACCGCTTCCTCGCCAGCCCAGCCGAAACTATGATTGCGGCTCGCGGCATTTCCAAACTTTTCCGTGAAATAGGGCAGCATCGCGTCCACGACGCGCGGATCGACCGGCGTAGTTGCGTGATTATCCATGTAAATCGGCAGCTTGACAGCCATTTCCTGGTCTCCTAACTCGAACTCATGTACGAACCCGAACGCATCGGGCCCGACAAGGCGACAAGCGCGGGCTCATTGGGGTCCTCGCTCATCTGCGCAATCGTTACAGTACTCAAAACTCCCAAAATACTCTCGTTCACCTTGCGGAGCGGCTCGCGAACCGAGCACCTCTCCGTGGTTTCGCAATTCCCGTGGCTGGTCACACAGGATGTGATGAGCACGGGGCCATCAATGGCTGAAATAACATCGAGGGCGCTCACATGTCCGGGGTCTTTCGCCAGCTGATAGCCCCCTGTGGAACCATGTTTCGCAACAACTACACCTTCTCGCGCCAATCGTTGCAGCACTTTTGCCATCAGCGTAACTGAAATGCCGTACTCTTCCGCGATTTCGTTCGCGCTGCACGCGTGTTCTTGACGGTGCATCGCCAAATGCTTGACGGCGATTAGCCCATAGTCCGCTTTTTTGGATAGCTTAAACATTTCTCACTTTGATTCCTGCTCCCGCAGGATATGCGACTGAATCAGTCGCAGTCAGAGGATACTCTGTTTCGCATTCCAAGTCAAACTAACAGGTCTAGTAACAACCGGCAAACCCTTTATTTCGTACAGTTTATAATAAGACTGATTTAGTCGGACTTGCTAGCGATTTGCGCCGAAACGTCATGTCTTGCAATGGGCAGTCGATTCTGAGGAGCCAACGGTAAGCTCGGCGCCACCCTTATTGGTCATGATAGGCTAGTCCGTGAAAACATGGACAAAACTAATTCAAGCGAGGCAAGATTGGCTTGGTCTTTGGTTGGCTGTGCGCTTTGGCTACTCCTCCTTGGAGCAAACGCAATGGCGACCGGCTGTTCCCGACCGGAACAACCTTCGGTAATCGAACACCGGCAGGATCCGTCGCCGTCCCAAACTTCCGCTGACGGACAAACTTATACCTTGGTGGGTGCAGGCGATATCGCAGGTTGCGAGAACATCGAAGGTGCTCGCGCCACGGCTAAGCTGCTCGAACGCATCCCGGGAACCATTTTTGCCGCAGGGGATCTCGCGTACGAGAGAGGTACGGCCGCCGAATTTCAGAGTTGTTACGACACGACGTGGGGAGAATTTAAGGCCAGGACGCGTCCCGTGCCAGGAAATCACGAGTATGCAGAGGGGAGCGCTTCAGCATATTTTCAATATTGGGGAGCGCAAGCAGGGCCTGCGGGTAAGGGATATTACAGCTACGACCTCGGCTCGTGGCACATCGTCGCGCTGAACACCAACTGCATCGCACGGGGCTTGGGCGGTTGCGCTAAGGGCTCTCCCGAAGAAGAATGGTTGCGCCAAGACCTTGCAGGACATCCCGACGCATGCGTTCTCGCCTACTCCCATCAGGCGCTCTTCAGCAGCGGCTTGCTCAAAACGCATGCGATCCACCCTGAGTTGAAGGAATTTTGGCAGGATCTTTACGATGCGCATGCTGCCCTGTTCTTGGTGGGCCATGAACATTCCTACGAACGTTTTGCGCCGCAGGATCCGGAGGGGCATTCCGAGCCGGATAGAGGCATTCGCGAGATCGTAGTCGGGACGGGTGGCCGCAGCCACGACCCGCTCGGCTTTGCGATTGCCAATAGTGAAGTCCGCAACGCGAGTACTTATGGCGTCCTCAAACTGACGCTCACGCCCGGGCATTACGTTTGGCAATTCATTCCGGTAGAGGGCGAGTCGTTCACCGACTCGGGCTCGGGCGAGTGTCCCAATCACGCCAGCCCCAAGAGCTAGCTTTATTCTCGACTCAGGCCCTGTGCTATTGCTTTCGCTGTTGACTATTAATTTGACGACGAACAAGCTCCGCCAGCCGAAGCAGCCTCGACAAGTTTTTGAACGGACGAAGCAGGCATCAGCAGGAGCTGGCCCTTCGGCTTTTCGATTTGCTGCAGGGACGCAAGTTGTTGTGCCTTCCAATCATCTGGCGCTCGTTGTCCCTTGGCGATGAAATCCAAAGCGGCAAGACCGATGCCTCCCAGCGTCGCGAGATCCTGCGAAGTCGGCGTAACTGCTTTCACCAGGAAGGATCGCTCTGCCAGCGGCTGTAGTTTCGCGTCATTGTCCCGCCAAACGGAGAGTTCCGCGCGCAAACGAACGACATCGGTGGTGTCGTGGCAAGAAGCAGCGATGAACTTGTCAACCAATTCTCCGAAATGGCGGGCAGTTGCACTCTCAAGTGGCACTGCGTCCACGACTCGGTTGAGAGGCGTAGCGCTTGTTGGTTCTATGGTGGCGGTTTCCTCTCGGGCGTAATCTTTTACCGGCTCGACCACGCTTGCGAGTGTCACTAGCGCGGCAAATTCCACGGGAGTGGTGGGTCCGGCAATTCTCTGCAGCATTTGCCGGTGATACGTCTTGTGAGTAAGGCCCAGCCATTCCAGGCGCTCACCCATGAATTCCATCCGCGTGTGCATGGACGCGACGTCCGTCACATTCTGCGGAGACCACAATCGCTCGGCAATCACAGCGTTTCGCGGCCAAATGCGCGAATCGATATTCTCCCGATTGATATACTCGGCCCACATGCAGGATTCTCCGCCAAGGACTCGCGCTTTTTCTTCCGGAGAGAGATTCGCTCCTGCCCCGCCTAGAGGATCCACGGCGTAGTGACGCGCTGCGGACCATCCGAGATCGAGGTAGTAACCGTTGGAAAGTATTCCGCGAAAACCCTGCTTTGCAGCAGCCGCGAGCGCATCCGGCCCGCGCCACGACTGAATCACAATATCCTTCGGCAGCGTGGGGTCCAGCACCTCGTCCCAGCCGACCATGCTCTTGCCATGCTTGCTCACGATGGGTTCGAGCCGTTTGTTGAAATAAGATTGCAAGCCTTCGTTGTTCTTCAAATCGTGAGCCTTGATGAACTCCTGAATTTTCGGGTTGGCGTCCCACTGTTTTCCATTTACTTCATCGCCGCCCACGTGAAAAAAATGATCGGGGAAGAGTTTTGCCATTTCGCCGATGAATTGATCGAAAAATTTGTAGGTCCGCTCGTTCGTAGGATCGAATGCGGGATCGAAAACGCCCCATTTCCTCTCAATTTCGTAGGGGCCCGGGCCGCTCGAAAGTTCCGGATAGCCGACAAACCACGCCGTGCTATGGCCCGGGATATCGAATTCGGGGACCACGCGGATGCCGCGGTCGTGCGCGTATTCGATCAGGTCGTGGACCTCATCTTGCGTGTAGTACAGGCCGTCGGAACCCATCTCGTGAAGCTTCGGAAATTTCTTGCTCTCAACGCGAAAGCCCTGGTCTTCAGACAAGTGCCAGTGCAACACATTCATCTTGACGGCCTCGAGGCCGTCGATATTTCTTCTGAGCACATCGAGCGGCACAAAGTGGCGCGCCGAATCGATCATCAATCCGCGCCAGGGAAATCGCGGCTTATCGTTGATCGTTACGGCTGGAGCGGCGAATCCATCGGGCGAGACTTCTACGAGTTGGAGAAAAGTTTGCAGGCCATGCAGCGTACCCAGCGGAGTTGGCGCACTGAGTTTCGCGCCGCTCGCACCTACCTCAAGGGTGTAAGACTCATCTTCGCCAAGCTCCTGGATTTCCTTGCCGGCATGATCAGTGTGAATCGTGAAAACAACTTTTGGGGCTGCACTCGGTTTTCCCGCCAGCGGAATTGCCGTCTGCCGCGACAGTTGGCGCAGAAAGCGCTCGACTGAGCGTTCGAGGCGCGGCTCGGTATAACCGGTGAGCCCCACAGAAAAAGAAGAGTCCACCAAGAGGCGGCCTGTGCCAATTTGGACGTTCGAAGGAATGGGCATCAGGTTGAGAGAATGCTGCTCCTGCGCGCTGGCAAATCGTGACATCATCAAAACACCAAGCACCAACAAACCGAGACCTCGCTTCGAGGGGCCTGCAGCCATGTTTTCGGAGCTCCTTTTGGAATTGCCATCAAGAACAATCCGCGGCCGCCTCGTTCGCAGAGCGGCACGGAGGATACTGTCACAGTCGCTGCCCGGTGCGAAGCGAAAATCCACGGCTTGAAATCGGGTGGCTCCCGCACCACAAACTTTGCGGCGCATCCGATTCGCGGCATGAGTTAGAATAAACAATTCCATGCGGTGCCCATGAAAACATCCATCGCCATCTATCCTGGCTCGTTTGACCCGGTGACGAACGGCCACCTCGATCTTATCGAGCGCGGTGAGAAAATGTTTGACCTGGTGATCGTCGCGGTTTTGAGCAATGTCGAAAAGAGCCCGTTGTTTTCGGTGCCGGAACGCGTGGAAATGCTGCGCGAAGTCACGAAGAAATGGCCGGGGGTGGAAGTGGATGTTTTCCACGGGCTGCTCGTGGATTACGCGCGAAAGCGCGGCGCGGGGGTAATTTTGCGTGGGATACGCGCGATCTCCGATTATGAATACGAATTGCAGATGGCTTTGATGAACAGAAAGCTGGAACCGCGGCTGGAAACTGTGTTCATGCTGCCGGGCGAATCGTACAGTTATTTGAGCTCGAAGCTGGTGCGGGAAATTGCGCAGCTTGGTGGACCTTTGAAGGATCTCGTGCCGCCGGAAGTCGAGCAGCGGCTGCGAGCAAAAGTTTTGTAAACGGTTACGCGCCTTGTATGGCGCGATGCAAAAAATAAAGAGGCAGGCTGAAGCCTGTCTCACAGGAGAAAGCAGTGCAACTTACTGAACGCATCAATCGCATACAAATTTCGCCGACGGCGGCGGTCATCGCGGAAGCGGACCGGCTGAAATCGCAAGGCGTGGACATCGCCGATTTCGGACCGGGTGAGCCGGACTTTCCCACCCCCGACCACATTAAGAAGGCAGCCATTGCGTCGATCGAAGGCAACAAGACGAAGTACACGCCGACGGGCGGAATCATGCCGCTGCGCGAAGCGATTTGTGCGTGGCATAAGCGTGAGCTTGGCTCGGACTACGCGCCGAAGGAATGTATTGTCACCGTCGGCGGCAAGCATGGAATTTTTAACGTGATGAGCGTGCTGGTGCAAGCGGGCGATGAAGTGATTATTCCTGCGCCGTACTGGGTGAGCTTTCCGGACATCGTTAAGTACGCGGGCGGCACGCCAGTTTACGTGCAGACGCGACCGGAAGACGGGTTTAGCGTCAAAGCTGCTGCAATTGAAAAGGCTATCACTCCGAAGACAAAGCTCTTGATTCTCAATTCACCGAGCAATCCAACGGGCGGCGTTGTTCCTCCGGACGAGTACGCGCACATCCTCGCTGTGTGCAAAAAGCATAATGTCTGGTTGATGGGCGACGAGTGCTATTCGCATTTTACTTATGACCAGCACAAACCGTTTTCTATTGCCAGCGCTCCTGACTCGAAAAATAACGTCATCATCATCGGCTCGGTGTCGAAAACATTCGCGATGACCGGGTGGCGCATCGGTTACACGCTGGCCCCCGCCGAACTCATTCAAGCACTGACGAAATTGCAGAGCCAGTCGACCTCGAACCCCACCTCGATCGCGCAATACGCCGCTGTCGCCGCAATGACCGGCTCCATGGACTCCGTCCCTGTGATGCTCGCGGAGTACGACCGCCGCCGCAAGCGCATCGTCGAAGGCTTGAACGCCATTCCCGGCGTGAAGTGCGAAATGCCCGGTGGCGCGTTCTACGCGTTCCCGAATGTCGCCGCGCATCTCTCGAACGGCGAAAGTGGCAATGCCATCGCGAAAGACACCGGTGAGCTTGCAAAACTGCTGCTTGATCAAGCGCGCGTCGCGCTAGTGGCCGGCGAAGGTTTCGGCGCGCCTGGCTATTTGCGGCTCTCCTACGCCACGTCGATCGAACGCATCGACGAAGGCCTGCGCCGCCTCGAGCGCTTTTTCACCCGCGTCGAAGCCGCGGCCTAAATTGTGACTGCGTTGCCGATAAGCCCTGCGCCCTTCCGCATTGAGCCGGTTTTTTCCGAACGCTTGTGGGGCTCAAACTCCCTCGCGCCGCTTTTCCCTGAAATGCACGACCTCCATCCCCTGATTGGAGAAGCTTGGCTCACGGGGGTTGACTGCAAAATCGCCAGTGGCCCGTTCGCTGGACAGACACTTGGGCAAGCGTGGAGAGAAATGACCGTCGGGTGGCGTGGCGCGAAACTCGAAGGCGAAACCGACTTCCCCCTGCTCGTCAAATTTATTTTCCCGGCCGACAAACTTTCAATTCAAGTTCATCCCGATGACGCCTACGCCGCCGCGCACGAAGCTGCTGCAGGTGGCCGCGGGAAGACAGAAATGTGGTATGTATTTTCAGCCGAGCCCGGCGCGCGACTGCTTGCAGGACTAAAACCGGGTGTAACCAAGGATAAATTTCTCGCCGCACTAGCCGATCACTCGCTGGAAGATCTCTTTCAATCGCACGAAGCTCACGCCGGCGATACGTTCTTCATTCCCGCCGGAATGCCGCATACCATCGGTCCCAAAATGGTGATCTGCGAAGTGCAGGAATATTCCGATCTCACCTACCGCATCTACGACTACGACCGCCGCGATGCCGATGGTAAACCACGCGAACTCCACATCGAAAAAGCTCTGCAAGTCATGAACTTCACAAGCGAAGGTGGCGGAAAGATAGCGCCTCGTCAATGGTTCTACCGTGATAAAAAAATCGGCGAATTCCTGGTCGACTGCCCCTATTTCTCCGTAGCCACGCTTGAATTTGATCAGCGAATTTACATGAGCGTGCCTACGAAACCGCCTGAGCAGTTCAGTTTGTGGGTGTTTCTAGAAGGCGAAGGGCGAATTGACTGGTCCTCCACACCCCATGGGATGTTTAAAAGGAGTTCTGCGGGCGAATTCTGCTACAAGCCGGGGGAATGCTGGTTCATCCCCGCCGACTTCGGGAGCCGAGGATACTCTCCGATGACGAAAACGCGCTTGCTGATAGCGTCCCCTATCAATACCAATCGAAAGTCGGAGCTAGAGAAAAAGAAAACAAATGCCGAGTGAAAAGCTTCAAACTCACGCCGTCATCCTTGCAGGAGGGCGCGGCACGCGCTTCTGGCCGAGAAGCCGGACGCGCACTCCTAAACAACTTCTCAACATCGTCGGGAAAGACACGATGCTCGAGCAGACGGTCGCTCGGTTGCGGCCGCTGGTTGCTCCCGATCGAATCTGGACGGTGACAAATGCCGAGCAAACTGCCGCTGTCAAAAGGCAGCTCCCTGCCGCGGCACGCAAACGAGTTCTAACGGAGCCGCTTGGGCGGAATACCGCTGCCGCCATTGCACTGGCCGCGATTCACGTGCGTCACGCCGCCAAAAGCGACGCGCTGATGGCCGTCCTACCCGCCGACCATTTCATCGCGCAGCCGGAAAAATACTGCAAAATCGTCACGGCCGCCCTCGAACTCGCACGCGAGCCCGGACGCATGATTGTTCTCGGCATTCCTCCCACTCGCCCGGACACCGGCTTCGGCTACGTCGAGCGCAAGGGCGACGCACTCGGTTCAAGCGGCTTTCAGGCGTTTGCCGTCCGTCGCTTTACGGAAAAGCCCGCGCTCGAAGTCGCCAAGGAATACGTCGCCTCCGGCAATTTCCAATGGAACGCCGGCATGTTCTTCTGGCGCGTCTCGACGTTTCTCGACAATCTGAAACGTTTCCTTCCCAAAACGCACGAAGCTCTCGAATCGCTCGCCGAAGCTATCGGCAAGAAAACTTACGAACGCCGCCTGCACGTCATCTACCCAAAACTGGAAAATATTTCGGTCGACTACGCCATCCTCGAAAACGCTACGCGCCAGGAAGGCGCGCCGCAGGTATACGTGATCCCCGCGGACGTGGGCTGGAGCGACATCGGCTCCTGGGCCGCGGTCTACGAACTCCTCGCAAAACACTCCGGCGACAACGTCCTGGCCGGTCACGGCTTGGCTCTCGACGCCACCGGCAATTTTCTCTACAGCCCGACGAAGTTCGTCGCAGCCATCGGCATCCGTGACCTGATCGTTGTCGAAACTCCCGACGCGCTCTTGATCGTCCCCCGCGATCGCGCGCAAGACGTCGCCAAAATCGTAAAATCCCTCGAAGAACGAAAACTCACCAAACTTCTGTAGCAGGATTCCCGGCAGTCTCAGTCCAATCTGGCCGTATGGCGGATATATCGCTTCGCGTATACTTCCCTCAGTCCCTTATGGCCGCGATCAAATTTGGAACCGATGGCTGGCGCGACGTTATCGCTGAAAACTTTACGTTTGCGAACGCACGCACTGTTGCCAAAGCTATCGCGCGATACGTGGTGCGCTGCGAGGACGCGCGCAAAGGCGTGCTCATTGGTTACGACCACCGCTTTGCATCCGACAGCGTGGCCGCCGCTGTAGCCGAAGTAATTGCCTCAACCGGCACGCCTGTTTGGCTTGCCGACAAGCCCTGCCCCACACCCACAATTTCACTGCTAGTTCGCCAGCGTGCTGCCGCAGGCGGCCTCCTCATTACCGCGAGCCACAATCCTTATCAATGGAATGGCATCAAGTACAAAGCAAGCTACGGCAGCAGCGCTCTGCCATCCATCGTCGCCCAAATCGAAATCGAACTCGCAGAAGTACAAAAGAACACAGTGGCTCCCCTTCCTCCCAGGAAAGAACTGATTCAATCGCTTGAGCCGCGCGCTCCGTATCTCGACACCATTGAGAAACTGATCGATTGGGAGCGATTGCGGAAAGCAAAGCTGCGTTTCGTTTCCGACCCCATGCATGGCTCCGCGACAGGCCTGCTGCCCGCGCTCTTTGCACGCAATGGAATCGCCTGTGACGAGATTCGCGGCAAACGAGATCCGCGCTTCGGCGGCGTGCACCCGGAACCCATTCCACCTCACATCGCGCCTCTCCAAGAAGCCGTGCTCGCGGGCAAATACGACGCCGGCCTCTGCGCGGACGGCGATGGCGACCGCATCGGCGCCGTCGACCGAGACGGTTCTTTCGTGAATCCTCACCAAATCTTTGCGCTTCTCGTCTGGCACCTCGCCGGAACGCGCAATTTGCCCGGCGATATAGCCAAAACCTTCAGTGTCACCAAACTGATCGACAAACTCGCCGCCAAGTTCGGCCGCAAACTCCATGAAGTCCCGATCGGATTCAAATATATTTGTGAGCTTATGCTCGAGCAAAACATCCTGATCGGCGGCGAAGAAAGCGGCGGCATCGGCACGAGCCTCTATCTTCCCGAACGCGACGCCACTGTTTGCGCCCTTTTCCTCGCAGAACTGATGGCCTGGCACGGCAAATCTCTCGGCGACATGCTTCGCACGCTTTATGCCGAGTTCGGAGAATTCCACTACGGACGCGTGGATTTGGACGTCACGCCGGAACAAAAACAAAAAGCTGTCGCGCATTTCTCCAGTGAGAAAACCACCAAGCTGCTCGATTGGCCCATCACCCGCCGCGAAAATATGGACGGCATCAAAATCTATCTCGGCGAAGTCGGCTGGCTCCTGGTTCGTGCTTCCGGCACGGAGAATTTGCTTCGCGTCTATTGCGAGACGTCGAAACAGGAAACGACGCAGCTTGCTCTCGATGCCGTAGCCAAACTTGTTCGGGCTTCGTAGGTGAACCCATGGAAACGATCAACCTGAAGGACAAATTCAACCGCTTCTCGGACTACTGGAATCCTCGCGTCATCGGCGAATTGAACGACTGCCACATCAAAGCTGTCAAACTCAAAGGTGAGTTCGTCTGGCATCATCACGACAACGAAGACGAGCTCTTCTTCGTCGCCAAAGGAACTCTGCGCATGAAGTTCCGCGACCGCGAAGCACTCGTTCGCGAAGGCGAATTCATCATCGTGCCTCGTGGCACCGAGCACTGCCCGGTTGCGGACGAAGAAGTGCACCTTATCTTGATGGAACCGAAATCCACTCTGAACACGGGAAACATCACCAACGAAAGGACAGTCGCGCAGCTCGAGCACATCTGATTTGTGTACCCGCTCCAGCCCGGCTAAAAATCCCATGGAACATCGTTTCTACACTCTAGACGTTTTCACGAATTCGCGATTCGAAGGCAATCCGCTCGCCGTATTCACCGATGGCGACAGCCTCTCGAACGACCAAATGCAAGCCATCGCGCGCGAAATGAATCTTGCCGAAACGGTCTTCGTGCAAAAACCGACCGATGAGCGCGCCTTGGCTCGCCTACGCATCTTCACGACGCGCGAAGAGCTGAAACTTGCCGGCCACCCCGTCGTCGGCACGTGGTTTCTTCTCGCGGAGCTGGGCGTCGTTCCCGCGCAAGAAGGCGGTGTGCATATCATGCAGGAGACCGGCGCTGGCGTGCTTCCCGTCGAGATTCGTTTCAAGGACGGCCGTCCGCAGCGCGTCACCATGACGCAGACGGAAGCGGCGTTCCGTCCCATGAAATTCAAGAAAGCTGCACTCGCTAAAGCGCTGGGCCTTACACCGAAAGATCTCGATCCGCATCTTGAGCCCGAGTGCGTCTCCACCGGCATCTTCAATCTCATGGTGCCGCTCAAAAATCGCGCCGCGCTCGGCAAAATCTCCATGAATATGTTTGAACTGCGCAAACTGCTTGGAAAAAACGCGACAATGGCTTACTGCTTTGCGCTCGGCGGCAACAGCAAAGTCTTCTCGCGCGGCATGCTTCCCTGGGAAATTTACGAGGATCCCGCCACGGGCTCCGCGGCCGGCTCGCTCGGCGCGTATCTGGTTCGCCACGGGAAGCTCGCACCGGGGCACACTCTGTCTATTTTGCAGGGCGAAGAAATGGGCCGCCCCAGCCACATCGAAGTCGAAGTCACTCAACGTGGTAAAAAACTAGTCCCACGCGTCAGCGGCGCCGCCGTGAAGGTATTCGAAGGCACGATCACTGTTTGAGCGCGAGCCAGCGGAAGCCAGCGCCAGTTTCAGGCCGCACGGTTCCATGCAGTCGCATTAGCTGTGGATTTATTTCGTCGCGATGCTTTTGTGGACCGCGTCGAGAATTCCATTCACAAACGATCCGGCATCTTCCGAAGAAAATTTCTTCGCCAGATCAACGGCCTCGTTCAGGATCACCTTGGGTGGAGTGTCCGTGGTCCGCAGCTCGTAAATCGCCAGCCGCAATATTGCGCGGTCGATCACCGCAAGCCGCTCGAGCCGCCAGTTCTCCGCTTGCTTGACGATCAGTTCGTCGATCGCAGCCGTATCTTTCACAGCTCCTTCGAATAAGCGATTCGCAAATGCGCGCGTGGAATCCGTCGCCTTCGCAGCCCGCCAGAATTTTGCTTCCAGTTTCACGGGCTCCTGCTCGCTCATGTCCCACTGAAACAACATTTGCATCGCGAACTCACGAGATTTTGTGCGCAGCGACATTTACTTGTGCCACGTCTTTCCGCTGGCGGATGGCTTCGCATGTGCGCCGCGCAATTTGCGCGACAATTGCGCCATTTCGATAGCGCCAAGTCCCGCTTCGAAACCCTTGTTGCCGCCCTTCAAGCCCGCGCGGTCGATAGCCTGCTCCAGAGTGTCGCAAGTCAAAACGCAGAACATAATTGGCACGCCTGAGTCCATCTGCGCTAGCTGCAACCCACGCGCCGTCTCCGAACAAACATAATCGTAATGCGAAGTTTCGCCGCGAATCACGCATCCGATCGCGATGAGCGCGTCGTAGCGACCCGTCGCCGCAAGTTTTTTTGCGGTCAGCGGCAATTCGAACGACCCAGGCACGTGTACGACGTCCACTTGCTTGCTAGCCGCTCCCGCGCGCTCCAGCGCGTCCACTGCCGCCGCCAGTAGCCGCTCGGTGATAAAACTATTAAATCGGCTCACAACAATCCCAAAGCGAAATCCCGCCGCGCTCAACCCGCCGTCAATCTTCACTGTTTGCATTTCTCAGCCCGACTCTTTCTTCTCTGTGTCCTCAGCGCCCTCTGTGTAAAATTCCTTTGTCTTTTTTCCGCACCTAAAATTTCATCGCCTTAGGTTTCTGCGGATCCGCGTAGTCGTAAAATCCCCGGCCCGACTTCCGCCCGTTCCATCCCGCCAAAACCATTCGTTTCAACAACGGCGGCGACGCAAATCGCCGTTCGTGAAACTCCTCGAACATGATCTGGGAAATGTAATACGTCGTATCCAATCCCACAAAATCCAGCAAAGTCAGCGGCCCCATCGGATGCCCGCAACCCAGCTTCATCGAATTATCGATATC
>Ga0210388_10003219_pt1 | contig 12782 bp, 9 predicted proteins | sample IncBWC19OmetaG_FD_155485 | JGI IMG/M metagenome (GOLD analysis project Ga0210388, IMG submission 155485) | Forest soil microbial communities from Barre Woods Harvard Forest LTER site, Petersham, Massachusetts, United States - Inc-BW-C-19-O ... | reverse complement strand
CCGTCTCCGCGCCGGGTCGTGACCGGCAGGCCGGCGTCGGAGAAGACGCGGAGCATGCCGATGTTCTCCGACAGCGTCTCGGCCACGAACGTCTCGACCTGCCGGGCGCGGGCGAGCGAGACGAGGTGCTCGAGCAGCAACATCGCGATGCCCCGTTGGTGCATCGTGTCGGCCACCGCGAACGCGACCTCTGCTGTCTTGCCGCCGCCGTCCCGCTCGACCTCGTAGCTGGCCAGGCCGGCCACCTGGCCCCCGTAGACGGCCAGCAGGGCGGCGTGGTCGAGGCTGGGCTCCCTGGTGACCCGGCGCGCCTCGCGCTCGGCCGCGGTCCTGCTGAGGCTGAAGAAGCGCAGATAGGCGTTGTCCGGCGACATCTGGTCGTGCATCGCCTTGACGGCGGCGAAGTCGTCAGGGGTGGCCGGCCTGATCTGCACGGTCCGCCCGTCCGCCAGCAGCGCGTACACCCCGGCGGGCTTCATGAACGGCTCGCTCATGCGCTTGTCCGCCCTTCGTCGAGCGTCGCCGATAAGCCAAGTCCACCGTATGCCGGAAGGCCTGCGCGGACGCAGTCGGGGAGCGCCGCCGTGGTGCGGGGCGCGGCAGGCTCAGCCCCGACGCGGCTCCCAGCTGAAAAACCGGATGGCGACCAGCAGTCCGGCCGCGCCCCAGGCCGCCACCACCAGGACGTCGGTCCAGCTGAAGGCGGTGCCGATAAAGCCGGCCTGCATGCTGAGGACGAAGTGGCGCACGGGGAATATCCGGGCGACCCAGAGGATCCACGACGGCGTCGTGTCGTCGAACGGTATGAAGATCCCGGACAGGAACTCGACCGGCAGGATGACCGCGTTGACGACCGCCGCGGCCGCGTCGCCGTTGGGGATCCCGGCGCTCAGCGCGAGGCCGAGCGCGCAGAAGGTGGCCGATCCGACCAGCACGGCGACGACGACCCGGAGCAGGGTCACCCCGGTGGGGATCGCCGCGTGGTAGAGGCCGTGGCCGAACGCGACGGTGAGCACCACCAGCAGGACCGCGACGAACATCGCGTGCAGGATGCGGGCACCCAGGAACGACGCGGCCGGCAGCGGCGTGCCGCTTGTCCGCTTGAGTATGCCTCGTTCCCGCTGGAAGCTGATGGAGATCGCGATGTTGTTGAAGCACGCTGATATCACGGCGAAGCACGCCATCGAGGCCACGTAATAGGTGGACGTGTCGATCGCCCGGCCGCCGATCCGCACGGTGGAGTGGCCGAGCAGGGCGGTGAAGATCACCAGGAACATGAGCGGGAACGCGAACGTGAAGAACGCCGAGGCCGGGTTTCGCCAGAACGCCTTGTTCACGTATCGGAACTGGACGCCGGTCAGCCGCAGGGCGGTCATCGCTGGTCTCCAGTGCCATCGGTGAGCGCCAGGTAGACGTCTTCAAGCGTCGGCCGGGTGACCTCGAGGCCGTCAAGCGCGACGTGATTGTCGAGCGCCCAGCCGGTCAGCCGGTGCAGGTCGCCGACCACGTCCGAGCTGGCGATCTCGGTGACCCCGTCGGCGGTCCTGGTCGCCGCCAGCCCGTCGGGCGGAGCGGAGCCTCCCGGCGACCTGTATCGGATTCGAGCGGGCGCGACATCCCGGTCGCCGAGGGCGCTGGGCGGTCCCTCGGCGACGATCCGCCCAGCGGCGATGACGGCCGCCCGGTCCGCAAGGTACTGCGCCTCGTCCATGTAGTGCGTGGTCAGCAGCACTGTCTTGCCGAGCGAGGCCAGGCTCTTGATGATCTCCCATGCCTCGCGCCGGGCGGAAGGATCAAAGCCGGTGGTCGGCTCGTCGAGGAACAGCAGGTCGGGGTCACCCACCAGGGCAACCGCCATGTCAAGACGCCGGACCTGGCCGCCCGACAGCGTGTTCACCCGACTGTTGCGCTTGCCGGCCAGGCCGACCAGGTCGATCACCTCCGCCGACGAGCGGGGCCTGGGGTAGTAGCCGCCGTACATCGCCACGGTTTCCGCCACCGTCAGGTACTGGTCCACGCCGGGCTGCTGGAGCACGATGCCGACCCGGGGCTTGATCTTGGCCCGCTCCCGGCCCGGATCATGGCCGAGTACCGAGACCTCGCCGCCGTCCCTGTTCCGGTACCCCTCGAGGATCTCGACGGTCGTCGTCTTGCCCGCACCGTTCGGCCCGAGCAGCGCGAAGATCTCCCCTGACCTGATGTCCAGGTCGATACCGCGGACCGCCAGGACCGAGCCGTACGACTTGACGAGGCCACGCACGCGGACCGCAGGCGACTGATCAGACATGGGCAAAGCACATCGCACTACGCGCTACCGCACAAGGCGGGCAGCGTTACGGCGGCGGGAATTCCGCCGCCAGAGTCGGCCCGGTCCGTTCGAGATGACGCAGAGGGGAATGGAAGTGGCGGGCCACCGAGACGCGGTGGCCCGCCACTGACTGCCCTGGTCTTTACTCGGCGCCGAACGACTTGATCTCGTTGAGCTCGGTCTCGCTGAGCTCGCGGGGGACCTCGCCCTTGGCGTGCTTGGCCGACTGCACCTGCTGGCGGATCTTCTCCACGATCTCCGGGTTGGCGAGCGTGGTGATGTCCCCGGTGTCGGTGAAGTTCGAGGTCGCGGCGATCACGCGGCGCATGATCTTGCCCGACCTGGTCTTCGGCATGTCGGGCACGATCCAGATGTTCTTCGGCCGGGCGATCTTGCCGATGTCCTTCACGATCGCGTCCCTGACCTTGGCCTCGATCTCGGGCGAGGGGGTGAAGCCGGGCTTGAGCGAGACGTACATCTCGACCACCCGGCCCCGGACGTCGTCGACCACCGGCACCGCGGCCGCCTCCGCGACCTCGTTGACCGTGAGCGCGACCGACTCGAGTTCCTTGGTGCCGAGCCGGTGCCCCGCGACGTTGATCACGTCGTCGACGCGGCCGAGGATCCGGAAGTAGCCGTCGGCCGCCTGGGTCGCGCCGTCGCCCGCGAAGTACGGCCAGTCGTGCCAGTCCTTGGACTCCGGGTTCTTGTTGTACTTGGCGTAGTACGTCGAGACGAACCGCTCGGGCTGGCCCCAGATCGTCTGGAAGACGCCCGGCCACGGGTTGCGGATGACGATATTGCCCGCCTTGCCGCTGCCCGCCGGCACCTCGTTGCCGTCCTCGTCGAGGATGGCGGGGAGAATGCCGAGCGCGGCCGGGCCGCACGAACCGGGCTTGGCCGGGTCGATGCCCGGCAGCGTGGAGCCGAGGAAGCCGCCGGTCTCGGTCTGCCACCAGGTGTCGACGATGACCGCCTCGCCCTTGCCGACGCTCTCGTAGTACCAGCGCCAGACCTCGGGCTCGATCGGCTCGCCGACCGTGGTCATGTGCTTGAAGTGGTAGTCGTACTTCGCGGGCTCGTCCGGGCCGACCTTGCGCAGCATCCGGATCGAGGTGGGCGAGGTGTGGAAGATGTTCACGCCGAGCTGCACGGCGATCCGCCACGGGCGGGCGGCGTCCGGGTAGTTCGGGGTGCCCTCGTAGATCACGCTGGTGGTGCCGAGCGCGAGCGGGCCGTAGACGATGTACGAGTGGCCGGTGATCCAGCCGATGTCCGCCAGGCACCAGTACGTGTCGTCCGGGTGGATGTCCTGGTAGTACTTGGACGTGCCGGCCACGTACGACAGGTAGCCGCCGATGGAGTGCTGGCAGCCCTTCGGGCGGCCGGTGGTGCCGCTGGTGTACATCAGGAACAGCGGGTCCGTCGCCTGCAGGTGAGCCGGCTCCACGAGCTCGGCCTTGTGCTCGGCCAGGAGATCGTCGACGAAGACGTCGCGGCCCTCGACCATCGGGGTCTTGGCCGAGTACTGGCCCGGGTAGCGGCGGAAGACGAGCACCTTGTCGACCGGCTGGCCTTCCTTGGCCGCGGCCTCGACCGCCTCGTCCGCCTTGACCTTGTGGTCGAGCAGCTCGCCGCTGCGGTAGTAGCCGTCGATCGTGACCAGCACGGTCGAGCCGGAGTCGGCGATCCGGTGCCCGGCGGCGGTGCCGGAGAAGCCGGCGAACACCTGCGAGTGCACGATGCCGAGCCGGGCCGCGGCCAGCATGGCGACCGGAAGCTCGGGGACCATCGGCATGTGGAAGGTGATGCGGTCGCCCGCCTTGAGCCCGAGCGACTTCAGCACGGCCGCGAACTCGTTGACCCGGACGTAGAGCTCCCGATAGGTGATGGCCTGGTGCGCCTCGCTCTCCGGCTCGGGCACCCAGATAATCGCGGCCTTGTTGGCCTTGTCGGCGAGGTGCCGGTCGACGCAGTTGTAGGAGGCGTTCAGCTCCCCGCCGACAAACCACTTCCAGAACGGCGCGTTGGACGTGTCGAGCACCGTGTCCCAGCGCTTGAACCAGGTCAGCAGGTCCGCGTAGGCGGTGAAGCTGTCAGGGAACTTGTCCTCGGTGAACTGCTCGCGGATCGCCGGGTCGGACGCGTTGGCCTGGGCGACGAACGAGGGCGGGGGCGGGTAGTAGCCTTCGTCCGTCCAGTGCACCGCGATGAGCGCCTCGGAGGATTCAGATACCTCGTCGTCGTCGGTCACGTCGTTGAGATCGTCAGCCATGTCTATCTCCTCCGCGTCCCTGCGTTGGCGCGCCTTGCGGCGCCGATCTGATCGCGTTAGCGCCTCGGGTGACTCACCGTGGGCGTAATCCAAACTTAACGCTCTCGACCGGCTTCTCACCATGGGTCAATGGCCCAGTGTGCCTAGTGTTTCGGCTGTGCGGGCTATGACGCGGGCGGCGGGATCAGCCGAGGGAGGCGGCCGGGGCCTGGCGCGGCCAGGAGATCATGGCGAGGGCCGGGGTGCGGACCTCCGGGAAGGCCTCGTCCATGCCGGTGATGCGCATGATCCGGAGCAGCGACGGGCGGGCCGCCGAGAGCTTCAGCGAGTGACCGGACCGCCTGGCATAGCCGGCCACCCGGGCGAGCACGCCCAGGCCCGCGGCGTCGCAGAAGGTCAGCTCGGCCAGGTTCATCGTCACCGGCCCGTCCTGGCTGTCCACAACGTCGCGCAGGTACGCGTAGGCCTGGTCGGCCGTCGCGATGTCAAGCTCCCCGGTAAACCGGACGGTCGCCTTTCCATCGGTCGCGACCTGATAGGCAAGCTCAAGCTGGAGCGTGCGCGGAAAATCAACCGTTGCCCCCATGTCCCCGCTCTTCTCCGCAGGCGCGGCCTGGTTCCCCACGACTCGGCTCACGCTTCCCATCAAAACATCCCCTAACGCATCGTAGTGAACCAAACGGTCTGTCCGCACCAACCTCGTCTCAAATCGCTACAACTCGGGACGGGTGTCACCCGGCCTCGGTAGCAAGTGAAGTCCACGAACCTTACGGCAGCAACGCGCATTCACTGAATAAAACGTGAGAACGGGCTCGTTGGTTCTCACGTTTCGCAGGTACTCCACTGTGTCAACAGTGGATCACACACAGTAAATTCCGTCGCTCCGGGGGGTTGCCTTGACCGCCGTCCAGCCCGTCGGGCACCCCCAGTGCTGACTGCGAGCGCGGGAAACACTGCGCCCCGTACTCTTATACCTGCACAACCGGCGCGCGGGGCGTCAGGTGGGGATAAGAGGTAGGCGATGATGCGCATCCGGGGCAGCGTGGCGATCGACCTGGGCACGGTCAACACGCTCATCTGGGTGGCGGGCCGCGGGATCGTGCTCGAGGAGCCGTCCGCGATCGCCATCGACTCCGGGTCCGGCGCGATCGTCGCCGTCGGCACCGCGGCCGACGCTCTTGCGGAGAAAGAGCCGCAGGACATCAGCGTCATCCACCCGCTGCGGGACGGCGTGATCGCCGATCTGGACGCGACGGCGGAGATGCTCCACGGTTTCCTGCGCAAGGCCGGATCCTCGGGGCCGCTGCGCAGGAACGCGCTGGTGTGCGTGCCGAGCGGCGCTACCTGGGTTGAACGGCGGTCGGTGGCGGCCGCGCTCGAGGCGCGCCGCCGGTACTCGGTGCAGTTGATCGACGAGCCGGTGGCGGCCGCGGCCGGGGCCGGCCTCGACCTCGCGGCCGGCGCGGGCGGGTTCATCGTGGATATCGGCGGCGGAACGACCGAGGTCGCGGCCGTCGCCGGCTGGCGCGTCGTGCGCGCGGAAAGCCTGCGGATGGCGGGCAACGCGATGGACGAGGCGATCGTGAACGCCGCCAGGAGCGGCCTGGGGCTGATCCTGAGCCATCGGGCGGCGCGTCAGCTCAAGGTCGAGCTCGGCCTCACCGGCGGTCCTGACGGCTGGGCGGAGGCGGTGGGCCTCGACGCCGCGCGCCGGACGCCGCGGCTGGAGAAGGTTCCAGGCGACCTCGTCGCCACCGCGCTCGAGCCGGTGGTGGCCGCCATCGGGCGCACCGTGCAGCAGGTCCTTTCTGACATACCGGCCGGGCTGGCGGAGGACGTCATGCGGGGCAAGGTCCGGTTGACCGGCGGCGGCGCGCTGCTGCCCGGACTGGCCAACCGGATCGAGTCGACGGCGGAGATCGGCGCGGTCGTGGCGGAGGACCCGCTGCGCTGCGTGGTCCGCGGGGCGGCGCTGATGGTGGAGACCGGTCACCCCGCGGGTGGGTGAAAGGGCAGGTCATCCGCCGCGGGTGAGGCGGCGCGGCTCAGAGCACGCCGGCCAGCCCCAGGGCGCCGTTGACGATGAGCACGGCGCCGGCGACGCCAAGCGCGTAGGTAACGACCGCCCGGCCGTGCGTGCGCAGCCAGCCGTTGAGCGCCGCCAGTCGGCGCGTCGTGGCGTCGGGGGCGGCCAGGTAGCCGATCAGGGGCAGCCAGACGACGATGGCCGTGATCGTCACGACGATCGCCAGTGACAGCACGATCAGGGGCACGCTGGCGTCGGACGTGGCGATGACCTGGACTGCCGCGATGAAAGTAGCCCCTGGAGCGAACAGCAGGAGACCGGTCGCGAAGGCGATGTGCGGCGACGGGCGGGCCATCAACCTAGCGACGAACCCCGGGCGCCGCTCTTTTCCGGGGACGGGCTCGCGGGGTCCGCGCACTGTGTAGAAGACGGCGCCGGCCAGGGCGAGAACTCCCAGACCGAGCCGCAGCCCGAAGCGGGGATCGTGACCGCGCGGCAGGTTGAGGCCGGTGATCCGGATCACGACGAGAAGCACCACGGCCATCGCCACCGTCATGACCACCGCGCCGGCTACGTAGAGCAGCGCCATCGTCCTGGGGTTGGCTGTGCTCAGGTAGACCGCCATGACCAGCAGGGCCGTGGGTGAGATGCTGGCAAGCACGGCGAACCCGGCCGCCTGAGCGACAACTGTCATGACCGCGCTGCCGTCTCGGCACCACCCGTCCGGCCGCCGATCAGCTCGATCAGCCCAAGCGCCACCAGCAGCAGCACCACGATCCAGATGGCGACCGCCAGCGTCGGCTGGCCCCAGAAGACGAAGATCAGGGCGGCGAGCGCGATGAAGCCGATCTGCAGCACCCGCTTGTGCGCGCCGGTCCACGCGCCCACCGGGCCGGGGTGCAGGCCCCTGCTCTCAATGCGAGTGCGCACCCAGTCGACGCCGGATGTCACGGCCCGCCGAGTCTGCACCGCGACGCTAGACGGGCCGGTGAGGAACGCTCCGGCGGCGACCACGAGGCCGACCAGGAGGAGCAGCCGCAGCCCGTCCTTGATGAACCTGATAAACGTGTCGTACAGCGCGGCGGCCGCGTCGGCCGGCAGCGTCGACTGCGGCACGCTGTTCAGGTAGATCCCGCGGGCTATCGCCAGCGCGGCGCCGAGGACGAGCATGGATGCCGCCACCCCGAGCGCCGCGCCGAGCAGCGCGCGCCGCCGCCCGCGGGCAACGTAGACGCCCGCGGCGAGCAGTGCAAGCGACAGGAACGGCAGTACCCATTTCAGCGTGGTGAGGAGGCGGTAGCCAGACTGCGCCTTGGACAGGTCCGGCGCCTCGAACAGGGCGAAGGTGGGATTGACGGCCGGGAGCTTCGCCGCGAGGGAGAAACCCTGATTGGCAAGTGCCTGCTCCGCCTGGGCGATGAACGGGCCGAGCGAGATCGTCACCTTGCCGTTGACGACGTCGATCGCGCCGCCCCCCTGGCCGGACAGCACCTTGACCAGCCCGGCGTGAGCCGTCCTGTTCGCCGCTACCCAGACCCTGGCCATGGCCGGGCTGGCGACCACCCGGGCCACCGCGGTGCCCACGAAACCGTTGATTCCGCTGGAGATGGGACCGGAGAAATTCTTCAGCAGAGCGGACAGGCGTGGCACGTTGCTCTTCGAGAGCTGGCCGGCCGCCTGGTTCACCACCGCATTGACGTCAAGCTCCCTGGTGATGGCGGAGGTGATCTTGGCGCTCAGCGCGGCCTGGATCGCCGGGTTCCCGATCAGCGGCGTTACGTTGGCCACGTACCGGTCGGTGTTGGAGACCTGGTTAGCCGCCCAGACGCCGATGACCGACACCGGAGCGAGCACGCAGCCGAGAACGATCGCCACCGCCGCGACGGGAGCCCGCCAGCGGCCGCGACGCGGTCCCGTGCGGACGGTGGCAAGCGGGGGCGTGCCGTTCCCGCTGGTCTGCCGCGCGCGCAGCGAACTGAGCTCGGCGCGCAGCCGCTCGAGCTCGGCGTGTTCGTCTTCCGCGTTCCCGGGTCCGGCCATCGCGCCGGACCCGGGGCTGTCGCTTGACAACGCTCGCTCCCGTTGTCGTAAGCCTCGTCAGTCTTCCTGCGCGAAGGCCTCGCGAAGCTTGGCCTCCTGGTCCTCGGACAGGTTGGTGGTGATCAGCTCGGCCTCGGTGCCCTTGAACTCGTTCCTGACCCGGTCGAACACGGCGTCGGAGCTGAGCAGGAACAGCGCCGAGGTGCCGGGGGTGACCTTGTCCCTCACCGTCTTGATGAACGAGTCGCTGATCCCGACGTCTCCCAGCGAGCCGAGCAGCGCGCCGGTGGCGGCCCCGATGGCCAGACCGAGGATCGGGATGAAGAAGATCAGGCCGAAGAGCAGGCCCCAGAAGCCGCCGCCGAGCGCCCCGCCCTTCCTCATGTCGTGCATCTGCTCCGTCTTCGGCTTCTTGCGGCCCGCTTCCCAGCTGACCACGGCCGCGTCAAGGACCTGGATCAGCCCCTGGTTCTGCATGCCTTTCAGCTTGTCAAGCGCCGCGTCGGCGCCAAACGGTGTCTCGAACTTCCAGACGGTAAGGGATGACATCTCGTCTCCGTTTCGTTGGTTCGCAGCGCAGCCGTCTGAAGGGGCTGCCGCCCGATGAGCATGTGCCCGTTCCGCTGGTGGTCGCCCTCACCCGCAACGGGTGAACCCGCTGTATCTGCAGGTAGGCCCCACCCGGAGCGGGTGATCCGGCCGGGCCCGATCAGACCAGGTGCAGACGGCGGCCGCGGGCGATGGCGGCGCGCCGGGACGTGACCCCCAGCTTGCGGTAGACCGACCGCAGGTGGGTCTTGACGGTGTTGACCGAGAGGAACAAGGCGTCCGCGATCTCCTGGTTGGTCAGATAGGAGGGCAGCAGCCGCAGCACGGCCAGCTCGCTGAGGGTGAGCGGCGGCGACTCCACGTCGGCCCGGGTGCCGCTCGCGGGCAGCTGGCAGACGAAGCGCTCGCGAACCCGGGCGGCGAAGGCGACCGCCCGGCTGGACGGCGGGATCAGGATAGCGATGGCCGAGTGGACCCCCATGCCGGCCTCAAGGAACGGCCGGTACGCGCCGTGCGGCTCCGCGATCGCGAGCGCGTGCTCGAGCAGCGCGGCCGCGTCGTCGGCGGTGCCGAGCCGCCGGTTGGCGACGGCGGCGACGAGCAGCGCCGTGATCTGGTCCCGCAGCGTGACCCCGGCCGTGTCCAGGCACTCGCCCGCGGCCTTGAGCGCGCCCGCCGGGTCGCCGTCGGCCAGCAGCAGCCGCGCGCGGGCCAGGATCTGATCCGCGCGCTGCCGGTCCGACGCCGCCTCGCCGGCCGGGTCGCCCGGCAGCTCGTCCGCCGTGCTGGCAAGCGCCGCCGCGGCCAGCGGCACATCCCCGGCCCGAAGCTCGATGTCGGCCTCGAGCACGGCTGCCGCGATCGGATCGAGGCCGCGCTCGCGCACCAGCCCGGCCAGGCTGCGGGCGGCGGTGACATCGCCCCCCGCGAGCGCGGCCCGCGCCCTGATCAGCGCCTTCACCGCCTCGACGTCCGGCTCGGCGGGCAGTCGGCGGACGGCCGTCGTGTCGGCCTGGTCGAGCAGCAACCCGGCCGAGGCCAGGTCATCGCGGTCGAGGGCCAGTTGCGCGGCGGCGAGGGCAATCAAGCCCCCGGCGTCGGGCGGGATGCGCGCTTCCCCGGCGATGATCGCGGCGGCCGCCTTGAGGTCGCCGTAGAGGGCCTCGGCGAGCGCCTGCCAGCCGCGCGCGCGGGCCAGCAGCCCGGCCAGCCCGGCCGCCTCCAGCTGTCGGACCGCGTGCCTCAGCTCGCGCCTGGCGTCGGCGATCTCCCAACGGCGCATCCTGGCCGTGCCCAGCGCGAGCCAGAGGGTGCCAAGCGCCCGGTGCGCGGGCAGGGTTCCCGCGGTCGCCTGGGCGCGTTCGGCCAGCGCCCGGCCTCGGGCGATTGTCGGCTCGTCGGCCGTGTGCATCACCCGTAGCGCCGCCAGCCACAGCTCCAGCACCGGCCGGGCGGCCGGCGCGCCGTCCGCGAGCGTCTGCTCCGCCCGGTCCAGGTAGGCGATGGCGCACTCCGGGCCACCCCGGCACAGCCGGGCGGCTCCCAGCGCGGCCGCGACGGCCGGGTCATCCGAGCGGCGCTCGGCCGGGAACCGACCGATGACCTCCTCAAGCTCGGGCGCCCGGCCGCCAAGCGCGGCCGCGATCCCGACTTCCGCCAGCGCGCGCGATGCGAAGTCCCAGTCGCCGGCCTCCGCCGAGCACCGGACCGCCTCCACCGCCTCGCCCCGGGCGGCGTGCCAGCGCGCCGCCCGGGCGGCGAGCAGCGGTACCTCGGCCGGCAGCTGACGGCGTAGCTCCGCGGTCAGCAGATCGCGCAGGAACGGGTGATATCGGTACTGGCCATCGCTATCCCGCGCCACCAGGCTGTTCTCGCGGACGAGCCGGTCGAGTACCCGGGCGCCGCCGGAGCCGCCGGTCAGCCAGTCGGCGAATTCGCCGGTGAGCAGCCCGGCCATGCTCGTCCTGAGCATGAACTGCCGTATCCCGGCCGGCTGGCGGTCCAGGACCTCGTCGCGCAGATAGTCGGCCGCGGCCGGATCGCTGCCGACGTAGCCGATGGTCCCGGAACCGCGGCGGGTCGCAAGCGCGGCCATCCGAAGCCCGGCCATCCAGCCCTCGGTGTAGCGGAGCAGCTCGTCCTGTTCCGCTGCCTCGACCCGGAGGCCGAGCTTCGCCAGGTATGCGTCAGCCTCGGTCAGGGCGCAGGCCAGGTCGGTCGCGTCAAGCTCGGCCAGATCGCCGCCGATCCGCATCTTCGCCAGTTGCAGGCCGGGCGCGTACCGCCCGCACAGGATGAGCCGCAGGCCAACCGGGGCGTGATGGACCAGGAAGCTGAGCTCGGGCAGGACGCTGCCGCCGGCCAGCGTGTGCACGTCATCGAGCACCAGCGTGATCCGGCAACCAGAGCCGCGGACCGCGTCCGCCAGGCTCACCGGCAGGTCGTCGGCCGCGCTGCGGCTGCGCGGCACCAGCGTCGGCTCGGGGGGCGGCGGCGCGGCCGACCCGTCGGCCAGCGCGGCGGCCACGTTCGCCCAGAACCTGGACGGGTCCCGGTCGCCCTCATCCACGGTGAGCCAGGCGACCCTGGACGAGCGGGCCGCTGACTGGGCCCAGATCGCGCAGGCCAGCGTCTTCCCGGCCCCGGCGGGCGCCGTGATCACCGTCACCGGGTGACCGGCGGCCCGCTCGATCAGGCCGGTAACGCGGGGCCGGTTCAGCACGCCGGAGCTCAGCGCCGGCACCCGGAGCTTGTCACCTCGAAGTCCGGAATTCATCCTGGTCTCAGCAATAACGGCGGCCGCACGCGCCATTTATCCCCCTGCATCCTCTGCATCCACTTCCGCATCGGCTCCCGTGACCGGGGAAGGTACCCGTAGCCGACGCCGGTCAACCCGCCTACACCCACGCAGGGTGATATCTCACATACTCACCGTGAGTGATTTGCGGTCCCGGGAGGACTGATCGCCCACGGCGTAGCCGCTGGCCGCCGTCGCAGGAAGATGCGGGTACGAGCGCGGTGTTTACGCGGTGTTGGGTAAAAAAGTGGCCGCTAGGGAACTAGCCAAGCACTGGGACACCGCCGGCTGCGGATGCTCGTCGGCCGGCCAGAAGGGTGCGTCCGATGAGCAAGCAAGCCTCGACCCCGCCGCCTGGCGATAAGCCGACGCCCGGGAAGACACCGCCGCCGCCGCCCGCGTGGCGGCACTCGCTGCTGCCGTTGGCGATCGTCGTCGCGTTCTTCTTGTGGATCTTCCTGTCGCCGCTGCACGGGTCGTCGTCGACGAACCTCACCTTTACGCAGTTCCAGAACGACCTGGCGGCCAAGACGGTCAAGACGGTGGACATCCCGCAGGGCACCGGCACCGCGACCGGCACGCTGAAGAACGGGACCAACTTCACGGTGACGCTCCCGTCGCCGCAGCCGGACTCGCTGTCGACCCAGCTGACCGCGTCCGGGGCGGCCACGAGCTATTCGGTCCCGTCGTCGGGATTCGGGTCGGAGCTGCTGTCGTGGCTGATCCTGCTGCTGCCGATCGCGCTGTTCGGCTGGCTCTACCTGCGGCTGTCGCGCGGCGCGGCCGG
>Ga0210388_10003218_pt1 | contig 12783 bp, 9 predicted proteins | sample IncBWC19OmetaG_FD_155485 | JGI IMG/M metagenome (GOLD analysis project Ga0210388, IMG submission 155485) | Forest soil microbial communities from Barre Woods Harvard Forest LTER site, Petersham, Massachusetts, United States - Inc-BW-C-19-O ... | reverse complement strand
GATTGCGCTGGAGCGGCGGTCTTCTCCAGGCGGAAAACCGGGGCAGCGTATTGCGGCGGTGATTTACGATCCGACGCGCGACGAATTATTTTCGGCGGAGCGGGGAAGAGGCGCGCATCTCAACGGCGAGGCGATGCGGGTTTCGAAAACGGCGACGTTGAAGGAATGCCTGTTGGCCACGGGCTTTCCCAGCCGGAAACGGCACAAAAATCCGAACATTTATTTTTATCACCAGATCACGCTGCATACTCACGGAGTGCGCCGGGCGGGATCGGCAGCGCTGGATCTGTGCAATGTGGCGAGTGGACGGTATGACGGATTCTGGGAATTCAACCTGAATCCGTGGGACACGGCCGCGGGAGTGCTGATTGTTGAGGAATCGGGTGGCAAGGTGACGCGCTTCGATGGATCAGAGTTTGAAATCAACAGCCGCGAGACTGTGGCTTCGAACGGGCTAATCCATGATGCGCTGCTGCGGGAGTTCGAGGATATTTTTGCGGGGCGAGGGTTGGAGCCTTTGCCTGATCCGCGGGGGTATGAGAGATAGAGCTTCGCGCTTTTCAAGGCAAAATCTTTAACACGGGGCACAGAGGAACAGGATACAGCCTCCGCCGCGTTACAATTTGATTGTGGGATTGCCGCTCCCCTTACGGCTGTCCTAAATTCTTTCTCCTGCAGGTTCATCGTGATCAACTCTCTTCTGGAACGCAAGATCGAAAAGCGGCCTGACCAGGTCCGGCTGCGAGGACGCATTCTTTTTCTCACCGAAGATCCGGATTTGATCAAGCGGCAACTGGCGGGCGAAGACCTGCCTTGGGATACGAAGAATCCGGGGAATAATCCCAAGCTGCGCGACGACATTTCGACCGACGAGATCACTCCCGCGCATTACTGCTTTTACTTTGACGAGACGCTCGGGGAGATTCCGTATCTTGGGCTCAAGTGCGGGAGTGTAACGCCGATCGAGCGCGGTGATGTGAAGCGCGGCGGGTTTGTGTGCGCGGTGAGCGGGAAGCGGCGCGGAAAGGGATCGAGCCGCGAGCAGTCGCCTTATGCGGAGATGTGCGCCGGCATTCAAGTGGTGATTGCGGAGAACATTGAGCGCATCTACAAGCAGAATTGCCAGAACCTGGGAGTTCTGACCTCGACGGACTTTTCGCTGATCGATCGGATTCGCGGCGGCGAGGAGATTGCTTTAGGTGAGTTCACTTCTGGAGAAGATGAGATTACGCGGCAGGTGATTGAGTATGGCGGGCTGTTTCCGTTTAATGTGGCGCGGATGCAGGGGAAGGTGTTTTTGCCGCCGATTCAGACTGAAAAAAGGCCGATGACGCTGGCGGAGAAGATTTTTGCGCGGCACATGATCGACGAGAAGGGCGAGGTTGGCGTCTCCAGCGTGAAGCCGGGTGATAGCGGCTTTGCGCGTGCTGATCTGCGCTTCAGTCATGAGTACGTCACGCCGATGGCGGCGATTTTCTTCGAGCGCTATGTGGGCAAGGATGCGAAGGTGAACGATGCCTCAAGCATTATTTTTTTCCGCGACCATTTGACGTTTCTGGATGAAGTGATTTCCGAGGAGAAAAAGAAACTCGGGCTGCTCGATCTGGCGACGCAGCTCAAGCTGAAGCAGCAGGATTTTGCCGCGAAGCAGGGAATCAAGCTGCATGGAGAATTGAAGGACCGCAAGGGGTCGGAAGGTATTTGCCACTCGATTGTGCTGGAAAGTTACGCGCTGCCGGGACAGTTGAATATTGGTTCGGACTCGCACACGCCGCATGTGGGTGCGATTGGCTGCATCGCTTTCGGCATCGGCACTACGGACGTGTTCAACAGCTGGATTACGAAGGATGTGCGGGTGAGGGTGCCGGAATCGGTGCGGATCGTGATTCGCGGCAAGAAGCAGGCGAATGCCACGGCGAAGGACTTCATCCTGAAGATTTTGAGCCTCGACTACGTGCGCAGCGGCAAGGCGCTGGCGAAAGTGATGGAGTATGCGGGTGAGGCCATCGAACAGCTGAGCGTGGACGAGCGCGCCACGATGACCAACATGGCGGCCGAGATTGGAGGATTCACCGGCATTGTTGCGCCGGATAAGAAGGCGGTCGACTTTCTGGTCGAGCGTCGGGGGATGGATCGGGGCAAGGCTCAGGCAATGACTACAGGACTGTACAGCGACCCGGATGCGCGGTACGCGCACGTGATCGAACTCGATGCGGCGGAGATTACGCCGATGGTCGCGACTCCGGGCGATCCGGGGAATGGGAAATATGTGCGCGAGTTGAACACGCCCGTGCCGGTGGAGATCGCTTACGGCGGAACGTGCACCGCGGGCAAGAATGAAGACATGGACATGTACGCTGCGGTGCTGGCCGATGCGTTGAAACAGGGCAAGCGCGTGGCGGACTCGGTGAAGTTCTACATTCAGTTTGGATCGCAGGAGACGCGCGAGTACTGCCTGCGCAAAGGCTACATCGACGTTTTTCAAAAAGCGGGAGCGATCGTGATCGAGCCAAGTTGCGGAGCGTGTATTAACGCGGGGCCGGGAGTTTCGACGCGTCCCGAGCAGGTGGTGATCAGCGCCCAAAATAGAAACTTCCCGGGGCGCAGCGGCCCGGGGCAGATGTATCTGGCTTCGCCGCTGACGGTCGCTGCGAGCGCGGTGGCGGGCTACATTGTGGAGTACGAGCCGAGGGAGGCATTAGTGGGGGTATAGCGATTGGCCCGGGCCGGGGTGTTCGTAAGTGGTTGAATTCAGGCGGGGTGGCTCAAATCAGCCACAGCGGTAACTGCAACTTTTTCTGGGGATCCGAGTTCAAATAGATAGGCGATTCAGATTGAGGTAAGATCTGGAGGACCTGCAGATCCGGCGGGTTTGGTGGGTAGACGGTTGGGTCTGAACAAGGGGGATCAAATGCGGTACATAAAATATTTGGCTCTGGTGAGCGTTCTGATGCTGCCGTTGGCGTATTCCCAGGCGCAGGTCAGCGTGGGCGTAGGAATTGGGCCGAGTTATATTGGGGCAGCGCCGGCGTGCGCTTACGGCTACTACGGATATGCACCTTACGCTTGCGCGCCTTACGGTTACTACGGACCTAGCTGGTTCGTGGGTGGAGTATTTATCGGTGCCGGACCGTGGTATGGCTGGGGACGGCCTTGGGGCTGGGGTGGCTGGGGTCACGGGTATTATGGCCGCGGCGGCTGGGGTTATGGGCACGGCTACTACGGTGGACGAGGCTACTACGGTGGACACGGCTACTACGGTGGACATGGAGTGGCGCGTGGTCCGGCGGGCGGGTACCACGGTTCAGTAGGTGGAGCGGTGCACGGTGGCGGCGGAGGCTTCCACGGTGGTGGTGGCGGAGGCTTCCACGGTGGCGGTGGGGGACATGGCGGCGGTGGCCACCGGTAATCGCGGTTGGTAGGGTTGAGATTGACGACGGCTGGCAGCGGACGCTGTCGGCCGTTTCGTTTTTGGTGAGGCCCACTTCTCGTGCAGGACGCGAGGAGTGGAGCATCCGCGCTTTCCTCAGGCGGCCTGATATTCTCTGTACCGCAGGCTGCGTTTCTTGCTAGAATGTGCGGTTCGCGGAGCTGGGTAGTAGTAAAATATCTGCATAGATCTGAGGAGACAGATACCTTTATGGCCTACGTGATTGCAGAGCCTTGCATCAACACCAAAGACACGGCATGTGTGGATGCTTGTCCGGTGGATTGCATTCATCCCAAGAAAGATGATCCCAAGTATGCGACGGAGCCGTTGCTCTACATCGATCCGGTGGAATGCATCGACTGCGGAGCGTGCGTGCCGGTGTGTCCGGTTTCGGCGATCTTCGCACTCGACGATCTGCCGGAGAAGTGGAACGAATTCACCGCGAAGAACGCGGCTTACTTCGGGCGATAGAGCAGCTGTCAGCTTTCAGCCTTTAGCTGTCAGGAAGATTTCTTCCAGCTTGAGGCGGAATCAAGGCGCGCGTCCATTCCTGGCGCGCGCTTTCCTGTTTGAGGTTGCAAATTGTGACCTCAAACTTCCGGATTACTTCTCTCAGCGCTGACTATGCCGCGCCATTCTCTCGATAGCTGACGGCTGAGAGCTCTTCCATTAGAATTGTCGCTTCACCACTGGTTGCCATGGCACTGATGGAGTCGGAGGCGATCGTGCTGCGCACGTATCCGCTGCGCGAGGCCGATCTGCTGGTCACGCTGTTTACGCGCGCGGAAGGCAAAGTGCGGGGCGTGGCGCGGTCGGCGAAGAAGTCGAAGCGGCGGTTTGGCGGGGCGCTGGAGCCGCTGACTTATGTACGGGCGTTTTATGACGTCCGGGAGCGGCAGGAGCTGGCGCGGCTGGATGCCTGCGAAGTGCTGGAGTCTCCGCTGGCCACTGAAGTCACCTATGCGCGGGCGGTAGCGCTTGCGCATGTGGGCGAGTTGCTCGACGAACTGTTGCCTGACCGCGAAGCGAATGACGCCATCTTCCGGCTAACGCTTTCGGTGCTGCATGCGCTGCAGGGCTCCGAAGTGTGGATGCCGGTCACCTACTTCGAGCTGTGGCTGACGCGGCTGGTGGGCTTTCTGCCGGAGTTGACGGAGTGCATTGTGTGCGGGCGCAGCTTGAACGGGAGCCGGGCTTATTTTCATGCGCTGGCGGATGGGCTGATGTGCGGCGAGGATAAGCGGCTGGCATCGTCGGAGATTTCAAAAGACTCGAGGGAACTGGCTGGGCTGATGTTTCGTGCTCCGGTGGAGAGCTTTGTGGGGCTCCCATGGCCGAAGGAGCAGGGAGCTGATTTGCGGAAGCTTCTGATCCAAATATTGCAGCGGCACATTGAGAAGAAATTGGTTACGGCGGGGATGCTGGAGAAGGGCGGGTTTTAGCGCGGCGCAACGAGGTTGAACCCGCTGGCGGCGTCTAGCTGACGGTTCCCGCCGCTTCCGTTACAATCAAAGATTAATCTTCAAGTCTCCGGACGAGTGTGTGAATCCATCCAAGCCCAATTCGTTGACGTTCCAGGAACTCATCCTGCGATTGCAGGGGTTTTGGGCGGAGCGTGGGTGCGTCTTGCAGCAGCCTTACGACGTGGAAGTGGGGGCGGGGACGATGGCGCCGGAGACGTTTTTGCGCGTGCTGGGGCCGAAACCTTACAAGGTGGCGTATGTGCAGCCTTCCCGACGGCCGGCGGACGGGCGGTATGGAGAGAATCCGAACCGGTTGTTCAAGCACATGCAGTTGCAGGTGATCCTGAAGCCTCCACCGGAAAATGTGCAGGAGCTTTATTTGGAATCGCTGGCGGCGATTGGGATCGACCTGCGGCAGCACGACATTAAGTTTGAAGAAGATAACTGGGAAGCGCCGACGCTCAGCGCGTGGGGCGTGGGCTGGCAGGTGATGCTCGACGGGCTGGAGATCACGCAGTTTACTTATTTCCAGCAGTGCGGGGGACTGGATTTGTTTCCGATTTCCGCCGAGCTGACGTATGGCCTGGAGCGCATTGGGGCTTTTCTGCAGGATGTTGATTCGATTTATGACATCGTGTGGGCGCGCGATCCGGAGACGGGGCATGAGGTTCGCTACGGCGACGTGCGACTGGCGGATGAGTTGCAGTTTTCGGTTTACAACTTTGAGGCGGCAGATGTGGCGAGCGCCTGGAAGCACTTCTCGTTGTATGAGGAGGAGTGCAAGTTGTTGTTGGCTGATTATAAGTTGGATCGGGATGCTGGGGAGAAGTCACGCTTTCCGTTGTTAGGCGCCTACGATCTTTGCTTGAAGTGTTCGCATTTATTCAACATTCTCGACGCGCGGGGCGCGATTTCTGTGACGGAGCGCGTAGGCGTGATTGCGCGCGTGCGCGCGCTTGCCGTGGGCATTGCAAAGGCTTGGGTGGATCAGCAGACGAGTGAAGCGGCTGGGAAAAAATCAGACGAGCCTGCGCCTGTGCGCGAGAGGAAAGTGAAGACCGAAAAGTTATCGCCTGTGGGATCGTGACGGAGGCGGTTGCGCCTCACACGCCTAGGGCGGAACGCCGGCGCTACGCATTTTTGAAGACATGCCAGACTTTTTACTAGAGATCGGGTGCGAGGAGATTCCGGCGCGGATGATTGACGCGGCGTCGAAGGAGTTGCGCGAGCGCGTCCACGCCCTGCTGAATCGCGAACGTCTGACCGCGGTTGAGATTACCGGTTTCGATACGCCACGGCGTTTGGCAGTGATGGCTTCTGGAATTCCCTCTGGACAACCTGACGTGACCGAGCAGGTGATTGGGCCCTCCGTGAGCGCTGGTTATAAAGGTGGTGTGCCCACCCCTGCGGCGCATGGCTTCGCGAAAAAAGCCGGTGTCGATGTTTCGCGGCTGGAGAAGGTCACGACTCCCAAAGGAGAGTGCCTCGCGGCCCAGGTCACGAATAAAGGCCGGAGCGCTGCCGAAATTCTTGCAGAGGATCTGCCCAGGGAACTTTCTTCGATCTACTGGCCGAAGAATATGTATTGGCGCAAAACGAACGAGAGGTTTGTGCGTCCGGTGCGATGGGTAGTGGCGATGCTTGATGGCGAGACGATTCCGCTGGCGTTCGATGGAATTTTGGCAGGAAAGATTTCGCGAGGGCACAGGATGCTGTGGCAGGGCGATGTGACTATTCCGCGAGCCGGGTCTGCTTATGTGGATGCTTTGCGGGCGGCCAAGGTCTTAGGACGCGAGGAACGCGAGCAGCAGATCCGCAAAGCTCTTGACGCGGCCACGCGGACGATTCCCGGGGCACGGTGGCGGGAAGACCAGTCCCTGCTCGACACGGTCGTAAACCTGACGGAGTTTCCTTCGGCGATTCTGGGCGGGTTCGATCCGCAGTTTCTGGCATTGCCGGAAGAGGTGCTGGTCACCGTGATGCGGGATCATCAGAAATATTTTGCGGTCGAGGATGCTGGCCACAAGCTGTTGCCCCATTTTCTGGCGGTGCTGAATACAGACGGGGATCGCGACGGATTAATTCGTCACGGGAACGAGCGCGTGCTGCGAGCCCGGTTCAGCGATGCGCGATTTTTTTGGCAGACGGATCAGAAGCAGTCGCTGCTGGAGCGGCTGGAACTGCTGCGCCATGTCACTTTCCAGAAGGATCTCGGCACCTACTACGAAAAGACGCGGCGAGTGCAGCGTTTGTGCAGTTGGCTGAGCGAGATCATAAAGCAAAGCGGAATGGCAATCCGGCCGGGAGTGGTTCACAAAGCTGCCTGCCTCGCAAAAGCCGATCTGACCACCGAATTGGTGAAAGAGTTTACCGAGCTGCAAGGCATTGTTGGTGGCTTGTATGCGCGGGTCCAGGAACTCGACCCGAGTTTGCCGGAGGCGACTCGGTTGGCGATCGCGGATGCGATTTACGATCAGTACAGGCCGGAATCGACCGAGGATGAAGTCCCGCGGTCGATGGAAGGTGCGGTGCTCTCGGTCGGCGACAAGGCGGATACGATTGCCGGCATGTTTTCTTTGGGACTGGTTCCGAGCGGATCGAAGGATCCGTTTGCGCTGCGGCGGCAGGCGAATGCGATTGTAAAGGTGATCGCGGAGAAGAAGCTGCCACTCCCGCTCAGTGACTTGATGCGGGATGCGCGTGCGGGCTACCAGGGCTCGGAAGCGGAGAAGAAGTTTGTCGACGATGCGAAGTTCTCGGAATCGGTGAAGACATTCTTCCGCGAGCGGCTGGAGTTTTTTCTGAAAGATGTCCGCGGTTACGGTTATGACGTGGTGAAGGCGGTTTTGGCGGCGGATGCAGAGGACGTCGTGGATGCACTGGCTCGGGCGGAGGCCGTCAAGAAAGTTCTGCACATGCCCGAGTTTCTGGCCATTGGCGCGGCTTGCAAGCGCATGCGGAACATCCTGCGGCAAGCGGAAGAGAAGGGAATCACGCCGGCCGCGAAGTTCGAGTGCCTGCCCGATTCAGCGCCGGAAGAGAAAAACCTGGCAGCCTATCTCGCACTCAACGGGCCTAAGGTTGAGGCACTTCGGCATAAAAAGGAATACGGTGACGCGCTTATGTTGCTTTCGACCGCGCGTGAGCACGTTGATGCATTCTTCGACAAAGTGATGGTGATGGTCGAAGATAAAAAAGTGCGGGCGAAGCGGCTGGCGCTGCTGCGCACCTTGTTGAAGGAGTTTTCTACGATCGCTGACTTTTCCGAGATTGTGACGGAAGGGAAGGGATAACCGAGTAGAATTCCCGATCTTAAGTTTAGACGTACGGATTGCCGGCGGGACGCCGGCGCTGCGAAATCGAACGATAAAGGACTAATCAATCATGGCGACAATCACTCTCCCCGAAGCAGCGGTGCAGGAACGCAAAAAAAACACTACCAAGTATGTTTACTCTTTCGGTGGCGGCAAGGCGGATGGCAACGGCAAGATGAAAGACGACCTGGGCGGCAAAGGCGCCGGCCTGGCCGAGATGACGAATGCCGGGCTCCCTGTGCCTCCGGGATTCACGATTCAGACCGAGGCTTGCCGCGAGTTCATGCGCAGCGGCGGCGTTTCGAAAGAGGTCGACCGGCAGATGGAGGAGGCGCTGGCCAAACTGGAAGCGCTGCAGGGGCAGAAGCTGGGAACGGGCGAGAACCCGCTGCTGGTAAGCGTCCGCTCGGGCGCGAAGTTTTCCATGCCGGGGATGATGGACACGATCCTCAACCTGGGATTGAACGATAAGAGCGTAGAGGCTCTGGCCAAGCGCAGCAACAATCCACGCTTCGCCGCCGATTCGTATCGGCGGCTGATCCAGATGTTTGGCAACGTTGTGCTGGAGATTCCCAAGCACGCGTTTGACGAAGTCTTCGATGCCAAGAAAAAGCAGAAGAAGGCGAAGCTTGATACCGAGCTCGATGCCAAGGCGCTGAAGGAAGTGATTGAAGAGTATAAGAAGGTCGTCAAGAAGCACGCCAAGCGCGATTTTCCGCAGGATCCGCACGAACAGCTGGTGATGGCGCGGGATGCGGTGTTCCGCTCGTGGCAGAATGATCGCGCCAAGACCTACCGCCGCATCAACAACATCGACGACATGCTCGGTACCGCCGTCAATGTGCAGGCCATGGTGTACGGCAATCTCGGCGACACCAGCGGAACGGGCGTAGGCTTCACGCGCAACCCGGCGACGGGGGCGAAAGAGTTCTACGGCGAATACCTGATGAACGCTCAGGGCGAAGATGTCGTGTCAGGCGTGCGCACCCCGGTGCCGATTCTCGAACTGCAGAAGATCATGCCCGACGTCTACAGCCAGCTGCGCGACATCACGACGCGGCTCGAAAAGCATTACAAGGACATGCAGGATTTCGAGTTCACCATCCAGGATGGCAAGCTGTACATGCTGCAGACGCGCAACGGCAAACGCACGGGTCTCGCCGCTGTGCGCTTGGCGCTTGAGATGGTTGAGGAAGGGCTGATCAGCAAAGAAGAAGCGATCTTCCGTCTCGATCCCAACCAGGTAGTGGATTTCTTTGTCTCGCGGTTGGATGAAAAAGACGTTCGACCCGAAGACATACTGACGTCGACTGGCTTGGCCGCTTCCCCGGGAGCGGTGGTTGGGCAAATCGTCTTTACTGCCGACGATGCGGTGCAAAAGGCTGGGCACGGTGCGGAGAAGAACCCTGTGATTCTGGTTCGCGCCGAAACCACTCCCGAAGATATTCACGGGATGGAAGTCGCAATTGGCATTCTAACTTCGCAAGGCGGCATCACAAGCCACGCGGCGGTTGTGACTCGCGGCATGGGCAAGAGCTGCGTTGCGGGTGCCGGCGAGATCGCCGTCAACGAGCGTGCTCGTGAGATGCGAGCGCGCGGACAGGTATTCAAGGACGGAGACTGGATTACGATCGACGGCACAACCGGCCGCGTGCTGCGAGGCAAACGCAATCTGCTGCCGCCGGACCCGGAAAATTTGGCGAAGCTCGAGAAGTTTATGAGTTGGGCCGAGCCCTTCCGGAAAATCGGCGTGCGCGCCAATGCGGATATTCCGCGCGATGCCAAGAAGGCGCGTGAGTTCGGCGCCGAAGGCATCGGCCTTTGCCGTACCGAGCACATGTTCTTCGCTCAAGATCGCATCCACCATATGCGGGTCATGATTCTGGCCGATAACGAGAAAGACCGGAGGACCGCGCTGAAGAAGCTGCTGCCGATGCAGCGCTCCGATTTTATCGGGCTGTTTAAGGCGATGGAGGGGCTGCCGGTGACGATCCGCTTGCTGGATCCGCCACTGCACGAATTCTTGCCCAAGCGCGAGAAGCTTATGGTTGATATTGCCAGCCTGCCGAGCGCCGATGCCAAGCATAAGAAAGGTCTGGTCGAGGAATACCGCGAGTACGGAGTAAAGGGAGCGGGCGACCTGAAAAAGGTTCTTTCCGCGCTGCTGGCGCGCGTGGAGGAGTTGCACGAGTTCAATCCCATGCTGGGGCATCGGGGGTGCCGGTTAGGCATCACCTACCCGGAAATTACCGAGATGCAAGCGCAGGCCATTTTTGAAGCGGTTGTCGCCGTCGACAAGGCGGGGATCAAGACTCACGCGGAGGTGATGATCCCGTTGATCTCGACCGTGAAAGAGATGGCGAACCAGGGGGCGATTGTCCGGCGCGTGGCGGAAGAAGTGTTCAAAGAAAAGGGAAGGCACGTGCATTACCTGGTGGGCACCATGATTGAACTGCCGCGCGCTTGCCTCGTCGCCGACGAGATTGCCAAGGAAGCGGAGTTTTTCTCGTTCGGCACAAACGACCTGACGCAAACCACGTTCGGCTTCTCGCGCGACGATGTGAACAAAGTTTTACCGACCTACCTGGCGGAAGGGATTCTGAAGCAGGATCCGTTTGCTTCGATCGATCGCGACGGGGTGGGCGAACTGGTGCGGATCGGCATCGAACGGGGGCGGAAGACGCGTCCGAAGCTCGAAGTCGGGATCTGCGGCGAGCACGGCGGCGATCCGTCGTCGGTGGAGTTCTGCCATCAGGTGGGGATGGATTATGTGTCCTGCTCCCCGTTTCGCGTGCTGACGGCGCGGCTGGCGGCGGCGCAGGCCGGAGCGTCGGATGCGCTGAAAGTCGAGGGCGGAAGAACGAAGTGAAAACCGCAGAGGACACAGAGGACGCTGAGAGGAAATAAAGAGGCATCCCTTGGATATCAACGAAATCTCCGGGGCCATCGTCGATGCAGCAATGAAGGTGCATACGGCCCTGGGACCGGGATTGTTGGAGAGTGTTTACGAAAGTGTTTGGAACACGAACTGACGAAGCGTGGACTGCACGTCGAGATGCAAGTGTGGCTCGCGGTAGTCTACGACGGCGTGGAAATTGAGGGCGGTTGCAAGATTGATCTGCTCGTGAAGGTCAAGTAGTTGTCGAGTTGAAGATGGTTGAACAAATACTCGACATTCACAAGGCCCAGTTGCTGTCCTACCTAAAGCTCGCAGACAAACGGGTAGGCCTGCTCATCAACTTCAACGTCGTGCACTTGCGAGACGGTATACGGAGACTCGTAAACAATCTCCCTTCCTCCGCGTCCTTGGCGTCCTCTGCGGTTGTGGGTTGATCTTGGTGCTTTACTGCACTTTCTGCAGGCGGGCGATCAGCTTTTGTGCCAGGCTCTCTTCGGATTCTGACCAGAGCAGACGGGCGCGAGCGCCGCTGTTTTTCTCCACGTTCGTCGAAAACTCCACTAGCTTCGCAACGTTGTCACGAATCTTTGAGCGCGTCTGCTCACTCAGCGAAGTCTCGGGCTGCAGAAAGTATGAATCCATGCCGAAGTCCACTTCGATGTGCCCGGTCTGCTGGTAAGCCCCTTCGTCGAATGCTTCTCCCTGAACAATGAATCTCACGAGGGCGGGTTCGAGCACCCAGTTTCCATTTGACGCGTCCGGTGTCCACAGATCCCAGTAAGCTTCGAAGACGTATGCGAAGTCGTCGTGGACTTGTTCGGCGGCGAGCAGCGTAGCCTGCCCCGGATCGACTCCGGAAGGGAATCGGCGCTCCAGCACGGTAGCCTCGTTCCAGGAAACCGGATGCAGGGCAAAGTAGGTGATCCCCGGACGCTGCGCCGAGAAAGGGAATTGCTGCAAAACGGCAAAGGCGTGCGGCAGCATCTCGGGTTCGGAGAAATCGGGAAACCAAAGACTGAGATATAAAGGATCGGACACAGTCGCCTCGAATCGTTGTGAGCCACGCCTCAGCAGGCGGTGCTGACAATTCTAAATTGTTATGGGAGTCAGAGAAAAGGGACAGCACGTCGTCCACGCCAAAGGAGTCAAAACGAGATGCATTTACCCTATCGTGTCTCGCTAGTTTTGACAGGTCTGCAAAGAGCTTGTTACGATCAACTGGTCGAGCGCCCCACCTCATAGTCGTCCCCGTCGTCTAGCCTGGCCTAGGACATCGCCCTTTCACGGCGGTAACACGGGTTCAAATCCCGTCGGGGACGCCAACAAAACAATAGACTTCCACAAACCCGCCGTTTTTCTTCATGATCCAATTTGATCCAGTTAGGCGGGTTTGATCTCCAAAACCGCGCCCCGCCTCACCAGTTTGACCAAATTGCTCTGTGCCTCGCGCTTCTGTGGACCGACTGCCTGCATGTAAACGTCGGTGGTGACTTTCAGACTCGCATGGCGCAGCAGTTCCTGTACAACCTTGGGATTCTCGCCGTTCGCGTTCAACAGCGTCCCAAAAGTGTGCCGAAATGTGTGATACGAAACTTGCTTCGTAATCTTGGCACGCTGTAGAGCCGGCTTGCCGTAATATCGCCACAACGTTCCGGGCCAATACGGTTGTCGGCCTTT
>Ga0210388_10003216_pt1 | contig 12788 bp, 10 predicted proteins | sample IncBWC19OmetaG_FD_155485 | JGI IMG/M metagenome (GOLD analysis project Ga0210388, IMG submission 155485) | Forest soil microbial communities from Barre Woods Harvard Forest LTER site, Petersham, Massachusetts, United States - Inc-BW-C-19-O ... | reverse complement strand
CCGCGAGGACGCAGCGAAAGTTTTCCGCGCCTACAACGAAATCCTCCGCAAGGCCGCGGCGCTCGACTTCGACGATCTACTGCTGCGCGCCGTCGATCTGCTTCGCGATCATCGCGACGTGCGCGAGCGCTGGAGCAATCAATTCCAATATCTGATGGTCGATGAGTTTCAGGACACCAATCGCGCGCAGGAAGAGCTGGTCCGGCTGCTCGCCGGCGAACGCAAGAACGTCTGCGTGGTGGGCGACGAAGACCAGTCGATTTACGGCTGGCGCGGCGCACGCGCCGGAAACCTGAAGCGCTTCACACAGGATTTCCCGGGCGCGAAACTCATCCGCCTCGAGGAAAACTACCGCTCCACGCAATCGATCCTCGACGCTGCCGCCGCCGTCGTGAAAAACAATTCCGACCGCCTCGGCAAGAATTTACAAGCCACGCTCGGCGCGGGCGACCCGCTGCGCTATTTCGAAGCGCCGGATTCCATCGCGGAAGCTGAATTCATTAGCGAAGAGATCGCCTCCGTCATCCGCGAAAATCCAGACGCCCGTATCGCTGTTCTCTACCGTACCGGCGCCCAATCGCGATCCTTTGAAGAAGTTCTGCGCCGACTCGGCATCCGCTACCGCGTGGTCGGCGGATTCAGCTTCTACGAGCGCGCTGAAGTGCGCAACGCACTGGCCTATGTCCGCTTGGTGTTTCATCCCGAGGACGACGTCGCACTTCTCCGCGTTTTGAACGTGCCGCCCCGAGGCATCGGCGCAACCACCGTCGCCGCGCTCGAAGCCCGCGCGAAGGAAACCGGCAAATCGCTCTGGGAAACGATTCGCATCGGCAACGTTTCGACAGGGAAAAAGATCGCCGGCGCGCTGAATTCGTTCCGCGAATTGATCGAGCTGCTGCAGGATCTCTGCAGGGAATTGCCGCCCGCCGCGCTGATTGAATGCGTGCTCGACCGCACCGGGCTGCTCAACTGGGTCGAGCAGCAGGACAACCTCGAACACACCTCCCGCGCCGAAAATCTTCGCGAACTTTCAAACGCCATGGCCGAAGCCACCGAACAGGGCCAGACACTTGAAGATCTGCTCGACCGCGCCGCCCTTGCATCCGACTCCGACCAGTACCAGGAAGACGTGCCCGTCTCGCTGATGACGCTGCACAGCGCCAAGGGCCTCGAATTCGACGCCGTCTATCTTGCCGGCCTCGAAGAAGGCGTGCTCCCGCACAGCCGCTCCATCGACACACCCGCCGAAATCGAGGAGGAGCGCCGGCTGTTTTACGTGGGCATGACCCGCGCAAAAAGAACTCTCGTCCTCACCCGCGCGGTCTATCGCCGCAGTTACGGCGAAGATCGCCTCCGCGCTTCCCTGCCGTCGCGCTTTCTCGCCGAGATTCCGCGCGAACTGATCGAAACCGCCGCCGGATCGCAGTCCGATCCCGGCGAATCGCGCCGCTACGAACCCGATCCGGAATTCTCGCAGGATTTTTCCTACCGCCGCGGCCCTCGTACGCCCTACGGTCGTTCGGCGCCCAGCACCCGCAGCCCCAGTCTCAGCCGCGGCGCCGGCTCAAAGGACCCGCTCATCGGCAAGCGCGTCCGCCACCTGAAATTCGGCATCGGCACCATCATCGAGGTCGATGGCGACGGCGAGGACCGTCGCATCACCGTCAGCTTCCAGGACTACGGCCCCAAGAAACTACTCGAGCGCTACGCGAATTTGCAGCTCGCCTGAGCGCGACCGCCGTCGCGCTTGTCCCGAAGGACAGGTTGCGCGGAAGTGCCTCACAAGGTAGAGTTTTCGAACATTCGCACCGGGAAGGTGGCGATTGGATCCACAGCTGTTCCGCACCAAGAACATAGACCAGCTCATTTCCGACGCCGACCGGCCGGAGATGCGCCTGAAGAAATCGCTCGGCTGGTTGAGTCTCACGTCACTCGGCATCGGTGCGGTCATCGGATCCGGCATTTTCACGGTCATCGGCACGGCCATCGCCGGCCAAAAGCTCAGCGCCAGCTCGGTCCTGAACGCTCCCCTGCTCGAATATCTGATTTACCGCTCCGCATCCTTCGGCCGGCCGGGCGCGGGGCCCGCGATCGCGCTCTCGTTCGCGCTGGTCGGAGTCGTCTGCTGCTTTGCGGCGCTCTGTTATGCCGAACTTGCCGCGATGATTCCAATCGCTGGCAGCGCCTACACCTACACCTACGCGACGATGGGCGAGCTCATCGCCTGGATCATCGGCTGGGACTTGATCCTCGAGTACGCCGTCTCGAACATGGCCGTAAGCGTCGGATTCTCGGCGCACGTTGTCGATCTGTTCGACTGGTTTGGCTGGCACCCCGATCCGCGCTGGATCACGCCGGCGTATCTGCCCGGCGGCCTGACCGATCTCCAGGGCCATACGCTCTACGATCCCGGCTGGCATTTCGGATTCAACTGGCCTGCGTTCGTGATCGTGATGCTGCTCACCGTGGTACTCGTGCGCGGCATCAAGGAATCGGCGCAGACCAACAACATCATGGTGCTGCTGAAGATCCTCGCAATCCTGATCTTCATCACCTTCGCGGCGCACCTGATTCATCCCGCGAATTGGCATCCCTTCGCGCCCAACGGCTGGCCGGGCATTCTGACCGGTGGCTCGATCATTTTTTTCACCTACATCGGATTTGATTCCGTCTCGACGGCCGCAGAGGAGTGCAAGAATCCGCAGCGCGATCTGCCCATCGGCATCATCGCCACTCTGGTGGTCTGCACCGTGCTCTATATCGGCGTGGTCGTCGTCCTGACCGGCATCGTCCCGTGGCAGACTCTGGTCGACGACGCGGCGCCCGTGGTCAACACGATGAAGCGGCTGCATTTCGGCAACATTCGCCTCGCCGTGCTGATCGGCGCGCTGCTGGGAATGATTTCGTCGCTGCTCGTTTTTCAGTTGGGTCAGGCACGCGTCTGGTTTGCCATGTCGCGCGACGGTCTGCTCCCCCGGGTTTTCAGCCGCGTCCATCCGCGATTCCGCACACCGGATTTTTCCACCTGGGTCGCGGGAATCGTCGTCGGCGTTCCCGCCGGCCTGCTCGACATCGGCACGCTCGCCGATCTTTCCAACATCGGCACGCTATTCGCGTTCGCCCTGGTCGCCGGCGGTGTGCTCATCCTGCGATTCCGGGAGCCCAATCGCCCGCGATCGTTCCGCGCGCCCGGCGGACTGCTCGCGCCGATCATGACGATTCTCACCTGTCTCCTCCTGATGGCCGGGCTGCCCATCATGAACTGGCTGCGCTTTTTTGGCTGGCTCCTGATCGGCCTGGTTATCTATTATTTCTACAGCCGGAAACATAGCCAACTTTCGACCGCGAACATGGCGGCCGCGAAAGGAACCTCTCGCTGATGCGCGGCTTCGTCCCCCAAGCACCGAATCGATCGATCAGACGATCCTTGCGCGCCGCGCCCGTGCTCCTGCTCGCGATTCTGTTTCTCGCGCTGCCATCGTCATTCGGCTGGGGCGACAACGCCGAGCGCATGATCGTCGACAAAGCCGTCGACACATTGCCGGACGAAATGCTGCCGTTCTTTCAAGCCAATCGCGGATACCTTATGCAGCACGTCACCGACCCCCTGGAATCGGAAGCGCGCAGTCCCGCCGAACAGCCCAAGGGATTCATCCAGCTCGATCACTACGGTTCGTATCCGTACGCGTCGCTTCCGCGGACCTACACCGCGGCTGTAGAGAAATTCGGCCGGCGCCAGCTAGCCGCGCGCGGCGTGCTGCCCTGGCAGATCGGCCTCTACAGCCAAAAGCTTACCGACGCGCTGCGTGCGCACGACTGGGACGACGCAAAGCTTTCCGCCGCGATTCTGGCTCACTACGTCGCCGCGGCGCACGATCCGTTCAAATCTACGATCAACAAAGACGGCGCTCTCTCCGATCAGCAGGGAATAAACGAACGTTTCAGCGTCGGGCTCGTCGACCGCTACCAGCGCTTCTTCTTCCTGAAGCCGAACGAAGCCGCTTTTATCCGCGACCCGACGGATCACGCCTTCGAAATGTCGCTCGACGCGCACTCCTGGATTGAAAATATTCTGCTGGCCGACCGCCGCGCTCACGAAGGCCTTGCCGGCTATACCAGTGAATACTTCGACCGCTTCTACGCGCAGGCCGGGGCCGTGCTGATCCGCCAGCTGACGGACGCGGCGACCGACACGGGATCCTACTGGATGACGGCGTGGATCAACGCCGGACGTCCGCAGTTGCCGGGCAGCTGATCGAACTTGACCACGCAAATGACGACGCGGACCCCGACCGTCCTCGACGCTCTCCCCAAAGCAGAATTGCACCTGCATCTGGAAGGCTCGATTCGCCCCGAAACCGCCGTCGAGCTCGCCGAGCGCCACGGAGTGACGCTCACGGCCGCGGAAGTGGCCGCGCGTTACAACTACAACAGTTTCGCGGGATTCATCGAAGCGTTCAAATGGGTCACGTCGTTCTTGCGCGACCCGGAGGATTACGCGCTGATCACGCGAAAGCTGGCCGAAGAGCTCGTGCGGCAAAACGTGGTCTACGCGGAAATTACGATCTCGGCCGGCGTGATGCTGCGCCGTATGCAGAATGTGGAGGCAAATTTCACCGCCATACGCGAGGCGTCTGAGAGCGTGGTGTTCCGCAAGCTCCGCACCGGCTGGATTTTCGACGCCGCGCGACAATTCGGCGCCGAAGCTGCCGGCGAGGTGGCGCGTACCGCCGCGAAGCTTTCTCGCTCCGGCGTGATGGCCTTTGGAATGGGCGGCGACGAGCTTGCCTTCCCCACCGTGAATTTCCGCCCGGCGTTTGACCACGCGCGCAGCGAAGGCCTGCGCATCGTGTGCCACGCGGGCGAAATCGGCGGACCTGAGGCGGTGAAGGAAGCCGTGGAAATTCTGGGAGCTGAGCGAATTGGCCACGGCATCGCCGTGATGCACGACGCGCCACTGGCAACATCGTTCGCCAACCGCCACGTGGTGCTCGAAAACTGCATCTCGAGTAACATCTGTACCGGCGCCCTCGCGAAGCAGACCGGCAAAGCCGTCGCGTCCGTTGCGGATCATCCACTCGCGAAGCTGATGGGGCAAGGCTCGCTCGTCACGCTTTCGACCGACGATCCCGCGATGTTCCACACGGACCTGCTGACCGAATATTCCCTGGCGGCTTCACTCGGCTTGTCGCAGGCACAGCTTCTGCAGCTCGCCGAGCAAAGTTTCAGCGCGTCATTCCTTCCGCCCATCGAAAAACGCCAGATGCTCGAAAACTTTCGAGCGGCTGCAAAATCAGCCGGGCTGGTATAATCCGCGCAGCGCCATCGCGCACGGGAAGAAAAATGAAAGCTCACGTCTGGGTCATGCCGAAGCCGACCGTCCTCGATCCCCAGGGGCAAACCATTCAGCGTGCACTTGGCTCGCTTGGCCACTCCAAAGTGCAGGGCGTGCGCCAGGGCAAATTTTTCGTGCTGGAGCTCGACGGCATGAGCCGCGCAGAAGCGCAAACGGAAGTCGAGCGTATCGCGAGAGACGTCCTTACCAATCCCGTGATCGAAGAATTCCGCTTCGAAGTCATCGACTGAGCTGCCAAACCTGCCGCAGGGACACGGAGGCACAGAGAAATTCTGGTGCTTCTTTTCGTTCTGATATAGATTCCGTTCACGCTGCTTGAACAGGGGGACGTATGCGCGAGAGAATGGTTGTCGCCTGTGTGCTGGCGGGGGCGATCCTGATAGCGGCGGTTTTCGCCGCAGGTTCTCGCGAGATTCGAGCTGCGAATCCGCCAGCCTCCGCTTGCGACCGCGTTTGTCTTAATGGATTCCTGGAGCAATATCTCGCCGCACTCGTGAACCACGATCCTACTGGCCTGCCCGTCGCGTCCGACCTGAAATCGACCGAGAACACGAAGCCCACGCCGCTCGGCGACGGCCTGTGGAAGACGATCAAGTTCATCAAATTTCGCGGCGAAACCGTCTCCGATCCCTCGACCGGCCAGATCACCTATTGGGCCGCCGTGCAGGAAGATCACGTCTCGCTGCTGATGCTGCGCCTGAAAATCGGCGGCCGATCGATTACCGAATCCGAGACGATCGTGGCCCACGGTTCTGTGCCCGACGCTCCCCGCACCGGATTCGAAGTGATGCCGGATCTGCAGCTCCTGGCCGCGATCAAGCCGTTCCTGGAAAGCGAAGTCTCGCCGCGCGCCTCCCGCACTGAATTGATCGCCGCGGCCAACGCGTACTTCGACGGCATCGAGCACTGGAAGGGCCGCACGCCTTTCGCGCCCGGATGCAATCGCATCGAAAACGGCCAGCTCACGACAAATAATCCGACGAACTCCGAAGGCCTGCCGCCGCTCGGCTGCCGCGATCAGTTCGAGGCCAAGCTCTTTACCTACATTCCCAAGGTGCGGGACCGCCGCTTTCCGGTGGTTGACGAAGAGCACGGGCTGGTGGTCGCGCAGGTCGTTTTCGATATCCCCGGCAGCAAGACCTGGATACGCGACGGCAAAGAAGTGGCCGCCCCGGCCGCCGTCGCAAATCCGCGCAATAACATCCTGAACGAGATGTTCAAGATCGATCACGGCCAAATCCAACTGATTCAGGCATTCATGCTGCCGAACGAGCCCTACGGCACACCCACGGGCTGGAACTAGCTCCACTTGATCATCACCCCCGTGTCGCGATGAAACGGCTCGATCGGCCCTCTCCGGCGCGTGCCGCGGCTTGTGCTACCATTTATTGAATCGGTGGGCCGGCGGCGTTCCCGCGCCATGGCACACCCGGAGATCGCGACTATGTGCGGAATTGTCGGGTACGTAGGCCCCAAGCGAGTCGTCCCCCTGATCCTCGACGGCCTTCGGCGCCTGGAGTATCGCGGCTACGATTCGGCCGGCATCGCCGTGGTCGGCGAAAACGGCAAGCTCGATGTGCGCCGCTCGCCGGGCAAACTTCGCAATCTCGAGGAATCGATCCGCATCGCGCCGCTAGACGGCGTCTACGGAATCGGCCACACGCGCTGGGCCACGCACGGCCGCCCCACCGAGGAAAACGCGCACCCGCACCGCGACTGCAAGGGCGAAATCGTGGTGGTGCACAACGGAATCATCGAAAATTACATCGAGCTGAAAAAACAGCTCATCGCCGAAGGCCACAGATTTGTCACCGAAACCGACACTGAAATCATCGCGCACCTGCTGGAGAAGTTCTCGGCAAACGACACGCCGCTGGAGCAGGCCGTGCTGCGCGCCGTGAAAGCGATGACCGGCGCCTACGCGCTGGTAACGCTCTCGACGAAAGACCCGAACAAAATCGTGGCGGCGCGCCTGGGCCCACCGATCGTTCTGGGCTTCGGCGACAAGGAGTTCTTCGTCGCCAGCGACATTCCGGCGATCCTGGCGCACACGCGCAGCATCTTCTTCCTGGGCGACGGCGAAGTCGCCGTGGTCACGCCGCAGGGCATCCAGATCTCCGATTTCGAGAGCCGACCGGTCCATCGCAAACCGCAGCACATCACCTGGGACCCGATCATGGCCGAAAAGGGCGGCTTCAAGCATTTCATGCAGAAGGAAATTTTCGAACAGCCGCGCGCCGTTCGCGACACGCTTCTCGGCCGCATATCGCAGGAAACAGGCAAAGTGTTTCTCGACGAGATGGACATCCGCGAGGAAGAGTTCAAGGCTTTCCGCGACGTGAAAATCGTCGCCTGCGGCACCAGCTGGCATGCAGGGCTGGCCGGGAAATTCATGATCGAGCGGCTGGCGCACATTCCCGTCGAAGTCGATTACGGCAGCGAATTCCGCTATCGCGATCCCATCGTCGAACCAACCAGCTTGATCATCGCCATCAGCCAATCCGGCGAGACGGCGGACACGCTGGCCGCCGAGCGCGAAGCTCGCGCCAAGGGCGCGAAGGTTCTTTCGATCTGCAACGTGGTGGGATCGATGCTCACGCGCGAATCCAACGGCACGATCTATACCCATGCGGGCCCGGAGATCGGCGTCGCATCCACCAAGGCGTTCACCGGCCAGCTGACGGCGCTGCTGCTCACCGCCCTCTACCTCGGTCAGGTGCGCGGGAAACTCGGCTCCGCGCAGTCAAAACTCCTGATGCAGGAGCTGACGAAAGTGCCGCATAAAATCGGCGCGATCCTGCAGCGCGATGCCGCCATCGAGGAGCTCGCTCGCCAATTTTTCCGCCACACGGATTTCCTCTATCTCGGCCGAGGCATTCACTATCCCGTCGCTCTCGAAGGCGCGCTGAAGCTGAAGGAAATTTCCTACATCCACGCCGAAGGCTATCCTGCCGGCGAGATGAAGCACGGCCCCAACGCTCTGATCGACGAAAATCTTCCAGTGGTGATGATCGCCACGCGCGATGAATCCGATCCCGAATCGATGACGCGCTACGAGAAAACGATTTCGAACCTCCAGGAAGTGAAGGCGCGCGACGGAATCGTGATTGCCGTGGTCACAGAAGGCGACCAGCTCGCTAAAGGCACCGCCGATCACGTGATCGAGATTCCCGCCGTCCCGGAATTGATCGCACCGATCCTGGAAATCGTTCCGTTGCAAATGCTCGCCTACCACATCGCAGTGCGCCGCGGTTGCGACGTCGATCAACCGCGCAACCTCGCCAAATCCGTTACCGTCGAATAGCCCATTTTTATATCCGCTGCCGTGGCGCTAGAATGCGGCCATGGGAGTCTGCGCGTCCGTTTCACGTAGGTACGCACGTTTGCTCGCCGCCTTGTTTGCAGGATTGATTTTGCTGCCCGCCCTCCTGCGCGCGCAGGATGATCAGACTGCCGCCAGCGGCAAGCTCGCCGCGGTGAAAATCACCGGGTCGACTAAATATCCTCCAGAGCTGGTCGCCGCCGAGACCGGACTTTCGTCCAGCTCGAGCGTCACCAAAGCCGATCTGCAAAACGGCGCCGATCGCCTGGCGCGCTGCGGGCTTTTTTCGAACGTCAATTACCGCTTCTACTCCACCGACGCAGGCGTCGTCGCCGAATATGAGGTCACCGACGCGCCGACGCTTCCGGTTTATTTCGATAATTTCCCGTGGTTCACCGACGACGAGATCACCGCCGCCCTCAAGAAAGAAATTCCGCTGTTCGAGGGCACCGTACCCGAGGGCGGTTCCCTGCTCCACGATGTAACCGGCGCGCTCGAACGCCTGCTCGCCACGCGCGGCGTCAACTCCAGGATTTCGGCCGCACTCTTCACCGTGCCGATCGACGATCGCAAGGTGCAGCAGTTCCACGTGGACAACGCCGCCGTGAATATCGGCGGCATCGAATTCGGCGACGCACTCGCGAAGAACGATCGCGGACTTCAGCAACGCCTCCCGGATGTCGTTGGCCAGCCGTACTCGCGCACACTTGTCGAGCTCTTCGAATTCGAGCAGGTCAGGCCGGTCTATCTGGCAAACGCGTACCTCCGCGTGAAAATCGGCCGTCCGATCGCGCACATCACGGGTGCGGGCGGGGACGCGCGCGTCACAATCACCGCACCAATCGATCCCGGACCGCAGTACGGGTGGGGCGGCGTAGTCTGGAGCGGCAACATCGCCGAAACCTCCGCCATGCTCAACCCGATCGTCACGCTGAAGCCCGGAGATCCCGCAGACGGCATGAAAATCGAGGCGCTGTGGGACGCCGTCCGGGACGAGTATGCCCGCAGCGGTTATCTGGACATGACTCTGACGCCTGTTCCGCAATTCGACGAAATCGCCAAGCGAGTTACCTACAACGTCGCGATCAACGAAGGCCCGCAATACCGCATGGGCAAGCTCGTGCTCACCGGGCTCTCGGTTGAAGGCGAGCGCCGCATCCGCACGGCATGGAGCATCGCTCCTGGCGCGATCTTCAACAAGGAAATCTACCAGCGCTTCGCAGCCAGCGGAATCAAGGAAGCCTTCGTTGGCCTGCCGTTTCACTACGATAAGATCGGCCGATTTCTGCAGGAAGATCCGGACCACAAGCTGGTGGACGTGCTCATCGACTTCCAGTAGCCGCCTCACGCGGCCTCCCGCCAGCCTATGGTGGAACTTTTCGCCTCGCCCATTCGTATAGTTATGATAGGAAGGCAACGCCATGGCGGCGGTGCGATTCATGCGAACAGAAACGACTCGATCGACAATCTATTGGAACGCCCCAGTGCTGGCCTCGGCGATTCTCGGAGTCGCGCTGCTCGCCGGCTGCGGCCCCGACGCTGGCGGCGCGAGCGGCTCCGTCGATCGCTCCTTCACGGTTGACGGTCCCATACGCCTCGAGCTTTCCAACGGCAGCGGCAGTTCCCACGTCTCGGTCGGCCCTCCCGGCGAAGTCAAAATCCACGCCGAATTCCATGTCCATGCCTGGCCGTGGGACGACCCGGAACGGGAATTGAAGGGTCTGATTGCGAATCCGCCGTTCTCGCAGGAAGGCCACTTGGTTCACATCGGCGCCTCGGGCTGGGAACGCGCGGAATTTTCGGCGGACTATACCGTCACGGTCCCGCCCGACACCGAAATGCGCGGGATTTCGGGCTCCGGCAATCTGGAAGTGGAAGGAATCGCCGGCCCTGCCAATTTTACGGTCGGCTCCGGGAATGTTCGCGCCGCGGGAATTCACAACGACGTACACGCGGTTGTCGGCAGCGGCAACGTCACGTTCACCGACGCACAGGGGCGCGTCGACGCGACCGCCGCTTCGGGCGAGATCATCGTTCGTGGGGCGAAAGGCGACGTGCGCGCGCGCACCGGCTCCGGTGAAATCAACGTCGATCGGCCCGCCGCGAACGTCGAGGCCGAAGCCGGCAGCGGCAATGTCCAAGTGCGCGAGGCGACCAGCGACGTTCGCGTGCACACCAGCTCCGGCGAAATCAGCATCGACGGGAACCCGGCGGCCTCGAGCTACTGGGATATTCGCGCGACGTCAGGCGACGTGACGCTCCACGTGCCCGCGAATGCCAGCTTCCGCTTTTACGCCCACACAAATTCAGGCGACGTCCGCGCCAATCTGCCGGGAATGCAGCAGACTTCCGACAACCGGCACGACTTCGAAGCCCGCTTGGGCGACGGCAAAGCACGTGTGGAAATCGAAACAACTTCCGGCGAAATTTCCCTGCACTGACCAAATCCAATCTACGACGCTGCGCCGCTTCCGTGCGCTGGGGGCTTGGACGTCTTCAGCGCTGCGTCGCTCGCTGCCAGCATCGTCGCGGCATGAATCTGCACTGTATCTTCGACGCGCCGCGCGTAGCCGCCCGCCAACGCAATCGCCACAGGTACGCCGTTGTGCCGGGCATAATCGAACACCAGCGCATCGCGCCGCGCTAATCCCGGCATGGTCAGCGCCAGACCGCCCAGCTGATCCTCGATATAAGGATCGGCACCTGCAACATAAAACACGAGCTGCGCCGAAAAATCGCTGAAAGCATCGTCCAGATGCTCCTCAAGAATCGAAAGGTATTCGTCATCGGCGGTTCCGTCCGGCAAATTGATGTCTACCGTCGACGGCGGCTTCGGATGCGGATAGTTCCGTTCCTGATGAATCGAAAGAGTGTAGACACTTGCGTCGCCGTCAAAAATCACCGCCGTTCCATTCCCCTGGTGCACGTCCGTATCGACCACCATGGCTCGATCGATCGCGTGCTCCGATTGCAGCCGCCGAATCGCGATCGCCACGTCGTGGATCACGCAGAATCCCTCGCCATGATCCGGACACGCGTGATGAAATCCGCCGCCGATATTCGCCGCAAAACCGTCGGTCAGCGCGCGTCGCCCTGCCAAGATTGATCCGCCCGCCGCCAGCCACACGGCGCGGATCAGCTCTCGCGAATACGGTACTTCCAATCTCGCCTCTTCATCGCGGCTTAGTGCGCCTGTTTTGAGCTTGCGCACATAGTCCGGCGTGTGGACGCGTAGCACGTCCTCATCGGGCGCAGGCTCCGGCGAAAGAAAATCCTCGGGCGAGGCCGATCCGTCCGCGAGCAACCGGTCGTGAATCAGCCGGTATTTCTGCGAAGGGAAAACGTGTGCCCCGAGATTCAGGTCGTAGTCTTCATGATAAATAAGCTTCAGTGGCAGCAAGATTTTTCGAGCCTACGCCGTCGCACCGCCAAACGCAATTCCAGGATCTTGGCATCGCCCACACCCGGGACCTAAATTGAAGTTCAAGCACTGGCCTGTCACCTTCACCGCGGAGATGCCATCTAACCGCCATGAAAACCGTCCTGCTTCTGATCTGTTCCAACATCTTTATGACTATCGCGTGGTACGGCCACCTGAAATATCGCCAGGCTCCGCTTTTCCTCGCGATCGTCGTCAGCTGGATGATCGCGTTCGCCGAATATTGCTTTCAAGTTCCCGCCAACCGCATCGGCTACGGCGAATTCACCGGATTCCAACTGAAGATCATTCAAGAGGTCGTCACGCTTTGCGTCTTCGTCGTCTTCGCCTGGGTCTACCTCGGCGAGCGCGTGCGATGGAATCACGCCATTTCATTTCTGTTTCTTGTTGGGGCAGTTACATTCGCCTTCTGGGGAAAACTGTAGTTGCAGGCGTTTGCGCCTCGTGTGCTAAGCTTTTCGCCATGCGGCGCACCCAGTCCATCTTCGTCGTGCTGTCTCTTCTGGCGCTTCCTCTCGCTCCTCTCGCATGGGGCTTTTCCTGCGAACCGGTTTCCAGCCCGGCCTTCTACTGCCCGATGCACGCAGGACATTCCGCTTCGGGCAAGCCCATGATCTGCCAGTGCCCGGGCCAATCGCAGCCGCGCACGCCGGATTTCACATTGGTCGCGC
>Ga0210388_10003215_pt1 | contig 12789 bp, 6 predicted proteins | sample IncBWC19OmetaG_FD_155485 | JGI IMG/M metagenome (GOLD analysis project Ga0210388, IMG submission 155485) | Forest soil microbial communities from Barre Woods Harvard Forest LTER site, Petersham, Massachusetts, United States - Inc-BW-C-19-O ... | reverse complement strand
ATCCTCTTCGGGAACAATCCGGAAGACCTGCCCAAAGCGATCGATCAGGAAATGATAGCTGTGATTCTGCTGAACCACGCCGATCACGGCTTTGCCGATGCGTTTGAGCCGCGCATTTTCATCGGCGGTGAAGCGCGCCTGGTCGCTTTCCGTGGTGTGATATACGATGCCCGCAGGTTCGGACCGCCACTCGGGCTGGCGAACGTCAATATCCACAATGGCGGCGCTACGTTGGTAGACGGGGTAGAACAAGCGCTTCTGATTGGGAGCCGTAAAACGGTCGTCGATCCGCAGTCCGTTGCTGTAGGTTTCGAAATCCGTGGTCTTGTCCACCAGCCAAACGTCCGGGACTACTTCCGCGCCGGGGGCGGAAACATGCGCCAGGGAACCTAATGAGAAGCTGGGCTTGACGGAAGAAGCCTGGTGGGAATCCTTGTGGCCGACCTTGTAGCCCTGGGTCAGGAGGCAGACCAAAAGCAAGGCCATGCCGAGTACCGGCAATCTACGCTTTCGCCAGTAGATGGAGAATTGGAGCCCAGGTTGAAGGATTCCCGCGCTGCGCTGTAGATAGCGCAGACGCTCCACGGGGTCAATGATTTGGCCCGCTTTGCGCTCGATGAAGGTTCGCGGAATCAGAGGCACGGTTTGCACCCGTACCTTCTGATCGGACGCTCGGTACGAAAACCTTATAGTGTCTAAGGGGGTAATACGAAAGGCTCAGACGAACTACCTAGGCCGACCCGGAGCGCTATCATTCTGACAGAGGTGGCATCATGCGAGATTTCGCGATCCTGCTGTCGGTTCTTGCCTCCGTTGCTTCCGCCGCCGATATCCCCCAAGGCGCTCACGTACTGCTGCGGATGGAAAACTCTGTCAGCACCCGTACGGCGAAGGAAGGCGACTTCGTCTATCTGCGGACCGCGTTCCCGATCGCGAGCGCAGGCGATATTGCCGTTCCCGCCGGAAGCTACGTGCAGGGCGTGGTTTCGTTGTCGAAGCAGAGCGGACGGGTCAAAGGCCGGGCGCAGCTTGCGATTCGACTGGAAACGCTGACGCTGGCGAGCGGCAAGGTATACAAGTTCTCGCCGCATTTGAATTCCGTGGATTCGGGCGAGACCGGCCAGAAGGTGGAGGGCGCCGAGAATACCGTGGAGCAGGCGTCGGGCAAGGGTCAGGATGCCGAGCGGATCGCGATCCTGGCGGGCAGCGGAGCGGCTATTGGAGGCCTGGCCGACCGAGGTTGGAAAGGCGCTGGGATCGGCGCTGGCGTGGGATCGGCGGTCGGACTGGCTACGGTGCTGCTGACGCGCGGCAGGGAAGTCGAACTGCGGCAGGGGTCGACGCTGGATGTGGTTTTCGACCGGCCGGTGTCGCTGGAATAGCGCTTACCGCTTGGCGGCCGAAAATTTCGCGTGCTCGGCGATGTATTGCGACACCCGGCTGTGCTTGCGACCGTAACTGAGGTAGATCGCCATTCCAATAATCAGCCAGACCACCAGCCGGATCCATGTGTTTAGCGGCAGGAACGCCATCAGCGCAAACGAAGAGACGATGCCCAGGATGGGAACCAGGGGCACCAGCGGAGTCTTGAAGGGGCGATGCAAATCGGGCCGGCGCACTCGCAAGACCCACACTCCCGCGCAAACGATCACGAATGCCAGGAGGGTCCCGATACTGGTCATTTCATCGAGGACGCCAATGGGCAGAACCGCGGGGAGAAACGCCACGAAAACTCCCACCACGATGGAAGAGATCCAGGGAGTCCGAAAGCGCGGATGCACGGCGCCCGCCCAGTGCGGCAGCAGGCCGTCGCGCGACATCGAGAAAAACACGCGGGATTGGCCCAGTAACATCACCAACATCACCGTGCTGAGACCCATGATGGTTCCGATCAAGACTAGAAATTCGCCCCATTGCACGCCCGTTTCGGCCATCCCCAGCGCGATGGGCGCGCCCACGTTCAAGCGCGTGTAGCTGATCACACCGGTGAGCAGAAACGCCGTGATGATATAAAGAACCGTGCACAGCGTCAACGATCCTAAAATGCCGATGGGCATGTCCTTTTGTGGGTTCTTGGCTTCCTGCGCCGCGGTAGATACGGCATCGAAACCGATGTAAGCGAAAAAGATTTTGCCCGCGCCGCGCATCACACCAGTCCAGCCGAACTCTCCCGTGGTCCCTTTGTTGGGGGGAACGAACGGCGTCCAGTTGGCTTTGGCCTGGGGCAGATGGTGCCAGACAAACGCAGCCGCGATGGCGATAAATACCAAAACGGTCCCTACCTTGACGAACACGATCACGCTGTTTATCGTTGCCGACTCTTGTATACCGATGACCAGGATGGTGGTCACGACCCCAATCACAAGAAACGCAACGATATTGAACACTGCGGTGGCCTGCGGCAGTGTTGTTGCGTCTACTCCCGCCGGCAGGGAAGCCACAGGTTGCCAGAAGTGCCGATAATAGGCCAAGTGCGTTCCGGGAGTGGCGATCAGCTGCGGCGGAAGATCAATGCCTAGCCGCGCCAGCAACTGTACGACATTCGCAGCCCAGCCGGACGCCACGGTCGCGGCGCCGAATGCATATTCCAGAATCAAATCCCAGCCGATGATCCAGGCAATGAGTTCGCCCAGGGTCGCGTAGCCGTAGGTATAAGCCGATCCCGCGATGGGAATCAGCGAGGCGAATTCGGCATAACACAGGCCGGCGAAAGCACACGCGATTCCGGCAAAGGTAAAGGACAGCACTACGGCGGGCCCGGAGTTCTGCGCGGCTACCTGCCCGGTAAGAACGAAAATGCCGGTGCCGATGATGGCCCCGATGCCGAGCGCGATCAGATTGGTTGGGCCGAGGGCGCGCTTGAGGGTATGCTCGCCAACTTCGTCACACTCCTCGCGGATCATATCGAGGGGCTTCTTGACGAGAATATCAGGCATAGTTTGTGTGCAGCGTAACACAAAGCAGACGCATCTGCATAAGACCGCGTTCCGGGAGCGCCGCGCTACCCCGCGATTTCTATTGAGCCATGGCTACTGGATCGTGATATTCACCGTGTTGGCGGCCTCGCCGTCGGCAGTCAGCACAATGTTGGTCGGGCCGCTGCCTTTGAGCGAAGACGGCAACGGACCGATGTTCACCTGGTCCAAGCCGATGAAGACACCTTGGGAGCCAGCGGACAGTACCGGCACGCTGTGGCCGCCGACCGTAGCTTTGACGCTCTTGGCATTGCGGATGCCCGTGCCGAAGATCTCCAGATAAACCTGGCCGGCGCTCACATTGACGGGCAGCGGTACAACCGCATTCGAGGCTCCCACCTGATAAACGTTTTGGAAGCTTTGTGAACCGTCGGCGGCCACCACCAGGACGTCGGCTGCAACTAAGCCGGCGGGAGTGAGCGTGAAAATTCCAGGCGCGATATTTGCAATCTGCACGTTGGCGTCGGTGGTCCCCGCGGGCGACGCAACCGTGACTTGAGCGGTTCCCACCGCTACCCCGTCGGGTACTTCGAAATTGATCTGAGACGGCGAAACGTAGAACAGCGGCGCGGCGGCCTGAACTCCGCTCACATCGGTGATGGTTACCGCGGTTTGATCGAATGTGGTCGGCAACGGCGTCATTGACGGCACGCCGGATGCGGTGGACAAGTTGCTGCCATACGCCGTCGCAATCGATCCAGGGGCCAGTTTCGTAATGGTGGCGCTGGCCGCGGACACTAGGGCAGAGATGGCAGACGACGGCTCCGAAGGTAAGACGAATGCCGTTGCCACCATCGTCTGCGCCTGTCCCACAGTAACGACGCCCGGGCCAGAAGCGAATTTCGCCGTCGCTACCGAAGTCGCAGACGGGCTGGCCAGATATTGCTGCTCCGGCTGAAAAGTCCCGTCACCATTGCCGAGGAGAAAGCTATCCGTTGTAACGAGGTCGGGTTTTCCGTCTCCATTGATGTCTCCTAACGCCAATCTGGCGTTGTTCGACACATTCGTTATTGGCGGATTGGGCGCTTCTTTGAAAGCCCCTGTACCGTCACCTAACATGACATCGATCTGCGTACCGTAGTTGCTGTAGGCCGCAATGTCTTGCTTGCCATCGCCATTGAAATCGCCGACCACGATGCTGCTCTCCGAGCCGGCCATGGTCTTGAGCGCGAAGGTCCGCACGGCCTGGAACGCGCCACCCGGCTGCCCATAGAAGATCGCGAGAGTCGCCGGTGTTCCCGGGGCACCGACCATCACCGCCGCGATATCCGGGATTCCATCGCCGTTCAGGTCGTGCGCGACAACCGCCGCGCCGTGCAAACCGTTAGCGGAAAGTATGACGGGCGTTTGAAAAGTGCCGTCTCCGTTCCCGCGCAAAACCCCGACTCCACCATCGGTAGAGCCGAGTGAATTGGTGCCGTACAATGCCACGGCCATATCGAGCTTGCCGTCGCCATTGAAATCGGCCAGTGCCAGGGCCGTGGGGTTGAGGGGTGCGTTCGTGCTGGTGGCCTGCCGCAAGGTGCCATCGCCGTTGCCCAGGAGCGCGCTCACCGATCCATCCGCGTTGGCGGTGACCACGTCGAGCTTGCCGTCGCCGTTCAGGTCGCCGACCGCCACCGCTTGCGGAGACGGCGAATTCGGCAGCGAATATCCCACCGGCGATGCGAACCCTCCGGCTTGCGAAAGCATCACCACCACGTCGCTCGAGGCCCCCGTGATCACGGCATCGGGTTGGCCGTCGCCGTTCAGATCCGCCATCGCCACGCCGGTGGGCGATCCGCCGACGAAATTGAGGGGCGGCCCGCTCACCACCCCCTGCGGCGAGATCACTGTAAACCATGCATTGCCGGTTAGCGAATCGGCGGTGACGGCAACCGTGGTTCCATCGGAGATCGGCAACAACCCGATGGACGCCGGATTGTTGGGGCCTGCTGTTAGCGCCGGCGCTTGAAACGTACCGTCACCCTTACCGAGCAACATCGCTAGCGCACTTGAGTAGTTCGACGACGCCAACAGATCCATTTTGCCGTCATGATTGAAATCGCCAAAGGCCAGGTATTCCACGCCAACCGGCAGCGAGGTCACCACCGCTTGGCCGAATTTACCGCCGCCAGAGTTGAGAAGCGTGGAAACGCTATTGTCGTTCCGGTTGGCCACCGCCATGTCGGTAAGACCGTCGCCGTTGAAGTCCGCCCCGATGATGGAATCCGGAAAGCCTGAGGAATTCTCTCCCGTCGCGTAAGTAACAGGCGCCGTGAACGTGCCATCGCCATTGCCCAGCAGTACGGAAATTGCGCCTGGCCCGTACCCCGCCTGTGCGCCGGCCGAAGCTTGATTCGCCACCGCCAAGTCGAGTTTGCCGTCGCCATTGAAGTCCGCCGCCACCAGCGACAGCGGATTCAGGCCCGCATTGATCGCGGCTGGTGCGGCGAACCTCCCGTCTCCCTTGCCAAGCAAGATAACCGCATTACCGGAATTCGAGCCCGGATCCCCGGCATTGGTCACGGCCAAGTCGAGAAGTCCATCGCCATTGAAATCCTCGGCGATGATGTTGATCGCGAGACCATTGGACGTGGAAAAACCCGGGGGATAAACCGTGCTCGACAGAATGGACCCATCGGCCGCGAGTAATTCCACCTTGACGCCGGCGCCGGTGACGGTCACCGTGTCAGGATTGCCGTCGCCATTCAGATCGGCGACCACAAATCCCAGCGAGCCTTGGCCGTAGGACGGAAGAGACGTCGCGGCCGACCGAAGCGGCGGCGCCACTTTGGGAGCAACGTGGCTGGGCGCGAAGCTGCCCACCAAGGCGACTATTGCATACATGTCGGCCCACTCGTCACCGCAAATCTTGGCCAGGTTTTCTTGGATATTAGTAGGTGTGGTAGGAAAACTCTTCAGCTCAACTTCGTCGCCAGTGCATGGATAGTATTTATTGATTTTCGTAACGGTCGGCAATTCAAGTACCCGAATCACCGGATCGCACGTGGGCGAGAAACCCGGCTGCATATCGGGAATTGCCCAGTACGGATGGAGGAGGGGTTTCCCTTGAGTTAGGTTTGGGGTGCCGCAATTGTCGAATGACCTCGCCGTGCGCACGGAGGCGGAAATGAGGAGGATGCAACAAAAAACACGCCCCGTAATGGTTCTAAGTTTCTGGTTTCCCAGCATGAAACGTAACCTACTTACGGCTTGGACGTGCAAACGAAGTTGGCCGCTTCGTCGATGCTGCCGGATCCGTTGTAGCGCGCCACCTGCGGATAGGTGCACAAGGGACGCGTGCGGTCCACCTTACCGCCAGCCAGATGTGAAGCGATGATCTGCGCGGGCGCGTTGCCCTTTTCCACCCACTGTTCAATCACGTTGACCGAGTCGAATGAGTTGGGGCCCTCGCCGCCGCCGCAGTGATCCATTCCGGGAACCATGAACAGGCGAATGGAGCTGGACGCCTTGGCTGCGCCGCCCATCTTGTCAAGAACGGCGGTGTCGTAATTGATACTGTTCTCCGGTGCGATCAGCGGGTCCGTCCAGCCGTGATACATCAGCAGCTTGCCGCCGTGCGAGAAGAACTGTTTCAGGTTGGGATCGTTGGCCGTGATGGTGTTCTGATCCACCTTCTCGGCCAGCGCGACACCTTTATCGAAATCGAAAGTGCGCCAGTCCCAGTTGGCATCGTGATAAACGATGTCGCGGAATTCGGCCATGCCGATTTCGGATGGCTCCTTGCCGCCCGCTATAAGAGCCCATCCGAGTTCGCTGCCTGGCTCGAGTCCCGGAAAGATCGCCTCACCGGTGCGCGGGTTGGTGGCGGGACCGTAGATTTTTTTGGCTGCTTCTACCTGAGGCGCAGTCAGGCAAGTTGGGCCGTCGGCGCCGGGGCACTCCAGGACCTTCGGATCGAAATGGCAGCGCCGGGGATCGTCGATCAGGCCGTCCTTCAAACCATCCACGGCGTCGCAGGTCTTGATGGCCGCGTCATGCATCATCCGATACTTCGCGGGCGGAATAAAGCTGGCCTCGTCCTTGTGCGTCGCCGCGCCCACCCACACCGTGGCGGCCGTCAAATGCGTCCAGTAATTCGCTGGCGCGCCGGCGATGATGCCGTCGTAGTCCTCCGGGTAGCGCTGTGCTTCCTTGAGGCCTTGCTTGCCGCCCGAGGAACATCCGTTCCAATACGAAAATTGCGGGCTCTTTTGATAGAACGCCGCGATGATGGCCTTGGCCTTCAGGGTCATCTCGTGCACGGCGCGATATCCGAAGTCGGTCACCTTCTCGGGATGTCCAAGAGCGAAGCTGCCATCGAAAGGACCACCCGCATGCCCCGTGTCGGTACTGGCGGAGGCGTAGCCTTTCTGGAGCGCTTCCATGAGAGCGGGATAAGTGATGGCACCGACCCAGCCGCCGTTGCCCACACCTTGGAACTTGCCGTTCCATCCATCGGACGGCAGCCAGACTTCGATCTTGATGTCGGAGTCCTTGCTAGGCCGCAAGGTGGCGGCGACGCGGCAGAAAGCGGGCAGGCTTTTGGGCGAGACGGGCGACGGCATGAATCCGCCCCCGGGCATAGTGAACGCTCCCGCGGCGACCGTCTGCGCCAGCGTGATGGTGGTTTCGGGCAGTGCCAAAGACGCGAGACTCTCGCAGGTGGCGGCTTGGGCATGGGCGGCGCCCGAGAGCGCGATTACCGCAGGCACACTGATCGCAAAGAGGTTCCATCGATTCGAAAGCATATCGAACCGATTATATAGGACGCTGGCCCCTACTGAATCGTCATGTTCACCGGATTCGCCGCGATGCCATCGGCCGTCAGTTGGATGATCACGTCCCCTTTCCCCGCGAGCGCTGCGGGAAGTTGCACGTTCGCCTGGTCCAGGCCCACGAAGCCTCCTTGCGCACCCGCGAATGAGACCGGAACGTTGGTCCCGCCGATGGACACCTTCACGCCCGCCGTTCCCGCAGCCTTGAAGCCAGTGCCGAAGAGAAACAAGTACGGTTTGTCGGTTGACGAGCCCAGGCTGACCGGGTTGGCGACGACTGCTCCGCCGCTCACCTTATAAACCTGCTCGACGGTCTGGGTGCCGTTGGCGTGGTAGAGAATCATGTACGCGGCCGCCAACCCGGCGCTGTTCAACTCGAACACGCCCGGCGCCACACTTGCGATGTCCGCAATCGCGGTCGACTTCGTGCCATCTCTGCTGGTGACCGTCACCGTAGCCAGTCCCGTCGCCATGTTCGGAGGCACCTCGAAATTGATCTGTCCCGGTGAGACATACAGCAGCGGCGCGTCGGTTGTGGCGCCCGTGGAATCCGCGATCGCCACCGTTGATCCTGCGTCGGTTGTCGGCAGCGGCAGCGAGGTGGATCCGGGCGTACTTGTGGCCAGATCCGTGCCATAGACAGAGGCCAGCGATCCGGGCGCAATGCCAATGGCCGGATTCGGATTCGCCGAAGACAGGACCTTCGTGCTCGGGGTCGAGTAGAACACGCTGAATGTCGCTTGGTCGTGTGAAAATCCGAAGAAGCCGGCCGCCGCCAGACCGAGGCCGCTCCCGCTGAAATTCCCTACGGCGACCCAGCCCGGGTTATCGGTTCCGGCTATCAAGTAAAGTGGCGCAGCGAACGTACCGTCGCCATTACCGAACAACACACTTGGCTCACCGAAGCCGCAGCAGCTTCCCAGTATCAGATCCAGCTTCCCATCGCCATTCACATCGGCGATGTTGGCCGAAAAGACGGTGGTGTTCAGATTCGGGACCGGACTGGATGACTTGAAGGTTCCACCGCCATTGCCCAGAAGAATGTAGAGCTCATCAGTTTGACCGTTGTAGATCACCACGTCCAGCTTGCCGTCGCCGTTCACATCGCCCGCGGCCAGCACTTGGCCCGCAATCGGCAGCGGAACTGGCGTGCCGAAAGTTCCGTTGCCATTACCGGGATAAAACGCTGCGAGATCTGAATAGCCAGTCACGATATCGGGTTTGCCATCGTTGTTGAAATCCCCGGTCACCAGTCCGCCGCCGCCGACTGGAGGGGTAATTGTCTGCCCCGCGTTAAACGTTCCATCGCCATTGCCGAGCATGGCCGCGACGGTGCCGCCCCCGGACTGATTGGTCTGAACTACCGCGAAGTCGGGTTTGCCGTCGCCATTGAAGTCCGCCACTGAAATCGTGCTGGAACTGCCCAGAGGCATAGTGGTCCCAGCGGAAAATGTATCGCTCCCCTGGTTCAGCAACACGCCGACGCCACTCGAATCCGTGAACAGCAGATCCGGCTTCCCGTCGCCGTTCAGGTCGGCCACCGCCGTCATCACCGCGCCGCCGCTGGTGGGATAACTGGCAGGCGCGCTGAACGTGCCCTTGCCGGTGTTGAGCGCCACCAGAATGTCGCCGGGGTCCGTGATGACTAGATCGGACTTGCCATTGCCGGTAAGGTCCGCGGCCACAATATCCGGTGAACCCAGGCTGCCGAAAAACGTCGAAGGGCCCACGTCCTCGACCGCCGGCAACTCGACCACGCCCGAACTGTTAGCGGTGGCGAATATCGTCGATCCATCGATTTCATCGGCCAGTAAGACAGCGGTGGTTCCGTCCTCAAGCGGGACCAGTCCGACCGTGCCGGCATTGGCGGGCGCAGCATAAATGACGGGTGTCTGGAACGTGCTGTCACCTTTGCCGAAAGCCACGTACAATGCCGCCTGGTCGGCCTCCGCCAGCACGGCGTCGATGTTGCCGTCGCTGTTCAGATCCGCGTACGCAAGGAACGGCAGGTTTGTATTCGTTGGCGTCTGAACCCCCGATCCGAACGTGCCATCTCCATGGCCCGGATACGTAAACAGTCCGCCGCCGTTTGCGGCAACCAGAAGATCGGTCTTTCCGTCGCCGTTCACATCGACCGCCACCATGCTCAGGGTGTTGACGAACGAGGTGGTCACCGGAGTCGCGTGGAACGTGCCGTCGCCCGCCCCCAGCAGCACCGCAAGTGCAAGTGTCTGCACGCCACTGGTCACGTTGCCACCCGCCACCGCCAGGTCCGGCTTTCCGTCTCCATTGAAATCCCCCAGCGCGAGCACAGTCGGGCCAAAGCTGAGCGGAAAATTCACCGGGTTCGCAAATGTCCCGTCGCCATTACCGAGCATTACTACAACCGATCCGGCCCCGCCGCTTGCTCCCGACACGGGAAAAGCGAGGTCGGCCTTGCCGTCTCTGTTGAAGTCCGCCGTGACAAGACTCAACTGTTCGGCGTTTCCCGATAAAGCGTAGTAGTGCGCCCCCAGGGCAGTCCCGTCGGCCTTATACAGCGTTATCGTAACGCCAGAGCTGCCGAGGGTAGCCGAATCCGGGTTGCCGTCGTCATTGAAGTCCGCTATCACCGTGGCTTGAGCGGCCTGTCCGGCCGGCCGCTGCGAAGTGGAGGCGGCGGATGCGGATGCGCGTCTGGCCCTCGTCGCTGCAAACTGCTTGCCGCAGGCGGTGGAGAGAAGCGACTGAATGTCTTTCTCGTCTTCCGGTGGTATGTATACTGGCGGTTGGCCTGAAACCTGGTAAAGAATGCGCCCGTTAGCGATGTTTATGATGATACTCCCCTTAGGGCTTCCCCCCTGAGGGGTCTGTCCCTTCGGGAAAACTTTTATGTAAATCAAGGTGGTGTTCGGCACCCAGTCCTCGGTGCAGTTTTGCGCCTCGGCCGCGCAAACGAACAGGAACATGGCTCCGAACAAGAGCGGCGCCGCTAGCACACTTCGGGCGAACATCCTGAATCTCATGGGACCTGTATGCCTCCGAACAGTCTGATCCGGAATTTCATTCTAGCTTCGGGTGTCTGCAAACCGCTAGGACCACCCCGCCGGTCTCGTCGAAAAATTTACCTCATCAGGGGATACCGACTTGTGTTCGAGGCCGATTTAACGCGACTTTGCGTGTGGCCAGAGACGTGCTCCACCTTCTATCTAAGGGGGAAAGCCCATGTTAGCCAACATAATCGTCCACGGTGTTTATAAGGATCTTTCGAACGTCGAAATACTGGTTCGCGCCTTGAAACTGGAAGGCGTTGAGAACGCCGATATTTCGGTCGTGGTCGCAGAACATAAGGATTCGACGCCGGTGCCTCATGAGCAAAACCCGTTGGTAAAAGACAGCGCGGTGAACGCAGGCGGGTCTGGAGCTGTCGTCGGTGGCGCCCTCGGAGGACTCGCGGGCATTAGTATGCTGGCCATTCCTTTCCTCGGCCCTTTTATGGCAGCAGGTTCTGTGCTCGCCGGAGCAGGGGTAGGTGGAACGGTGGGCACAATTGTTGGCGCCTTGAAGGGCATTGGCATGCCGGAGGACGACGCTAAACACTACGAAGGCCGTCTCACGGAGGGAGGCCTCCTTGTTTCTGTCCGTTGCGATAGTTTGGAGCGGGTAAAATGCGCCAAGGAACTGCTCAGCAAAACCGGCGCCACCGATATCTCAGCGGTGGGTGAAGGCGACGCAGATGCCCTGGGAGGGGATGGGGCGCGCCAACCCGACGCACCCGAAAGGGCTTTGCGCAATCTCAATGATCTGCATGGCTCGCCGGTCGGGGACGGTGATGCAGATGTTCTTGGCACGGATCGGACGCGCCAACCTGCGGCACCAGAAGGGGCGTTGGTTAATACCAATGATCTGGATGGTTTCTCGGTCCGTGCCATCGACGGCGAAATTGGGACCGTGAAACACTTCTACTTTGATGAGGACGCTTGGGCCATCCGCTACCTCGCCGTCGTCGCGGGGGAATGGCTTGACGGCCGGATCGTATTGATCTCGCCAATCTCCATCGTTGGTCAGCCAGATTGGCAGGCCAAGCGCATTGATGTGTCACTGACGAAAATGCAGGTGGAGAATAGTCCTTTCATCGATACCCTTCGGCCGATATCTCGCCGGCTCGAGAGCGCCTACCTTAGCTATTATGGCTACCCCTATTATTGGAATGGATCTGACCTGTGGGGCGATGTCCGTTACCCAGCGGACTTGGTTGGTCGAGCAGTTTCCGTCGTCGAAACGCCACGCGCCACCCTCAATCCGGCTGATTCGCGTCTACGCAGCACTGAGGAGGTCCTCGGTTATGGCGTAGAGGCCCCCGATGGTGAAGTCGGTCACGTGGATGGATTTGTGTTCGATGATAAGACCTGGGTCATCCGATACATCGCGGTGGCGACTAAGAGCTGGTGGCCTGGGAAAAAAGTGCTGGTCTCGCCCGCCTGGATCGATCGGCTGAGCTGGGCGGACGACACCATGGATGTAGAATTCTCCCTAGAAACAATCAAAAGTGGCCCGGAATACACGGAATCCGCACTTCTCAATCGAGAGTACGAGAACCGGCTTTACTCACACTATGGCAGAAGGCCGTATTGGCTGGGTGAATCGAAGCATCGACATCGACCTTCTGCCTCGCTAAGCACGGTTCACCTTTAGAGCCGGCTCTACTGGAACGTCACATTCACCGTGTTGGCAGCCTCGCCGTCGGCGGTCAGCGCAATGTTGGTCGGGCCGCTGCCTTTGAGCGAAGACGGCAACGGACCGATGTTCACCTGGTCCAAGCCGATGAAGACACCTTGGGAGCCTGCCGACAACACTGGCACGCTGTGACCGCCGATGGTCGCTGTGACGCTCTTGGCATTGCGAATGCCGGTGCCGAAGATTTCGAGATAGACTTGGCCGGCGCTCAAATTAATGGGCAGCGGCACAACCGTGTTTGCATTCCCAAGCTGATAGACGTTTTGGAAGCTTCGTGAACCGTTGGCGGCCACCACCAGGACGTCGGCGGCAACTAAGCCGGCGGGAGTGAGCGTGAA
>Ga0210388_10003214_pt1 | contig 12789 bp, 11 predicted proteins | sample IncBWC19OmetaG_FD_155485 | JGI IMG/M metagenome (GOLD analysis project Ga0210388, IMG submission 155485) | Forest soil microbial communities from Barre Woods Harvard Forest LTER site, Petersham, Massachusetts, United States - Inc-BW-C-19-O ... | reverse complement strand
GATCCTTCCACCGAGGCGTTGAAACTTCTTCGGGTCTTTCAAAAATTCGACCAGCTCGGAAACTTCCTCGATCGCTTCCTCGACCCCCGCAACGTCCTTGAAAGTGGTCTTGTTTCGGTCCTTGGAAAGCACCCGCGCCTTGCTTTTGCCGAAGCTCAAGGCGCCTTTGCCGGCGATCTTTATCTGCCGGATGAAGAAGAACCAGAACAACGCGCCCAGGATCAAAAATGGCGCGATACCCCAGAGCAACTGATTGATCATGACGTTTGGCGCACCGACTTCGACGGAGCCCGACGTCAAAAGCTGGTCCAGCATCTTTTGCGTAAAAAAGGCGTTCGGCACCACAAAGGCCGCCGTGACCTTTTTGCCATCCTTGTCCACTGCCCCCGTATAATATTCACCGTTCACCGGCGTAAGGCTCGAGGCCTGGTTGCCAATATTGATCGACGCATGGGCAATCTGGTTCGACCCGAAATTGTTAAGAAATTTCGCCTGACTCCACGTCTCCGAATTGGGCGACAGATTGACATGGCCCTTCATGTATAGCAGAAAGATCAAAACCATGATGATGCCGGCCCAGACCAGCATGGTCATCTGGATTTTGGAGCCGCCGCCGCCACCGTCGCCGCCCGGTGGTTTCCGGTCCGGCGTCTTCTTATTGGAATCGTCTTCAAACATTTTTAATCGCGACAAATTAACACGGCATTGCAGCTTCCGCAATGCGTGAATTGTGCTACCATTAACCGCGTGCGTTTTGGTCCGCTCAATCTAAGTTCCAATCTATTTCTCTCGCCGCTGGCGGGTTATACCAACCTGCCCTTCCGCCTCGTGGTACGCGAAGTCGGCGGCGTCGGCCTTTGCACCACTGACCTCGTGAACGCCCGCTCGCTGCTGGAAAAACGCGAAAAGGCGTTCAAGCTCATCGAAACGCGCCCGGAAGACTCGCCGCTCGCCGTCCAACTATTCGGTAGCGTCGCCGAAGAGATGCGTGACGCGGCGCAATTCATCGAATCGCGCGGCGCTCACTCCATTGACATCAACATGGGCTGCCCCGTCAAAAAGGTCGTCAAGATAGGCGGCGGCTCGGCCATGATGACCGAACTCGACAAAACCTCCGCCCTCGTCAAAAAGATGGTCGAGGCCGTGAAAATCCCCGTCACCGCCAAGATGCGCCTCGGCTGGGACGATGAAAACCTGACCGCACCCGACCTCGCCCGCGCGCTGGAGGACGCCGGTGCCGCCGCGATTTTTGTCCATGGACGCACCCGCGAGCAGGGTTTCGGCGGCACGGTCAACCTCACCGGCATCTGCAAAGTCGTCGAGGCGGTGAAAAACATCCCCGTCATCGGCAACGGCGACATCGTGACCCCGCAGGCCGCGAAAATGATGTTTGATGAAACCGGCTGCGCCGGCGTGAGCATCGGGCGCGGCGCGTTTTACGACCCGTGGATCTTCAAACGCACGTCCGAATTTTTGACGACCGGAATTTTGCCGCCCGAACCCGCATTTGCCGAGCGTGTGCGTGTGATGCGGGGGCATCTGGATTTGATGATCGAAGTTTTCGGCGAGGATCTCGGTTGCCGGATGTTCCGCAAAGTGGCGCCCTGGTATTCCAAGCGCTTCGGCCCCTGCCACGAATTTAATAAAAAAGTCGTGCAACTCTCCACCAAGGCCGGGTTCGAGGAAATTCTGACGAACTACATCCGCTGGCGGGAACAGTTTCTGGATGCGAACGGCGAACTTCTGCCCCGTTTCGCGCCCGCGCCGATGGTTGCGTCGTTCATGCGCGAACCCGATTCCGTCACGCGCGAAAAAATCCCCGTGCCACGCGGCCCGGTGGAAGTGTGGTGAAAATGATCACGCGAAGAATGCGATTTCTGCTGGACAAAGTTCTATAACGGAAGCAGTGTCCTTCCCATAAAGAACACGGAACACAATACCCGCCCAGATAATCTCTTAACTACTTTGAACACATGATCTTGAAACGATTGCTGGCATACTGTTTGATGGGGACGTTTGCGCTGCTATTGGCCGGGTGCTCCACCCCCAACACCGCCCCAATCTCGAAGTCTCAGGACCAGGTTCGCGACTGGATGCTGGCGCGAACCCCGCTGGGTTGTTCTCCCGATCAGGTCTATATCCTGATCAACAAGCACCAGTGGCAGATTGAGGACGAAGTCAAAAAAGACGGCACCCTCCGGCAATTCGTCGGGCATGTGGGAAATCAAAAGATTGTCGCCAGCTACGTCCGGTGCGACCTCGGCCTAACCCATTACGTCTATTTTCCGTTTCCCACCGACGTATATGCGACCTGGGCGTTCGACAAGGATGACCATCTCATAGATGTGTGGATTGATCAGCAAACGGTCGGAGACGATAGCACGATGGAACCGGTCAAATGAGCGCAGAAGGCAGAACATTTCGCCAAACGCTCTGTTTAGTAATGTAGCACCCGCGCATTCCACCGCCAATCCGCGGCAAGCGTTTCCGCCTCTCTGCAAATTTAGGAAACCTCACTCCTGCGGATAAACGATGATCCGGTCGTGTACGAGCACGATCAGGTCGTTCTTGCCGTCGCCCGTCACGTCCGCCACGACGCATTCGCGCGGTTCGGGCACGGCGCTTTGCGCAGCCCGGAACGTGTGCTGCTCGAACACCTGCCAGCGGTCGCCGGGCACAAGCTTCCGGTTTTTATCGAACACCACCAGGTCGAGATAATTTTTCGCGGTCTCCATGAAGATGAGTTGCTTGCGTCCATTGCCCAGCAGGTCGCCCGCGATCAAATCGTTCAGGAAACCGTCCTTGATCGACGTGTCGTAGTCGTCCAGCTTCGTCAAATCCCAGACATCGCCCGCGAGCGACTGCCATGCGACGGCGTTCTGGCCGGTGAACGCCACTGCCGGCTTGCCGCCGAGCGTCACGGTGCTCAACGCGGGGAAATTCACGAACGGCAGCTCGATGTTTTTCACAACCTGCCAGACGCCGTTGGTATCTCGTTCGCACAACGTCAGCTGCTTGTTCTGGTCATCGAGCAGGAACAGCGAGGGCGTGGAATTTTTTCCGTTCGGCACCACCGCTGCGCCGCTGATATGGGAATCGCTCGCCGAGCCGTTGATCTGATCCTTCACGCGGAACATCCAGTCCGGTGAATTTGTGGAATTGGGATCTTTCGGCTTTTGCTCCAGCACGACCGCGCGCACGAAATTTTTCTGGGGCAGGAGCAGATCCATTTTTCCGTCACCGTCCGCGTCCATCGTCGCAAACCACGGCTGCTCCATGGCGCCGCCGGGCGGATCCACATCCTTCTCGTCAAACCCGCCGTTCGTCGTCTGCAGCAGTACCTTGATTTTTTCGTAGGGAATCAACACCAACAAATCGTTCAGCCCGTCCTGATTCGCATCCGCGATCGCCAGTTGCGTCGGGTTGGATTTGAAACTGTCGCTTAACTTCTGGGTCCTGGTCTTGCCGTCGCCTGTTTTCGTGACGAGCGAACGCGCCCCGTCCTTGTCCACGATGACCGCGAGTATCGGCTTCGCGCCCGGCTTGAGCGCGCCGACGGTCATCGCGATGGGCTTGCCGTCGAATTGCTGCAAGGTCGGGAACGGCAATCGGCCGTTCTTGTCGAACGCCGTCACCCCGATGGCGTTTTCATCGTGGCTCAAAAGAAAGATTTGTGGATGGCCGTCCCCGTTCCAGTCCCCGACGGCGATCTGCGAGACACCGGCGAGGCTCGGAAATTTCTTCGGCGGCGCCAGCGAGCCGTCCGCCTGTTGCAGATAAATGGAAAGTTGTCCGCTCTCCGGCTCGGCCACGAGCAGGTCCGGGCGGCCATCACCGTCCACGTCCGCCCACAACACGCCGCGCGCCGCCGCGTCCGTCTTGTTCAACGGCAGGATTTCAAACTGTCCCTTGCTGAAATTGCCCGACAAAGTCTCGCCCGCTTTGCGCGTGAACTGCCCGACTTCCGCGCGGCCGGTCGAATTCACGATGGATACGACATAATTCGTCTTGTCGCCCGCCAGCGTGTCCACTGTGAACGAACGGATCGGTTGCGATTTGAAGAAGATTTCCGGCCCCAGCTGGCCGCCCGCGATTTGCTGTCGGAAGCGATACGGCGTGGAACTGTCAAAATCCACCAGCAACAGGTCGTTTTTGCCGTCGCCGTCCACATCCACGATCTGTATCGCCTTGGGCGTGCCGCTGTAGGAAATTTTCACCGGCTCGGCGAAAGTATGGTCAGGTTGTTGAGCTAAAAAATATACGGCGCCGTTATCGCCAAGGTAGGCGATGTCGGCCAGTCCATCGCCGTTCAAATCGCCGATGGCCAGTGCATTGGGATCTTCCTGGCCGTCCTCCAGGTGCCATTTTTTGGGTTCGCTCCATCCGTTTGTGCCTTCGTTGTAGAGGACTTCCAGGTCTTTCGAGTCGCCGAAATAAATCAGATCGGGTTTGCCGTCGCCGTTCACGTCGGCCACCGCGAACGCCCGGATATATTCATCGGTCGGGATGGAATCGATGCGGAAGCGCGAGTCCGGCGGCAGCTCGTTGATTTCAAGCTTGTGATCAGTCGTGGCTGCGGCGTTCGTCTTGCCGGTGAGATTGTAGAGCAGGTTGATCTTGGCGCGCAGGTTGTTGACCACCACAATGTCGTTCAAACCATCACCGTCGAGGTCGGCGACGTGCAGGCTCGTGACGCCCTGGTCAATGGGATAAACTTCCTTGCCGCTAAACCCGAAAAGGTTGGTGGTGTCCGCGTGTACGGAAAATACGGCGAATACCGGCAGTGCGGCTGCCGCAAAAAACTTTTGGACGGACAATTTCATCCGCGCAAGCTGCCATCGCCACGCAAGATTGGCGAGAAATTTGTTAGCAGTTAATTTTGAACGATCGAGGCCGGCAGTTGTTTATTTTTACCAGGCACGGGCGTCTGTCTCCCTCTCTTCGCCGATAAACTTTTCCACTGATAAAATCATTTCACCGCACGCCGGGCATCGAGTTCCGCTTGGATTTGCGGCTCCAGCCGTTCAAATTTTCGGTAAAACAGGACGGGAATCAGGCTCACCACCAGACAGATTGCCGGCAACCAGACGAAACTGAATGCAATGGCCTTGAGCGACGAGGCGGGTTGCTCCGCGTTCGCCACGTAGCCGCTTGTGCTCATGATCCACAACGGAATCGCGCCGCCGAGTCCCGCACCCGCCTTCAAGCAAAACGCCGCGCCGACGGCCGTCAGCAGACCGGCGGCACGGATGCCGGTCTTCCATTCGCCGTAATCCACGCTGTCCGATAGTATTGAAAATGGCACCGCCATCGCCATGCCGCTGCCCAGCAAACCGATGACCCAGCCGGTCATGATGAGCGTGATGGAATTGCCACCGGCCACACCCGCATAAGTTACCAGTTGCCCGAGAATCATCACCGACAAACCCCACCCCCACGCGGCGGTTTTGGAGAACCATTTGCAGAACCATGGCAGCAACAGGGCCGTGGCCAGCGAAACCGCGTCCAGACTGAACGCGAGCGAGGTCAGGTCCTTTCGATGCAGGTTGTATTGCAAAAAATAAGGAACAACTGTGTAACGCGTGATGAACGCGATCCAAAAAAACAGGCTGCTTAAAAAAATGATGAACCACGGCCAATTACCTTTCAACGCGCCAAAGGTCCCCAGGATGGGCTGGTGTCTTTTTTCCTCCACGACAACTTCCTTCAAATTCCAAAAACCGAACAAAAACAGTGCCACGCAGCCAACCGCGTAAATCGGCAGCACCCGCTGAAAACCCACGCGGTCGTTTCCATGCCCGAAATAGTCCACGAGTTTCAGCGCGAAGAGATTCACCGCGAGCGCGCCGAACTTGGACCCGAACATCCGCCAACTCATCAGGGTGATGCGCTCCTGCGGATCCGTGGTGAGCGCCGTGAGGATGGAGGTGACCGGCGTGTTGATGCCGGTATAAATCACACTGCTGATGATGTAGGTCACGGCGGCATAAATGACCTTTGCGTGATAACTTAGATCCGGCGCGAGATACGTCAGCACGCCGAACAGCGCAAATGGCACGCACAGCCACAGAAACCAGTGGCGATGCTTGCCGAAGCGGCTGTGAACCTTGTCAAAGATGATTCCCCACACCGGCGCGTCCACGGCATCCACCCAGCGGGCCACGAGCAGGATTGTCGCCGCCGTACCGGCAGTCAGGCCATAGACGTCCGTGAAAAATTTCCCGATGTAACCACCGATAATGAATTGAAAGACCAGCTGCCCGCCAAAATCAAGGGACGCGTAACTCACGCGCGTGGTGTAGGAGGTCTTGTTCACGGGATGCGGATGAATAAACCTTGCCGCGCCCCCGCGCCAGCCAAACCTCTTGAGATTTTTGCCAATAATCTTGCTTAGCGACGCATTCCAGGACGTTCTACAAATTTCAGAGACCATCGCGAATTCACCAGTGCTTTGAACTTACGATAGTCCTCTACCGCTTTTCCCCCGCACCCCCAAACCGTCCGTTTTGCAGGGAATTTTCTTTTTCAAAACGATTCCCTTTGTTTCCTTCGTTGCCTTCTGTAAAAATTATTTCATGAAATTTTCGAAATACCACGCGCTCGGCAACGATTACATCGTCATCCATCCGCAGGAACTTTCCGCATCGCTCACCTCCGAACAGGTCAAGACCATCTGCCACCGCAACTACGGCGTCGGCTCGGACGGCATTCTCCTCGGCCCCCTGCCCTCCCAGAACGCGAAGTGCGCGTTGAAGATCTACAATCCCGATGGCAGCATCGCCGAAAAAAGCGGCAACGGCCTGCGCATCTTCTCGCGTTTCCTGTGGGACACCAAATTTGTCGGCAACGAGGAGTTTGCCATCCAAACCGACGGCGGCCTCGTGCGCTCGACGGTTTTTGAAGACGGCAAGATGGTGCGCGTGGAAATGGGCAAAGTCAGTTTCGCCAGCGACAAGATTCCCGTCACCGGCGCTAAACGCGAGGTCATCAACGAAAAAATTTCCGTCGGCGGACGCGACTTCACCTATTGCGCCGCGACCATTGGCAATCCGCACTGCGTGTTGCTACTGCCGGACATCAGCATGGACCTTGCCGTGCATTACGGCCCGTTGCTCGAAACCCATCACTATTTTCCTCGCAAAACCAACGTGCAGTTTCTGAAGGTGCGCGACCGTGCGAACATCCAGATTGAGATCTGGGAACGCGGCGCAGGCTACACCCTCGCCAGCGGCAGCAGCAGCAGCGCAGCGGCGGCAGTCGCGCACAAGCTCGGCCTCGTGGACAAAAACGTCTCCGTACATTGCCCCGGCGGCATCATCAAGATCGAGATCCGCGACGGCTTCGACATCCTGATGACCGGCAGCGTCACGAAAGTTTCCGACGGCGTCATCAGCCCGGAAATCTTTTCGGTGAAGATCTGAAGCAATTTCGTGTACACAAATCAAAACAAATGGTTCACAATTAGTTTAGTAATTATCACCCTCGTCATTGGCGTGATTTTTCTAGCGGGTTATCCGTTTCGTTCTTCAAATTCACTAAAGGTTTCGTTTGTCACATTCACAAACGATGTAAATCTGGGCAAAATGGCTGTCTTTGCATTAACCAACACTGCCAATGAGCCAATAAATTGTATGCGTTGTAATCCACAAATTAAAATTTTTGGTTCATGGTCACATGAAGATGGTATTTATGGTCCGACAAAAATTATGCCTGCGCATACAACGGCTGAAATAATAATGCCAATCACTACCAATGAAGTTGCTTGGCGCGAGCCGGTATTTTGGATTTATGGAAAACCGTCTCAACTTGAAGATTTTCGCAGCCTGATAATAGAAAATCTGCGATTTAATTGGTTGCTGATCTCAAGAGGACGAAGCCCGCGCTATTTTAACTTTTCCAACGGAAACAGCCATTATGGCTATTCCGAAACCATCACAAACAAATAATTTCAACCAGAAGTATTGAAATTAAGTAGCCGCCGACGTCAGTCGGCGCAAACTAATCTTCCGGCACCCGAATGGCGCGAACTGACGTTCACGGCTACAAAATTTATTGAACCTGCTTCGCCAGTTCCGCCCGCAACTTGGCCGCGATGTCCTTCAACGCGTCCGGCACCACGCCCGTGTCCGCGATGACCGGCATGAAGTTCGTGTCGCCGGTCCAGCGCGGCACGATGTGTACGTGCAGATGGTCCGCGATGCCCGCACCCGCAACTTTGCCAAGGTTGATGCCAACGTTGAACCCGTCCGGCTTCATCACGGCCGTGAGCGCGTTGATACAACGGCGCACCAGCTTCCAGACATCCGCCAGTTCCTCGTCCGTCAGGCCGTTCAAGTCCGGCACCTCGCGATACGGCAGCACCATGATATGGCCGCCGTTGTAGGGAAATGAATTCAGCAGCGCGAAACACGTGCGGTCGCGCACGATGACGAGATTGCCCACATCGTCCGACGATTGCGCGAGGCGGGCGAAGAGCCCTTCTTTCAATTCCGGCTTGGGCGCGAGGATGTATTGGATGCGCCACGGCGCGTGCAGAGATTCCATGCAGGGGAAATTAAGCCGCCCAACGGACAAAGCAAACAGGAAAAATCTATTAACGTACCGGATGCACTACACGCAAATATATAACGCAACCGGCAAAAATTAAAAAAAGCGCCGCCAAAATCCAGACTAGCAAAAGACCCACATTTTTCATCGACCCGCTTTTATCCATTTTCTCCAACTGTTTTTCTAAACGCTCATCTTGAACTTGCTCCTGCCGGGTTAGTTCTTCTCCAGCTTTACGTTTTTTGATCAGAACAATCTGTCGGGCTCCCCAACCCAACGCAGCCAGACCGGCTGCCGCTTCTTGAAATTTGGTTCCTGACTCGGCTGGGATTAAAACCGCAAGCACAAGCATTACCCCGCCGAGAACGGCTGACACGTGGGCCGCCGCCTCAAGTTCATTTTGGTTCTTTTGATTCATGACAATCAAAATTTTGAGTGCGGGCATCTCACCGCTTCCTGAAAAAATATTTCACGAAATCGATCAGCCCGGAGAATTTATATTTCGAATCCACATATTTCTCGATGACGTAAAAGGCGAAGTAATAAAACCGGCAGAAACTCCAGATCGCCAGCACCAATAGCACCGCCGTCTGCCATTTTGGATCATCCAGAAACACCAGCACCGCCGACACGATGCCGATGAGCAAAAATAAAACTCCCTTGAGTTTGATCCAGAATGGATTTGACAAATCTTTCATAAAATTTCCAGCATGCCTTTCGCTTCGCTAATCATGGTAGAGCGAAGCTGCCGCTTCGCCACTTGGTCTTACGACGTTCAAGTTGCAAAGACATTTGCCCTCCACGTCAAAACAAGCTCAAAATCTTTTCCGCCGCCCGACGCGTCGCGCCGGGCTCGCCCAGCGACGCAATTATTTTGTCCAGTTGCGCGTGCATCTTTGTCCGCCGCGTCTCGTCCTGCAAAATCCCCAGCGTGGCGCGCGCCAGATTTTCCGCCGTGAGGTTGTATTGCAAAAACTCAGGGTACACCTCCTCGCCCGCGAGCAGGTTCGCCATCGTGAACGTCTTCACCGTGATGTAATGCCGTGCGATCTGGTAATTCAGCCAGGAGCCTTTGTAAAGCGTCACCGTCGGCACCCGCATAAACGCGCACTCCATCGTCACCGTGCCCGTTTTCGCGATGGCCACATCCGCCTCCGCCAATGCTGCCGGCAGATTCCCAATTTGAATTTCCATATCTACGCCCAGTGATTTGGCCATCTGCACCAACGTTTCATTCGGCACCACCATCTTCGCCTGCACCGACGGAATTTTTTCGCGGATCAACTTCATCGCGCCGAGCATCGCCGGCAAATGCTGTTTCAATTCGCTCCGCCGGCTCCCCGGCAATAGAAGTATCTTGGAGGGACGAGTTCCACGAGTCCCTGACTCAATATTGGGGACTCTTGGAACTCGTCCCTCCGAAGCAAACCGCTCGACCATCGGGTGCCCGACAAATTCCACACGCAGCGTCGGCACCCGCTTTGCATACCACTCTTTCTCGAACGGAAAGATGCTCAACAGCAGGTCGTAATCACCCGCCATCCGGTCAGCGCGTTTGGGGCGCGAGGCCCAGACCTGCGGCGAAATGAACTGCACCACCTTTGGTTTCCAGTCCACGAACGGATTGTCGCGCAGGTATTGCTTGATCGCCTTGCCGAAGCGCAGGTTGAACCCGCCGTAGTCCACACCGATGAATACATCCGGCTTCCGCGCGATGGCTTCCGCGAGCAGCTTTTTTTGCAGACGCCGGATCTCAAAAACCTTTTTCACCACGTCCGTGACCCCCACGACCGCAAGCTGCCCCATGTCATAAACCACGTCCACACCCGCCGCGCGCATCTGCGCACCGCCTGCGCCAAAAAATTGCGCCCCGGGCAATTGTGCTCGCAACGCCGCAACAAGTTCCGCCGCGAGCTGGTCGCCGCTCGCCTCGCCCGCGATGAGCATGAAGGTTTTGGGTTTCACAACGTAGCTGCGGAGCAGCGTCCGCCAGTAGCCCACAGCGATAGCTGTGGGTCATCGTCACATAAAATAAAAAGCTCCGGCAGGAGCGAAAGAAAATTCACTCCCACAAAAACCTTTCGTCATATTCAATCTGATGCTTCTTAAGAAACGCCACAAATTCCTCCTGAAAGGAAACCTTCCGGTGATGTTCCTCCTGACCGGCAATGTACTTTTCAACCTCTGGCAGACTGGAGTGGCTCACGCTGAACGCGCCATAACCGATTTGCCATGCGAATGTTTTTTGGCCCTGAAAATTCTTGTGAACCCAACCCGAGGAATCCGCCTTCAATTCGCGCATTAAATCGGACAACGCATACTTCGCAGCCAGCGATGCCAGAATGTGAACATGATCGGACGGACCGTTGATAATGAGCGCTTTCCCGTCGTGTGCGCGGATGATGCCGCCGAGATACGGAAACAGTCGCGCCTTCAAATCCGCGTCCAGTAATGGACGGCGTTCCTTTGTGCTGAAAACAATATGTGTCAGCAAATGGGTGAAGGTGTGCGCCATAAATTAAAGCGGTAAAAAAGCGGATTCGTTCCAAACCCAAGCTGCCGAGCAGCGCATGGTAGCAGCCCACGGTGAAACCGTGGGAATAGAACGATCAAATTTTTTAAGCTCCGGGAGGAGCGAAAGAAATAAATTTTCCAACGCCTAATTTCTATCGCTCCTCCCGGAGCTTGAGAAATCTTTGGATGAACTGACCCATAGCTCGCGCTATGGGCTACTCTCGCGCGCTGCTCCGCAGCTTCGGCTTTTGAAGCGATTTTATTTTTACGACTTGTTTGCATAAATATCCAACGACACGTTCTCGATTGGTGGTTAATTCCAAGTCTTGATTTTTTCCAAATCAGCAATTGCCTTATCAATTACCTTCCAAAGTTTTAGATTGGCAAATTGAGAATACTGGGAGTGCATGGTTGTTATTTTTTATTCACCTGCCGCGTGATTTCAAACGCCAAATCCAATGCCGCCTTGGCGTGTTCACCGGTGACGACGGGCGTTTTCCCATCGCGTACGGCCTCCACGAAACCTTGCAACTCCAGTTTCAGCGGCTCGCCTTTTTCGATCGGCGCCGCTTCACGCAAAATTTTCTTCCCGCCAAATTCACTCACGATGTTCGCGCCTTCTTTCACCGTTCCCTCTGACAAACGACTGATGTGACCTTCCTGAAGGCGGAAATCAGCGGAAATGTAGCAGGGATTTTTCGGACCATTGTAGAGCCGGATTTTGCGAAGGCGGTCGGCGCTCGCACGGCTGGCGGTGATGTTGGCCACGCAACCGTTCGCGAATTTCAGATGCGCATTCGCGATGTCCTCGCTCTTGCTCAAGACGGAAAGCCCCATCGCATCCACGCTCACAACCGGCGATTTCACGAGCGAAAGAACGATGTCGAGATCATGGATCATCAAATCCAGCACCACGCCGATGTCCATGGAGCGCGCGGGAAACGGCGAGAGGCGCTGGCACTCGATGTAGCGCGGGTCATTGGCCTGGCTGGCAATGTATTTGAAAACGGGATTGAAACGTTCGACATGACCCACCTGCAACACGAGATTTTTTTTCTTTGCCAGCTTGATGAGTTCGCCGGCCTGCGCGGAATTGTCGGTGATGGGCTTTTCAACGAGGACATGCTTCCCCTGCTCCATCAATTTTTTGGCGATTTCAAAATGAAAAACCGTCGGCGTGACGATGTTCAGCGCATCACTCGCGGCGGCGGCTTCATCGAGGGAATTGAAGACGTGCAGCTTGTTCTTTTCCGCGACGGCGCGGGCGCTGGCGGCGTTCGCGTCATAGATGCCGGTCATCTCGAGGAGACCGGCGTCGTGGAGTTCGGAGTAAATCCGTGCATGATGTTGCCCAAGCGAACCCGTGCCGAGAACGGCAACTTTGACTTTGTTCATGTGCGCAGAATAAAGTTCGCGGCGCAGGGTTCAAAGTTCAAATTTTGGCGGGAGTGCGAACGCAATTGACACGACGCGGAGGCAAACCCAACTTGCACGGATGAATGTGACCGAATCCCGCTGGCTGCCCATCGTGCTCCTCGTCTTCTCGAATATTTTCATGACCTGCGCCTGGTACGGACATCTGAAATTCAAATCGAAGCCGCTGCTCATCGTCATTCTGGTGAGCTGGGGCATCGCGCTGTTTGAATACATCCTGCAAGTGCCGGCGAACCGCTGGGGCAGCAATTCCTTTTCGCCGTTTCAACTTAAGATCATCCAGGAAATCATCAC
>Ga0210388_10003213_pt1 | contig 12789 bp, 6 predicted proteins | sample IncBWC19OmetaG_FD_155485 | JGI IMG/M metagenome (GOLD analysis project Ga0210388, IMG submission 155485) | Forest soil microbial communities from Barre Woods Harvard Forest LTER site, Petersham, Massachusetts, United States - Inc-BW-C-19-O ... | reverse complement strand
GGCCAGGTCCCACTGGTCGCCGCCGGCGCGCAGCAGCGGCAGGCCCTCGGCCAGCCTGGCCCGGGCCCCGGAGTGGTCGCCTCGCTGCGCGGCGAGCAACGCGAGGCTTCCGAGCACGACACCGTGGCCCAGGTCGTCACCCGATGCCCGGAACTCTCGCAGGCCTATTTGGAGATGCGCGTCGGCCGTGTCGGCATCGCCCTGGGCAAGCGCCGCGCTGGCGAAGTAGTAGCGCAGATAGGCGTCGAAGGGCTGCCCGTAGGTCTTCTCCACCCGGCTCCAGACGTCGATCGCCTGTTCGAGCAGAGCCCGGGCCTCGTCCGGCCGCTCCTGGGCCGAGCGGATCTGGCCGAGCAGGGCGAGGCCGTAAGACAGCCAGCGCCAGTCGCCGGCCGAGCGGAAGATTTCCAGGGCCGGTTCCTCGCGCGCCGCCGCCTGCGCCAGCTCGCCGCGCCCGTACAGCTGCAGTGCCGAGCCGTGCAGCACCTTGGCCCAGGCCAGGCTGTCGTCGCCCTCGTTCCGTCGCGCCAGCAGCGCGGCGTACCAGGACCCGGCCTCCGCGAGCCGGCCCGACATCAGCCAGAACCAGCCGAGCGCTCCCGCCAGATCGACGCCGACCGCCAGCTCGCCGCCCGCGCTCACGCTCCAGATGAGGGCGGCGCGGAAATTGTCGCGATCGTGCTCGAATTGCGCCATCCGGGCACCCCGCTCGGCGGGCACCCGCAGCAGCGGCTCGCCGCGCGCGGCGAGGTTCCGGAAGTACTCGGCGTGCCGACGGTGCGTCTGGGCCGCTTCTCCGCTCGCGTCCAGCTGCTCGAGGGCGAACTCGCGGATTGTCTCCAGCATGCCGTAGCGCGGGGCGGTCTCCTCCAGCGGCTGCACGAGGACGAGGCTCTGGCCGACCAGCGAGCTGATCGCGTCGAGCGGATCAGCGCCATCCGGGCTGCACTCGATGAGCGCCTCCACCGCCTCGATCGTGGCCCCGCCGGCGAACACCGCGAGCTGGCGGAACAGGCGCTGCTCGGCCGCCCCCAGCAGGTCGTAGCTCCAGGCGATCGCCGCCCGCAGTGTCTGCTGCCGTTCCGGCAGGTCCCGCGGGCCGCGAGTCAGCAGCGGCAGCCGCCGCTGCAGCCGGGCGAGCAGGGCCGCCGGCGGCAGGACCGCCAGTCGGGCGGCCGCGAGCTGGAGGGCCAGCGGCAGCCCGTCCAGCCGGCGGCAGATCTCGGCCACCGCGGCCGCGTTGGCCTCGGTCAGCTCGAAGTCCGGTCGGGCCTCGCGCCCGAAGTCAACGAACAACGCGACGGCCGGCACGGTGGCCAGCGTGTCCAGGTCGACCGGCGCACCCCCCGCCGGCAGCGCGAGCGGGGTGACTGCCACGACTTTCTCGCCTCGGACGCGCAGCGCCCCGCGGCTGGTGGCCAGCACCTTCAGCCCGGGTACCAGCGCCAGGAACTGCTCGACCATCGGCGCCGCCGAGACGAGCTGTTCCACGTTGTCGAGGACCAGCAGCAGGTGACGTGGACCGAAGAAGGCGAGCAGGCTGTCCCGAAGCGTCTGGCCGGGCGGCGCGGGGATGCGGAGCTGCCGTGCCACTGCCTCGCCGATCAACGCCGGATCGGTCAGCGTTTCGAGCGAGACGAACGCGGCGCCATCGGCGAACTCGCCTGCGACGGCGCTCGCCGCGGCGAGCGCGAGGGTGGTCTTGCCGACGCCGCCCGGCCCGGTCAGCGTCACCAGGCCCGCCTCGGGCTTCAGCAGCATCCCGGTGACCGCTTCCAGCTCCTCCGCCCGGCCAGTCAGCGGCCGGCGCACGACGGGAAGCGGCGCGGCCGGCGGCGATGCCTCGGGCAGGCCCGCGAAGCGCTCCGTCAGCAGCAGCGCCAGGTCATCGGCGATCAGGGCGCGCAGCTCGTCGGCATCCTCGAAGTGGCGATAGGAGACCAGGCCCTCGCCCTGGATCGACTTGAGGAAGTCGCCCAGCCGCGGCTCGCGGCCCGATGTTTTCTTCGTGTAGATCAGCCGCGGCTTGTCCGCCGACAGGCGGTACTCGTCCTCTAGGCCGGAGATGTCCATGCCGGGGCCGATCCAGCCGTAGGACTCGGCGTAGATTCCGATGAACACGTCGCTTTGATCCAGGTAGGCGCGGTACAGATCCCGGGGCGGGTAGGGCCGGGCGCCGAGCTCGAACAGCACCGGCGTCAGCCGCAGCTGGGTGATCGCGGCGGACGCCGCCTGCCGCTCGGGCGCCAGCTCCTGCAGCGTCGAGCTGACGAAGACGCGAACGCGCTGATCGGGCGTTCGGATCGTCATGCTGGTTCCTTCCCTGTGGTCGTGGCCGTTAAGAAACCGTGCTTGCACGTCGGCCGTCATCTTTGCCGTCTTCGCGGTCGTTGCCTGCAGTGTCATCGCGTCGGTCCGTCCTCCATGTTGATGCCCTCGTCAACGCTGCCTGTAGCGGGGCGGCGCCGTCAGCGGGCTCCTTGCTCACTGTGAGCATCACGCCCGACGGGGTTAGCCGTCGTACCACCAACCGTGTGATTTCGGCGCCGACCGCGGTGCAGGGATGGGCGGCCGCTCCCGGCTGCGGGCCGCGCCAAGCGGCGAGGGCCCTGCTCACACGTCTGGCCCGCTCCGCAGGCCGAATTACACCAACGGTGTGATGGCCGCTCACCCTGGCCGGCCGGAGGCTCGAGGCAGAGGGAAATCACTACCGGTACCGCAGACCCGCCGGTCTGCGGCTCTATCAACAGGAGCACCATGAACTCTCTGCTAGTCGGTCTCGGCATCTCTGAGCGGGCGGTCCCGGGGGATGACCCGGTCGCAGACGCGATCACCGCCGAGGCCCTCGGCTACGACTTCGTGTCCGCCTTCGATCACCCCGTGGTCGACGCGGCCACCGCCCGGGCCCTCGGCTACGGCGCCATCCCCGCCGACGGCGACCCGGTCCGGACCTTTCCCACGTACGAGACCCAGACACTGCTCACCTGGATCGCCGCCCGCACCACGCGGATCGGCATCGTGCCACGGGTGCTCGGCGTGTCCTTCCGCCGCCCCGCCCTGGTCGCCAAGGCCGCCGAATCCCTGCACCGGCTGTCGGGCGGCCGCCTCGTCCTCGGGCTCGGCGCCGGCTACCACGACGACGAGATCCAGGCTGCCGGCGCCCCCGCCCAGACTCCCAACCCCACGCAGGAGGGCCTCGAGGACGCGATGGAGATCATCCGCGCTGCCTGGGCCCGGCCCGCCGTCCGGTACCACGGCCCGGTCTACTCGGCCGACGACCTGGACCTCGAGCCCAAGCCCGCTACCCCGATCCCGATCTGGCTCGGCGCCCAGGGTCCCCGCGGACTCGCCCTGACGGGCCGGCTCGCCGACGGCTGGATCCCGTTCCTGCGCTTCGCCGGCCCGGACCGCATCCCCGCGATGCTCGACCAGATCCGTGCGGCCTCGGTCGCGGCCGGCCGGCCGGCCGACGCGGTCCGCGCGATCTACAGCGTCCCGGTCCGCCTCGGCCCCCGGGCCAGCACCACCGCCGGCCTCATCACCGGGTCGGCCAGCGACATCGTCGAGCAGCTGCACGCCCTGACCGAGCTCGGCTTCACCGGTTTCGACCTCATGCCCGGCCGGGCCCAGATCCGCGCCGTCGCCGAGGACGTCCTGCCCGCGCTGCGCGAACTGCCGGCACCGGCGCCGCAGGCGCCGTCGTCCCGACGATCGCCCGACCGCCTGGGGCCCCGGCCTCGCCCGGCCGCCGTCTCCCCAGCCGGCTCGGCGCCAGAGCCCGTCGGCGCCGCCTCCTAACCGGACCGTGACTCGACCGCGGGGTACTGTCTCCCGCGGTCGCGGCGGAGCATGCGGGTCGCGGGGAACCCGAGGTCCGTTCGGGATGAAGATCTTGATTTTCCCAAACGGACCGAGGTGACTCCCACGGCGTGAGCAGGGGCCGTGCATCCGGGCCGGCATGCGATCGGGCTCCCCTTCGACCGGACGTACAATGGGTAATCGCCGGGTTGCGGAGTGCCGTCGGCTTGCTGGGCCGGCGCGGTTGGCGTCGACCCTGATGAGACCCCTGGGCTGGTTATCACGCAGACGCAGATCTTCCTGTTCGCCGACATCGATCACGGCTGGCCGATCGGGGCGGTCCTGGCCGCGCATGGCCGCTAGCCCGGCGTTGGCGACCAACCTGCCGGCCCAGCTGTCGAGCTTCATCGGCCGGAGGGCGGAGCTGGCCGCCGTGAGTCGGCTGCTGGCCGGGTCGCGGCTGGTCACGCTGACCGGCGCGGGCGGGGTGGGCAAGACCCGGCTGGCGCTGCAGGTTGCGGCCGGGCTGGCCGACGGCGCGGACGACGGGGTGTGGTTCGCCGACCTGGCCCCGCTCCAGGATCCGGATCTGGTCTGGGTGACGGTGGCGGATGTGCTGGGGGTGCGCCCGAACCCGGACCGTCCGGTGGCCGAGGCGGTCGTGCAGGGGGTGGGCGGGCGACGCCTGCTGTTGGTGCTTGACAACTGCGAGCACCTCATCGGGACGTGCGCCAAGCTGGCGGACGCGCTGCTGCGCGGGTGCCCGAACGTGGCCCTGCTGGCGACCAGCCGGGAGCCGCTGGGCATCGGCGGGGAGCAGGTGTACCGGGTGCCGTCCCTGGGGCTGCCGGCCGACAGTGATGACGCCGAGGCGATCGAGGCCAGCGAGGCGGTCCGGTTGCTGGCCGACCGCGCTGCCGCCCAGGGGGCGCCACTGGGCTGGGACGAGCGGGCCGTGCAGCTGGCCGGGCGGATCTGCCGGCGGCTGGATGGCATCCCGCTCGGCATCGAGCTGGCCGCCGCCCGGCTGCGGGTGATGTCGGCCGATGAGCTGGAGACCCGCCTCGATGAGCGGTTTGCGCTGCTGACCGGCGGGTCGCGGGCCGGGCTGGCGCGGCAGCAGACGCTGCGGGCCATGGTCGACTGGTCGTGGGAGCTGCTGAACCCGGCCGAGCAGGCGGTGCTGGCCCGGCTGTCGGTCTTCGCCGGGGGGTTCGGCCTGGCCGCGGCCGAGGCGGTCGCCGAGTGCCCGGACGTAACCGCCGGGGAGGTGCCGGTGCAGCTCGGCGCGCTCGTCGACAAGAGCCTGGTGCAGTTCGGGGACACGGGCGCCGGCCCGGGCCGGTACCGGCTGCTGGAGACGGTCCGGCAGTACGCGGCCGGGCAGCTGGACGCGCTGGGACGGCCGGCCGCGGAAACCGCGCGTCTCGCGCACAGCGACTATTACCTGGCGCTGGCCGAGGAGGCCGCCCCGCACCTGGTGGCGGCCGATCAGGTCGCGTGGCTGACCCGGCTCGATACCGAGCTCGGCAACCTGCGGGCCGCGGTCGCTTTCAGCCTGACCAGGGCCGACCCGGTGCCGGGCCTGCGGCTGGCCACCTCGCTGCGCGCGTACTGGCGGATACGCGGGCACGCCGCCGAAGGCGCCGACGTGCTGCAGGCGCTGCTGGCAATCCCGGCCGCCCAGCCCGCCGAGATGCTGCGCGCCCGGGCCCTGACCGATGCAGCCCACCTGATCATGCACACCGGCGACTACGCCATCGCCGAGGAATACTGCCAGGAAGCGCTGGCCATTGCCCGGGCCGCCGGCGATGGGCGCCTGGTCGCCGAGGTGCTCAGCCAGTACGCCACGGTCCTGCTGCCGCAGGGCAAAGCCGACGCAGCGCTGCCGCTCACCGAGTCAGGGCTGAGTCTGGCCCGCCCCCTCGCAGAGCCGCACCTGACCGCCCGTCTCCTCGCCGCTCGGGCGTTCGCCACGTCGGTTGCAGGAGACCGTGAGGCCTCGGCCCGCGATGCGGCCGAGGCCCTGCGGCTGTTCCGCCTGGCCGGCGACCAGATCCAGACAGCGCAGGCGCTCGACAACATCGGCTACGACGAGCTGTCGGCCGGAGACCTCGATGCCGCCCGCCGTCACCTCGCCGAGGCGCTGAATATCACCAGGGCGCTCAACGACCGCAACGGTATCGTCTACCAGACCCTCAACCTTGGCCTGGCCGAGTACCTCGGCGGCTCGCCGGAGGCCGCCGGGGCACTGTTCGGAGAATCGTTCGATCTGGCCAGCCGCACGGGGATGAGATCGCAGGTCGGCTACGCGCTCGTCGGCCTCGCCCTGGCCGGCCACGGCGCGGCCGACCCGGGATGGTCGGCCCGGCTGCACGGCGCGGCCGACGAGGCACTAGCGGATCAGGGGAGCGTCCTCGAGCCGTTGGAAGCAGGGCTGGTCGACCTGGACCGCGATCGGCTGCGCGCCGCGATGGGCGCCGATGCATTCGAGGCCGAATACACGCAGGGCCGCACCCTCGACCCGGCCCAGGTGCGGGCCGCGCTGGTCCGGACCGAGACGACGGCCGGACCACCGCCGGCCGCGTCCGATGAGCCCGTGACTGGTACAGGTGCGGGCCGGATGGTGGCCCGGCCGGAGTTGCTCCGGCGGCTGGGCGGGCCGGCCCGCGTGACGGTGGTATCGGCCCCGCCGGGCAGCGGCAAGACAGTCCTGCTGCGATCGTGGATCAGCCAGCCGGGTCTGTCCGGGCGTACCGCGTGGGTGGCGGCCGGGCCGGATAACCAGGATCCGCTGCGGTTCTGGCGATCGGTGCTTGGCGCGCTCGGCCGGACGGGCCAGGGTCCGGCTCTGGTGCGGGGCCTGACCACGGCACCGGATCGGGACGGCTGGGCTATCGCCGAGCGGCTGCTGACGGACCTGGCGCCGCTGACTGACCCGATCTGGCTGGTCATCGATGACCTGCATGAGCTCGGCCCGGAGGCGTCGCGGCAGCTGGAGCTGCTGGTGATGCGGGCGCCGCCGGGGCTGCGGTTCGTGCTCGCGGCCCAGCATGAAGTGGTGTCGGGCCTGCACCGGCTCCGGTTGGAGGGGGAGCTGGCCGAGATCCGCGGGCCCGACCTGCGATTCACCGTGGCCGAGGCGGCGGAGCTGTTCGCCGCGGCCGGAGTCGAGCTGCCCGACCCCGCGCTGGCGCTGTTGGTGGAGCGTACTGAGGGATGGGCGGCGGGTCTGCGGCTGGCGGCGTTGTCGCTGGCGGGCAATCCGGATCCGGAACGGTTCGCCTGGGAGTTCTCCGGTACGGAGCGCACGGTGGCCGAGTACCTGCTCGCCGAGGTACTGGACCGGCAGCCCGAACCGGTGCGGCGGCTGCTGCTGCGAACCAGCGTGCTTGAACGGGTCAACGGCGAGCTGGCCGACCTGCTGACCGGGGATGAGGGCGGGGAACAGGTGCTGCAGGACCTGGCCGACGCCAATGCGCTGGTGGTGCCGCTGGACGCGGGCCGGTCATGGTTCCGCTACCACCAGATGCTCGCCGATCTGCTGGCGCTGGAACTGCGCCGCACCGCGCCGGGCGAGATCGCCGGACTGCACCAGGCCGCCGCCGGCTGGCTCGTGGAGCACGAGCACCCGGTGGAGGCGGTTGGGCAGGCCCAGGCCGCCCAGGACTGGGGGCTGGGCGCCCGGCTGCTGTCCGACTTCTGGCCGGGCCTGTACCTGGACGGCCAGAGCGCCGTCGCCCGCCAGCTCCTGGCCGGGTTTCCGGCCGAGGCCAGCGCGGCGGATGCGGAGCTGGCGGCGGTGGCCGCGGGGGACGAGCTGGCCCGGGGGTCCCTGGGGGCGGCTGAGCGGTACCTGGGCCTGGCGGAACGAGGGTCGGCGTCTGTGCCGGACGGCCGGCGCGCGCAGCTGGACGTTCTGCTGGGGATCGTCCGGATGCTGCTCGCCCGCGGGCTCGGAAACCCCGAGGTCGTGGCCGAGCAGGCGCGGCGGCTGCAGGCACCGGAGTCTGCGCAGCCTGACGCGGCGCCCGCGGCGCGGGCCGGCCTGGGCGACGAGCTCCGCGCGCTCGCGCTGATCAGCCTGGGCAGCGCCGAGGCCTGGACCGGCCGACTGGAGGACGCAGAGCGGCACCTGGAGCAGGGTGTCGCGTTGGCGGGCCAGGTCAGGCGGCCCTATCTCGAGTTCAGCGGCCTCGCCTACCTGGCTGCGGCCGAGACCGGGCGGTCGTTTGCGCGGGCGGCCGAGCGCAGCAGGCAGGCAATCGAGCTGGCCAACCGCCACGGCTGGACCGACGAGCCGGCCCTCGGCAGCGCCTGCTTCGCGCTCGGATCCACGCTGACCTGGCAGGGACGGCTGGAGGAGGCCGGGCCATGGGTGCAGCGCGCCGAGGGCACCGTCGGGGCGGACGACCCCGAGGCAGGGACGGAGATCCACTACGTCCGCGGGATCCTGGAGCTGGCGCGCGGCCGGGCGGCCGACGCGCTGGCCGCGTTCCGGACCGCCGAGCGGCTGGCCCGGCGCCTGGCCCCAGCGGACCTGCTTGTGCCGCAGGCGCGCGCCATGCTGGTGCAGGCCCTGGTCCGCCTGGGCGAGACCGAGCGCGCCGAGCAGATCCTCGACGGCCTCGGCGAACACGACCGTGCCGACGGGCAGACACGTATCGCCACCGCGGTGCTGCGGCTCGCCCAGCGCGACCCGAGCGCGGCGGGCGTCGCGCTCGCCCCGCTCCTGGACGGCTCCGCTCCGGTCCTTCCGCGGGTCTGGCAGGCGCACGCGTTCCTGCTGGAGACGATCATCAGGGACGCGCTCGGTGACTCGGGGGCCAGCGGGCGCGCCCTGGAGGGCGCACTCGACCTGGCCGAACCTGACGGGGCGATCTGGGCCTTCCTGCTGCACCCGGTGCCGGGCCTGCTCGAGCGCCACGCCGGGCACGGCACCGCCCATGCCGCCCTGATCGCCGAGATCCTCAGCCTGCTGGCCGGCCGGACGCCCGCCGGACGGGAGCCGCCGCTAGAGCCGGTCAGCGACAGCGAGATGCGGGTCCTCCGCTACCTGCCGACCAACCTGACCGCGCCGGAGATCGCCCGGGAGCTGTATGTCTCGCGCAACACGGTCAAGGTCCACATGCGCAGTCTCTACGCTAAGTTCGGCACCCACAGCCGCGCCGACACCGTCGCCCGCGCGCGTGCCCTCGGCCTGCTCGCACCCTCCGCGCTCAGGGGCCAGGCCAGGCCGGCCGGCTGACTCGGCTCCGGCATTGCCGACAGCGGGAAGTACGTCGACGCCGCCTCGGGCGGCCGCTTCATGACCGCCGGAGGCGCCGACGCGACCATAAGGTAGCCGTAACTACCCGCAACGGGCGATGCGGGCCAGAGCCTGATCACCACCATGAGGCACCAAGCGGCGACGGCGACCAGCGTGGCCGCCGCGAGCGGAGCAGCGCCCGACACGAGTGCCCCTCCGCCCGAGTGCGGGTCACTGCTCGCCGGGGCCGGCCGGCTCGATGTTGTGGTTGACGCGGAACATGTTCGCGGGATCGTACTGGCGCTTGATACGGGCCAGCCGGTCGTAGCGTTCCGCGCCATAGACCTCCCGGACCGTCCGCGGGCCGGTCGCCTCATCAGGCGACAGAAAGGCGATCATCCTGCGGGGACGGGGCCACCCTCTACATGCAGGAGGTCCTCGGATACAGCCCCCTCAAGGCCGCACTGGCCTGGGCGCCCGGCGCCGTCCTCTTCCTGCTGCTGGCATCGCTCGTCCAGGGCGCCATCCAGAAAGTCGGCCCGCGGGCGGTATATCTGGCGGGCACCGTCGTCTGGGCCATCACCGTGTCGCGTTCCCCGGCTGCCATGGCCGCGATGACCGCGCGGCGGCGCGCGTCAGCGCTGGTGGCGGAGGCGGACGGGAATCGAACCCGCCAGCGACGCGGCACGCCGCTCACTGGTTTTGAAGACCAGGGGGACCACCAGGAACCCAGACGCCTCCGTGCCCAACTCTACTAACAGCGTTCAGGTGCAGGGAATAATCAAGGTCACCGAGCGAAGGAGAAACGAGTGAGCGCGGGCGACAATGAGGGCGATCCCTGGCTGAGCGACGCCGTCCTGTACCAGATCTACCCGCAGAGCTTCGCGGACTCTGACGGTGACGGGATCGGGGACCTCGGCGGCATCGCGGAGCACCTGGATTACCTGGCCTGGCTCGGGGTCACGGCGGTGTGGCTCAACCCCTGCTTCGTCTCGCCGATGCGCGACGCCGGCTACGACGTCGCCGACTACCTCGCGATCGCCCCGCGCTACGGAGACGACAACGACCTGGCCGACCTGGCCGGGCAGGCCCGCGCGCGCGGCATCAGACTGCTGCTTGACCTCGTGCCTGGACACACCTCGGATACCCACCCGTGGTTCGTGGCGTCCTCGGACGACCCGGAGGACCACCGCTACATCTGGGCCGCCGACGGCGCTGACGGCCGACTGCCGGAGCGGTTCGTCCGTTCCCCCGGCACTCGCCCTGGTGGCTACCTGCCGAACTTCTTCGACTTCCAGCCCGCGCTGAACTTCGGCTACGCCCGCCCGCGGGCGGACGAGCCCTGGCGGCAGGACGTGGCGGCCGACGGGCCTCAGGCCAACCGCGCGGCGCTGCGCACGATCATGGACCACTGGCTGCGGCTGGGAGTGTCCGGGTTCCGGGTCGACATGGCCTACTCGCTGGTGAAGGACGACCCGGGTCGCATGGAAACCGCACGGCTGTGGCGAGAGGTGCGCGCCTGGGTTGACCAGACGCACCCGGGCGCGGTGCTGCTGTCCGAGTGGGGCGACCCGGCCGTGGCCGTGCCCGCGGGGTTCAACGCCGACTTCTTCCTGCACTTCGGCGGCCCGACCAACGGCGGGCCGCTGCGCTCGCTGTGGAGCAACGGCATCTCGACCGAATACGCGGAATGGGCGACCGATTCTTGCTACTTCGACGCCGACGGCCGGGGCACCGCCCGGGTGTTCCTGACCGCGTACGCCGATGCGCTGGCCGCTATCGGCGAGCCGGGGCACATCGCGCTGCCGACCGCCAACCACGACTTCGCCCGCCTGCAGGCCGGGTCGCGCACCCCGGAGCAGCTGCCGGCCGCGTTCGCGTTCCTGCTGACCTTCCCGACCCTGCCTGCCATCTACTACGGCGACGAGATCGGCATGCGCCACGTACCCGGCCTCCCGGATATCGAGGGCAGCGTCATGCGCTCCGGCTACAACCGCGCCGGGGCGCGCACCCCCATGCAGTGGGACTCGGGCCCCAACGCAGGATTCTCAGCCGCTCCGCCCGCCCGCCTCTATCTGCCGGTCGATCCCGACCCGGCACGCCCCACCGTGGCCGGGCAGCGCGCCGACCAGGACTCGCTGCTGCACACGGTCAGGGAACTGATCGCGCTGCGGCGCGCCCATCCCGAACTCGGGGCCGGCGGCAGCCTGGAGATCCTGTCCGACGGGTACCCCCTGGTCTACCTGCGCGGCGGCCGGTTCCTCGTGGTGGTCAACCCCAGTGGCCACGATCGCGTCCTGCCGCACGACCGCCCCGAACTGTCCCAAGCGACAGCGGTGCGGCACGCCGGAGTCAAGCTGGATCAGGAGGCGATCACCGCCGGCCCGTTCTCCTACGGGATCTTCCAGCTCTAAGCCAGTCCGCGCGGCCGGCCTGGGTCCGTCTCCGACGCCGAACAGGACGGCGAACGGTATCGCTATTCGGCGGCTAATGATCGCGCCGACCACGATGCACGCGATCAGGCTATGCCGTTCCGAGTAGCAGAGAACCCATGGTGGGCCTCTCCAGGATCGGATGGGAAGCCCTTGCCGCGGGCCAGCGCATCCCCTCCACCACCTCAGGATATGCGCCGCTGACAAGGTGGAAGGAGTGTAAAAATAACAATACATTGCCGTCAAGAATTCTGTGTTGTTCGTAAGATACCTTTAATAATTTCTTCCGTTTAATATGAGACCGGACACATAAGAAGATCCTCGCAATTCCCCGCGTCGGGCCGCCTGGCTGGGCTAACGTGTGCCTCCAACAGCGAAACGGCGGACAGGGAGGAGGGTCGAGTGCGTATTGCCGTACAACTCGCCGTGCCGGTGGCGCTGGGCCTGGTGATCGGCCTGCTGCTCGCGTTCCAGGCGGGCTCGGGCAACTCGGGTACCGTCCAGCCGCCCCTCGGCGCTCCGGTCAGCCCGAGCCCGTCGGCCAGCGCTCGCGCCTTGCTGGCGACCGCCCCGGCCGCGACCTCGACGACCAACGCCAGTTGCGACATCATCGTGCCGGCCAACCCGCTGAGCGCGCGCGGGCTGGCCACCCCTTATCAGCTCACCGGCGTTGACGGGATGACGCCGGCCGAGTCCGGGTGCCGGATGAGCAACGCGGTCAAGCTAGGGGCCTTCGTCCAGGCCACGATCCTGAACCCGGCGACCGGGGCGCTGTCGGTCTACAACCCCCTCGTGGTCACGCAGGGCACCCGGCCGGCCGTGAAGCCGACGACCCCGCAGATCCCGGCCAACGCGGTCGTGACGATCGACCTCGGGTTCAACGGCAAGGACCTGTTCCCGGTGGGGGCGACGCCGGCCACGCTCGCGCAGGCCGGCTGTGTGAGCGGCCAGCCGGGTTCGGCCTTCGGGCAGGTGTCGTTCTGCAACGGGATCACCTTCTTCAGCGCGGTGCAGAAGGACGAGCGGGAGGGGCTGCTCAAGGTGCCGTCCCCGGGCGTCTCGGACAAGATCATCCCGTCCGGCGGCGACATCGGCACCGGCCGGGCGTGCCCGGTCACCCGCAACTTCGAGGTGGTCGCCGACCAGGCCTCGGTCAACAACGTGACCACCGAGTACCTGCTCAACCCGCTCACCGGCCAGACGGCGCAGGACACCACCTCGAACGCGGGCAACATCGCGGGCGCGACGCTGCTGTTCAGCCGCAGTGACAACACCATGCTTGATCAGTTCCTCGACCCGGTCCTCGACTGC
>Ga0210388_10003211_pt1 | contig 12791 bp, 11 predicted proteins | sample IncBWC19OmetaG_FD_155485 | JGI IMG/M metagenome (GOLD analysis project Ga0210388, IMG submission 155485) | Forest soil microbial communities from Barre Woods Harvard Forest LTER site, Petersham, Massachusetts, United States - Inc-BW-C-19-O ... | reverse complement strand
CCCTGGAACAGCAGGCATGCGAGAGCGAGGCTGTAAAGCGTTGCTCGCATCGTGGTCACGTCAGCCATTACCACTGGCGGCGCGCTTGGCCGCCCACGCCGCGCGGCGCGCCTGCTCCTTGGCCTGCAGGGACGCGAGCACGGTCGGCAGCTGCTGCCGCTGGGTCGAGTTCAACACGGCGTAGATCTGCCCGGCCAATGCCGACTCCTTCTGGATGCGGCCGGCGGCGGCTGTCTGCGCACCCTGCACCGCCGAGGCGAAGCCCGGGTCTCCGGGATTGCCGAGCACGGTCATCGCCGGTTGCTGTGGCTGCGCTCCGGGCTGACGCGCCTGGCGCGCGCTGGTCATAATGCCCTTGATGCTGGTCTGTTGATCGGGTGTCAGATTCAGCTGCCGGGTGGCGCGCAGCAGCGAACCCAGAAAGCGCCCGCCACCGAAGTGGCCGAAGTGGCCGCGATGATGGGTCTGTTGCGGGGCCGAGCTGGCCGGCGCTGCCGGAGCGGACTGCGCGCACGCCGTCCCCACCACACCTGCGCCGAGCGTTGCCACGGCAACGGCAAACAGTACCCCCTGAATGGTCGACTTCATGAATGCATTCTCCGAAGATCCTGAGTTAGACGACTTGTAACCGACTGTTAAGGAACCAGTTCTCTAGTCCTTCGCAGTCTACGCTGTGACAAGCGTCCCAAGCATGCGGTTGTTGACGGCACAACACCAAAATTACGCCGCCTTAAGCCCCTGGAAAGGTGGCGTTACAATTTGCGTGTAATTACGCGCAATTCAGCTTACAAACGGATTACGGCGCACTATTGTCTGGTCGCGATCCGGACCGGTTGAAATCATGTCAATGGGCACTCCCGCCAGTTCCTGGATGCGCTCCAGATAGCGGCGCGCATTCAGCGGCAACTCCTCGAAGCGCACCGTACCGACCGTGGACTCACGCCAGCCCGGCATCTCCTCGTACAGCGGTACCACTTCCGAATACGCATCCACAAACAGTGGCATTTCGCTCAACACCTCCGTACCGCTGCGATAGCCGACACAGATACGGATGGTTTCCAGTTGATCGAGCACGTCCAGCTTCGTGACCACGAGGCCGGTCACGCTGGACTGCGCTATGCAACGGCGCAGCACCACGGCGTCAAACCAGCCACAGCGGCGTTTGCGGCCGGTGACCGAGCCGAACTCATGGCCCACGCGGGCGAGATGTTCCCCATCGCTGTCGAACAGCTCGGTCGGGAATGGGCCCGCGCCGACGCGCGTGGTGTACGCCTTGACGATTCCGAGTACCTCATCAAATACCCGCGGCCCGATGCCCGTGCCGGTCGCGGCATAGCCGGCCGTGGTGTTCGAGGAGGTCACGTACGGGTAGGTGCCCAGATCAACGTCCAGCATGGCGGCCTGGGCGCCTTCGAACAGCACGTTCGCGCCTTCATTGCGCAGTCGCGTGAGCGCCTGGGTCACATCCGCGACACAGGGTTTGATGCGTTCGCCCAACGCCAGTTGTTCATCAAGCGTCTTCTGGAAATCCACCGGCTGCTGCTTGAAATAATGCTGCAGCACGAAGTTGTGGAAGTCGAGCACCTGGCCCAGCTTCGCCGCGAAGCGCTCGCGCTGGAACAGGTCCGCGACGCGCAACGCGCGCCGCGCCACCTTGTCCTCGTAGGCCGGCCCGATGCCGCGACCGGTGGTGCCGATGGCGTTGGCGCCACTGGCATGTTCGCGGGCGCGGTCCAGCGCCACATGCGAAGGCAGGATCAGCGGGCAGTTCGGCGAGATTCGCAGGCGGTCAAATACCGGTATGCCCTGGGTGATGAGCTTGGTGGCCTCCGTGGCCAGCGCTTCGAGCGACAGCACCACGCCGTTGCCGATGAAGCAACGCACCTGCTCGCGCAGAATGCCGGAAGGTATGAGCGACAGTACGGTCTTGTGGCCATCGATGACCAGTGTGTGGCCCGCGTTGTGACCGCCCTGGAAGCGCGCCACCGCGCGCGCGCGGTCGGCCAGCAGATCCACGACCTTTCCTTTGCCTTCATCGCCCCACTGGGTGCCGATGACGATGACAAACTTTCCCATGTTGCTTGCTCTCAACGTCCCGGTGACTCACCGGGGCTCTTGAAGTACCTGAAGAATTCACTGTCGGGCGATAGCACCAGCACATCCCCCTCCTTGCCCAGCGCACTCTCGTAGGCCTGCAGGCTGCGATAGAAGGCGTAGAAGTCCGGGTGTGCGGCGTAGGCCTTGGCATAGATGTCGGCCGACTGTTCATCGGCGGCGCCACGCACGCCAAGCGCAGACTGCTCGGCGGTGGCGATGATTTCGGTGCTCTCGCGGTCCGCGCCGGCGGTGATCGTCGCCGCCGAGCTTTGTCCTTCGGCGCGCAGGTGACTGGCGATTTTGGCAAAGTTCTGCTTCATGCTCTCATAGACGCGGGTGCTGACTTCATCCGGCAGATTGATGGCCTGCACGCGCACGTCCACCAGCTTGATACCCAGCGCGGCCACGGTACGGTTGGCCGAATCCATCACCTGGCCGGTCACGACCGAGCGCTCGGCGGTGACGATCTGCTCGAGCGTGCGCTGTGCCACGATGGACTTGATGCCGTCCTTGACGACATCGGACAGGCGCTGGGAGGCCACCTCCTCGCTGGCACCGGTGGCCTGGAAGTACGCCGATGCATCGGCCACCCGCCACAGAATATAAAAGTCGACGATCAACCCGCGATTGTCATTGGTCAGGAAGGTCTCATCGGCATGCGAAGCACTCAGAGTTCGCCGGTCAATGCGGGTGACGCTGTCCCAGGGCAGCTTCCAGTGCAACCCCGGTTCGTAAGTCGAACGCACGATGGCCCCGAACTGGGTGCGTACCGCCTGCTCCCCTTCGGCCACGGTGAATACGCAAAGCGAGGCGAGCGTGCCCAGCAATGCCGCGGCCACCACGGCCCCCACCCAGCGCATATCCGGTTTCACGGCCATCTACCGATCGCTCCGGCTGCGTCCGGACTGACGCCCGGCATCCGCATCTGAATCGCTCGGTGCCGCGCTGTCAGGGGTGCCGGGGGGCGGCGCACTGCCCGGGCGGCCCCCGGGCGACGCGCTGGCGTCGCTGGCCGCGGATCGGCCCATCAGCTTATCGAGCGGCAGATAGATGACATTACCGCCGGCGCCCGGCTTGGTATCCACGATCACCTTGTTGGCACGGCCGAGCACCGTCTCCATGGCTTCCAGGTACAAGCGCTCGCGCGTGACGGCCGGCGCGCGCTGATAGGCCGCGGCCACTTCCAGGAATCGCGTGGCCTGCCCCTGCGCGATATCCACCACGCGTGCCTTGTAGGCCTCCGCGTCCTGCTGAATGCTCGAGGCACGTCCCTGGGCCGCCGGCACGATGCGATTGGCATAGGCCTGTGCCTGCTTCACATAGCCCTCCTCATCGGCCAGGGCCTTGTTCGCGTCATGCTGCGAGGGGATCACCGGATCGGGCACCTGCACATCGGTCAGATTCACCGAGCTGATGGCGATGCCGCTGTTGTAGCTGTCGAGCATGTGCTGAACCAGTTGCATCGTGCGCTGCGTGACCTGGGGTCGCGTCACGCCGGCCAGCACATCCTGCAGGGTGCTCTGCCCCACGACTTCGCGCAGCGCGCTTTGGCTCACCTCGCCCAGCGTCACCTCCGGATCGCGCACCTGGAACAGCACCTTGATGGGGTCCGTGAAGCGATACTGGACCGAGAAATGCAGATCGACCAGGTTCACATCCGAGGTCAGGACCTGCGGCCGGAATTCCTGGCTCTTGACGCTCATGACGTTGACTTTGTAGAGGGTTTCGATCGGCCACGGCAGATGCCAGCCGGCGCCCGCCGCCTGCACAATCCGCTGGTAAGCCCCGAAGCGCAGAATGACGCCGCGCTCGGCGGCCGCGGTCTCGTACAAGCCGGTGGACACCCAACCCACGAGCAGCGCGGCGACGGCGAGCACCACGACGCGGGTGCGCAAGGGTCCGGCCGCAGGGCCGCCGCGCAGCAGCTGACCGAGCCGGCGCTGCCACTCCTTGATGCGGGCGTCCAGATCAGCGCCCGCGGCGTCGGGACGCTTACCCCAGGGGGACTTCTGCGGATCGGGTTGATTCCAGGCCATATTTATTTGGCCGCGCTGGCAGCAGCCGCGGCCAATTCCAGATACCCCGCCGCGGGCGTACAAGGCACCTCGGACCCACCGGACTCGAGTACCACCACCCCCGGCGCCAGGGCCAGTTCCAGCAGGTCCACGTTCGGCAACTCCAGCGACAATTCCAGCTGGCCGTCCTCCAGGACCACCTCCTGTTTGACGACCCCGCGGGCGTACAAGCGGGCGCGCAACTGTCCGGCCCCCGGCGGGATCCGCACCCGCGCGACCTGCACCGTGCGGGCGATGCGTTCGGTGATGGCCTCCGCCAGCAGCGGCACCCCGAGCGCCTGCATCGCCGAAATCCACACCGACGACACCCGCCCGTCCGCGTCGCGCTCCAGGCGCGGGGCCATCTGCAGCCGGTCGATCTTGTTGTAGACCAGGATCTGGGGGATATCGCCGGCGCCGATCTCGCGCAGCACCTCATCAACCTGTTCCATGCGTTCACTGCGGCGTGGATCGCTGGCATCCACCACGTGCAGCAGCACCGTCGCCTCGCGCGCCTCGGTCAGCGTCGAACGGAACGCGGCCACCAGCTCATGCGGCAGTTCGCGAATGAAGCCGACCGTATCGGCCACCACCGCAGGCGTGCCGCCCGGCAGCCGGATGCGCCGCACCGTGGGGTCGAGCGTCGCGAACAACTGATCGGCCACATAGGCCGGTGAGCCGGTCAGCGTCCGGAACAGGGTTGATTTGCCCGCATTGGTGTAACCGACCAGGGCCAGCGTCGGCACCGGAATCTGCATGCGGGTGCGCCGTCCGGTCTCGCGCTGCAGCTGAATGCGCTCCAGGCGCTTGCCCAGCACCTTGACGCGCTGGCCCAACAGGCGCCGATCCGTCTCCAGCTGGGTTTCGCCAGGACCACGCATGCCGATACCGCCGGCCTGGCGCTCGAGGTGGGTCCAGCCGCGCACCAGGCGGCTGGCCAGGTGCTTGAGCTGCGCGAGTTCGACTTCCAGCTTGCCCTCGAGGCTGCGGGCACGCTGGGCGAAGATATCCAGGATGAGTCCGTTGCGATCAAGCACCCGTCGTCCGGTGTGCTTCTCCAGGTTGCGCTCCTGGCTGGGTGACAGCTCATGATCGACCAGGATCAGATCCGCCTCGGTCGCGACGGCCGCGTCGCGCAGCTCATCGGCTTTGCCGGAACCGACAAAGAATTTCGGATCCGGACGCGCGCGTCTGGCCGTGATCGTCGCCACGGGCACCGCACCCGCCGAGGTCGCCAGTTGCGTGAACTCCTCCAGGTCCTCCGGATCGATTGGTGCGCCCAGTCCGACGCGCACCAGCACCGCGCGTTCACCCGTGCGTGGGCGTTCGATCACGGTATCGCAAGAACGTGGATTGCAATCGCGCCCGACCTATTCCGCCGCGGGCTCGACCGTGGTGGTCGGCGTGCCATTTTCATCGGTGGCCAGACGCACGTTGCGCGCCGGCACGACCGTCGAGATCGCATGCTTGTAGACCATCTGACTGACACTGTTTTTCAGTAACACCACAAATTGATCGAATGAGTCGATCTGACCCTGAAGTTTGATTCCGTTGACCAGATAGATGGAGACCGGAACGCGCTCTTTACGCAAAGCATTCAAAAATGGGTCCTGCAGCGATTGGCCTTTGGCCATCGGGGTTCTCCTTATTCTCTGGCGCTTCTAGTTGTTCGGATCGGCCGGGCAGCCCGATTGGGGAAACTGCCGGTGTGCAAGCAAGCTTGACCCCTCGCACAGCAAGGCGTCGCGCATATTCTACCACGAGGCCCGATCAGCAGATAAAACCGCTCAGTGCCACGCCCACCTCCAAGCTCCATGATTCGAATGCGCCCGGGGCCAGAGGGTCCACGACGCGGATACTGTCATCACCACGTAACCACGTGAGCTGGCGTTTGGCCAACTGTCGGGTAGCGGCGACGCCCCCGTCGACCGCCGCGGCCAAGGTGCTGTGACCATTACAGTACTGCCACAGCTGTCGATAGCCCACGGCGCGCATGGACGGGTGATCGGCGCGCAGATCGCCGCGACCTTGGAGCGCGCGCACCTCGTCCAGAAATCCCTGCGCCATCATCTGGTTGAAGCGGGCGGCGATGCGCTCGTGCAGGATCGCGCGCGGTTGCGGCACCAAGGCCCAGATCGGGGCAGGCTCCTGCAACGCAGCAGGACGTTGGGCCTGCAGCCCGGACAGCGTCTGGCCGGTGAGCTGGCACACTTCCAGGGCGCGTTGGATGCGCTGCGCATCATTGGGGTGAATTCTCCCCGCAGCCTGCGGGTCCAGGCGCGCCAGCTGCGCATGCAGTGCCGGCCACCCCTGCCGGGCCGCGGCGGCGTCAATTGACTGGCGATGCTCCAGCGATGCGCGCGGCAGAGGCGCCAGCCCCTGGCGCAGGGCCCGCAGGTACAGCAGCGTCCCGCCGACCAGCAGCGGAATGTGGCGGCGTGCGCGGATCTGGCTGATGAGCGCCACCGCATCCTGCGCGAACTGGCCCGCCGAGTAGGTCTGTGCCGGATCGAGAATGTCGAGCAGGTGATGGGCGACCGCGGCACGCGCCGCCTGATCCGGCTTGGCCGTACCAATATCCATACCCCGGAACACCTGCGCGGAGTCCACGGAAATGATTTCCACGGGCCACTGCCGACTCAGGCGCATGGCCCAGTCGCTCTTGCCGCTGCCGGTGGGTCCGGTCAGGATCAGCACCGGTATTGTCACTAGCGGCCACGCAGAAAGAGCCGGTCCAGTTCCATCCAGCTCAATGGCACCCAGGTGGGCCGGCCGTGATTGCATTGATTGGCGCGCAGCGTCTGCTCCATCTGCCGCAACAGTGCGTCCATTTCCGGCATCGACAGGCGTCGATTGGCGTGCACCGACGTGCGGCAGGCCAGCGTCGCCAGAAAGCGGTCCGAGGCATCCTCGATATGGTGCCCAGCGGCCGGGTTGTCCAGATCACGCGCCACCTCGCGCACGATTTCCGCAATCTTCGCACCCGACAGCAAGGCCGGCACACGGCGCAGTGCCAGCCGCGTATGTCCCAGCGCATCCAGTTCAAATCCGGCGCGCTCCCATTCGGCGCGGCCTTCGAGCAGCGCCTCCAGCTCATGCGCGGCCAGCTCCACAACCAGCGGCTCGAGCAAGGCCTGCGAGGGCAGTCCGTTCGCGTACTGGCTTTTCAACTGCTCATAGAGCACGCGCTCATGCCCGGCGTGCATATCCACCAGCACCACCCCCTGCGCGGTCTGCGACAGAATATAGGTGCCGCGGATCTGTGCGAGCGCCGTGCCCAGTGGCCGCTGCGTGTCCGTGTCGATGGGCACGGCTGGCGCAGCGGCGCCCAGATCCAAGGCATAGGCGAACGGGGCACTTTCCTGCAAGCGCTCGGCCACATGCCAGGGATCGCGGCCCCGCTCGTAGCGCGGCGGCAGCGGCGGCCGCAGCGCTGGCCCGGGTGGCCGCAGCGCTGGCCCCGGTGACGGCTCGGCGCCACCGGGTCGCGTCTGCGCCAGCGCCTCGGTGATCGCGCGGAACACGAAGTCGTGGATCTGACGCGAATCACGGAAGCGTACTTCGAGCTTGGTGGGATGTGCGTTGACATCCACCATGGCCGGATCAAGCGTCAGATACAGCACGTAGGCCGGGTAACGGCCGTGAAACAGCACATCGCGATAGCCTAAGCGTACGGCATTCATCAGCAGCCGATCGCGCACGTTGCGGCCATTCACAAACCAGAACTGCTGGTCCGCCGCACCGCGCGAGGCGGTGGGCAGCCCAAGCCACCCGCCCACCCACACCGGGCCTGCGGCATGCTCGAACGGCAGTGCCTGCTCCAGGAACTCGGCGCCGAGGATGGCGCGCAGCCGCGCTTCGACCGGCTGCCCGGCGGCATCGGTGGCCTGCGCATCGAGCATCATCCGCTCGCCGTTGCGCAGCTGAAAACCGATATCCGGCCGGGACAGCGCCAGGCGCTCCACCAGCCGCACGATATGTCCGGCTTCGGTGGCTTCGCTGCGCACAAATTTGCGCCGTGCGGGCACATTGAAGAACAGATCGCGCACTTCGATCGTGGTTCCGACCACGTGCGCCGCGGGACGTACGGCCGAGCGCGTGCCGCCCTCGGCCTGGATCTCCACGGCATGCTCCGCCTGCGCCGTGCGGGTCAGCAGCCGCAGCCGCGACACCGAAGCAATGGAGGGCATCGCTTCGCCACGAAAGCCCAGCGTGACCACCGACTGCAGATCATCCATCGAAGTGATCTTGCTGGTCGCATGCCGCTGCAGCGCCAGGGTCACCTCCTGCGCATCCATCCCGAGGCCATCATCGCGGACACGGATCAGCCCGATGCCACCGCGCTCGATATCGATTTCGATGCGCCGCGCGCCGGCGTCGAGGCTGTTCTCCACCAGTTCCTTGACCACCGACGCCGGGCGTTCAATCACCTCGCCGGCGGCGATCTGGTCAATGAGTTCATCAGGCAGGATCCGAATAGGCATACGCGAAAGTATGCCTGATCCAGCACTCGCATCGCTCAGGCGCCGGGAACCCCCGTGCCTGCGAGCTGGGTCGGCGCGTGCGCGCCGCGCAGCAAGGCGAAGTGGGTGCCGGCCGGCGGGTTACCCGCGAAATAGCTGCGCAGTCCCGCGAAGATCGCATCGGCGAGGGCGGATTGCTGGGCCGGATTGCGCAAGCGCCGCTCCTCGGCCGGATTGGAGATATAGGCGGTCTCCACCAGCATGGACGGAATGTCGGGCGATTTGAGCACCACGAACTGCGCCTGCTGCACCTGGGCCTTGCGCACCAGACCAACACCCTGCAGGGCGCCAATGACACTTTGCGCGGCAGACATGCTGGCGCTGATGTTCGCCGACTGCGACAGATCCATCAGCACCGAGGCCAATACCTTGTTCTTATCGGCGAGCGACACCCCGCCCATGAGGTCCGCGGCATTCTCGCGCTCGGCGAGCCAGCGGGCCGCCTCGTTGGTCGCACCCCGTTCGGAGAGCACGTACACGGAGGAGCCGGAGACGGCGCTGTTCGCGATGGAGTCGGCGTGCACGGATACAAAAAGATCGGCCGACGCCGCCCGTGCCCGGCGCATGCGCTCGCGCAATGTCAGGAACTCATCGCGATCACGCGTGAGAATGGCGCGCATCCCCGGTTCGCTGTTGATACGTCGCGCCAGGGCTCGGGCAATCGCGAGCACCACGTCTTTTTCGTGCACCCCGGCATGCCCCGTGGCACCGGGATCCTCGCCGCCATGACCCGCATCCACGGCGATCACAACGTCGCGCCCGGACTCGCGGGGTGCATGGGCCGCCAGCACCTGGCGTCGCGCCGAATCCAGGCGCATCACCAACAGCGGTGAGCCGTGGCCGGCGCCATCCCAGTTCAAACGCACGGGCAGCGGCCGGTCCACGAAGATCGTCACTCGCAGATCGCCATTGGCCTGCGGCTGCGCCGTGACACCGGTGACGACGCCTTGAGGTTGCGGCAACACCAGCCCCGCGGCCGCGCGGGCATGACGCAGTATCAGTGCGATGCGCGTTGGATTCTTCCGGGTGGTGACCTGGTAGGCCACTTTCGCGCTCAGGTGCAGCGAAATCGCGGCCCCGGACTGATCCGCGACCACCTCCACTGCACGCATCTGGGTGAGGGGTGCCGCCGAAAGCTGCGCCCACGGCCAACCCGCCGCCAGCGCCGTTCCCAGCACCCAGGATACAAAAACATGCCTTTTCATGGACTTCGCAGTCATATCTGCTGCGTAATCTACGACTCCCGGCCGGGCAATTCAACCTTGAGCGCGTGCCAGCCACTGCGCACCGGCCGCGGTCGCCGCGTTCAGCTCGATGCTGTGAAAGGCCGGGTGGGCCACGAGGGCGATATCGATGTCGGCCGCAGGTAGCCACGAGCCCGCGCGCTCGGGCCATTCAATCAGCCAGATATGGTCGGCGACGGCCAGGTCACGCAGCCCCAATGCCTCGAGTTCCTCCGGGTCCTGCAGCCGATACAGATCGGTGTGCACCACCGTGACGGCGCCCAGTGCATAGGATTCGAGGAGCGTGTAGGTGGGACTGCGCACGACGCCCGCATAGCCCAGGGCCTGCAAAAAGCCCCGCGCCAGGGTGGTCTTGCCGGCGCCCAGCTCGCCATGCAACTGGATCTGCAGCATCTGCGGAAGACTGTGCGGCAGCGCCCGGGCCAGGCCCGCGCCACAGGCCTCGGTCTGCTCGGAGCTCGCCGCGATCAAGGATTGACGCACGCCTGCAGCTCGCGCGCGACGTCGCTGGCCAGCAGGCCGCGTTCGCCCGGACGCGCGGCGGCATCACCGGCCTGCGCATGCGCCATGACGGCCGCGCGGGTCGCGAGCCACGGATCCGCACACTGCGCCAGCACCCCGGCGATCGCGCCCGTGAGTACATCGCCCATGCCCGCACTGGCCATGCCGGGATTGCCCCGTTCGCACAGCCCCGGCGCTTTGCCACTGCGCCCCACGAGTGTGCCGGCGCCCTTGAGCGCGATGGTGCCGCCATAGTCACGCACCAAGGCCGCCAGCGCGGCCAGGCGATCCGCCTGCACTTCGGCGGTTTCAATACCGAGCAGCCGCGCGGCCTCGCCCGGATGCGGTGTCAGAATCCAATTGTCGCGCTGGCGCTTGCCCGCTTCGGCAATGATATTCAAGGCATCCGCGTCCACGACCAGGGGCTTGTCGCATTCGAGGGTGAGCCGTACCAGCTCCTGCGACCAGGCGCTGCGACCCAAGCCCGGGCCGATGGCCACGACGTCCGCGCGTTCCAGGGCGGATACCAGCTCGGCGGGGCTGTGCAGGGGCAGACAGATCAGCTCCGGCCGGCCGGCAACTATGGCGATCAGATTCTCCGGCGCCGTGGCCACTGTGACCAGCCCCGCACCGGTACGCAGGCAGGCCTCCCCGCACAGCCGCGCCGCGCCCGGCATGCCGATGCCACCGCCGATGATGAGCACGTGGCCGAAATCGCCCTTGTGCGCCTGTCGCGGCCGACGCGGCAGCGCCTGCACCACACAGGCTTCCGTTATGCGTTGCAGACGCGGACTGAACTGGGGGATGTCCGGGACCGGGACTTCCAGATCATCAAAGAAGATGCCACCGGCACGCTCCGGTCCCTCACCCAGGAACAGTCCGGTTTTCAGACCCACGAAAGTCACGGTCGAATCGGCCCGCACGGCCTCACCCAGCGGCATGCCGCTGTCGGCATCCAAACCGGACGGGATATCGAGGGCGAATATGGGGCGGCCCGCGGCATTGATGGCGCGGATGGCGTCGGCTCCCGCGCTGCGCACTGCCGCGCGCAATCCGGTACCGAACACGGCATCGACAATCACCTCACCCTCGCGCAGCAGTGAAGTGCTCAGCGGCCGCACGGCACCACCGCTGGCGGCAAAATCAGCATGCGCCTGGCGGGCATCGCCTTTGAGCCCGGCGACAGGTAGCGCGGCAATGACGCTGACCTCAAGGCCGGCCGCCTGGGCAAAACGGGCCAGCACGTACCCGTCGCCACCGTTGTTGCCCCCGCCGCAGACGATGACGATCCGCGTCGACATGGGCCACCGGGCCCGCAGATAGCGCAGGGCGGCCTCGCCGGCGCGCTTCATCAATGTGTAGCCGGAGACCGGCAACGACTCGATGGCGCGCTGGTCGAGCGCGCGCACCTGTGCGGCGGAATAAACGGCGATTGGCAGTGCCATCGGCTCATTATACTGGCCTGCCATGGCCGGCCCGACCAACTTTGCACCCCTCGCCCTGGCGGCGATCCGCAGCCAGTTTGAGATCCTGGCCCGGGAACTGGGTTTTGATGCCCTCGGCGTCGCCGAACTGGACCTCACGCAGGATGAGCAATACCTGCTGCGCTGGCTCGAACACGGCTACCACGGTGACATGCACTACATGGCCCGGCATGGCGCGCTGCGCAGCCGCCCGGCCGAGCTTGCTCCGGGCAGTGTGCGGGCGCTGTGCGTGCGCATGAACTACTTCCCGGCCGATGCCGCTGCTGCGGAGGCGGTACTGGCGGATCCGCAGCTCGCGTATGTGTCCCGCTACGCCCTCGGCCGTGACTACCACAAAGTGCTGCGCGGACAACTCAAGACCCTCGCGCAGCAGCTGCTGGAGCGCATCGGACCGTTCGGCTATCGGGTCTGTGTGGACAGCGCCCCGGTGCTCGAAAAAGCGCTGGCACGCAATGCGGGCCTGGGCTGGATCGGCAAGCACACCAATCTGCTGTCGCGCGATGCCGGGTCGTGGTTCTTTCTGGGGGAGATACTCACCGACCTGCCGCTGGCCGCCGATGCGGCGGTGAGCGCGCATTGCGGCAGCTGTACGGCCTGCATCGATGTCTGCCCGACCCAGGCCATCCTCGGCCCGCAGCAACTGGACGCCCGGCGCTGCGTGTCATACCTGACCATCGAACACCAGGGCGCCATTCCCGTTGAATTGCGCCACGCGCTGGGCAATCGCATCTATGGCTGCGATGACTGCCAGCTGGTGTGTCCCTGGAACAAGTTCGCGCAGGCCGCGGCGCATCCGGACTTCAAGGTTCGCCACGGGCTGGATCGCGCGCAACTCACACAGCTGTTCGCGTGGACCGAAGCGCAGTTTGTCGAGCGCATGCGCGGCTC
>Ga0210388_10003210_pt1 | contig 12793 bp, 11 predicted proteins | sample IncBWC19OmetaG_FD_155485 | JGI IMG/M metagenome (GOLD analysis project Ga0210388, IMG submission 155485) | Forest soil microbial communities from Barre Woods Harvard Forest LTER site, Petersham, Massachusetts, United States - Inc-BW-C-19-O ... | reverse complement strand
GTGCACGCCGGGCGCGTCTGCGGCGCCAGCTCCTCGTATTGGCCGCCGCCGCGATCGCGGTGTCGCTGAACATGGATCTGGTGTTGGAGTGGACCGTCGCGGTGGCGCGCGCGGTCGGCGAGCTCACGCCCGTGTCCTTGTCCTCTGATTTGCTCACGACACCCTGGGGCTGGGTCGCATCCTTGGGCATAGGCGCCGGACTATTGTTTCACTTGCGGCCATCTCGCCGCCGATGACGCGTCATGGCGTCGCGCGAGTGATCTCAAAGCTGGGATTGGCTTCGCGTACCCAGGCCGCGGAGTGGGTGCGCGGGGGGCGCGTGCGGGTCAACGGGCGCGTGGTTCGAGATGCCGAGCATCCGGTGCGGCAGGGGGTGGACCGTATCGACATCGACGGCGCTGCACCTGAGCCTGCGAGGCGAGTGGCGCTGATGTTGAACAAGCCGCGTGGCTTGGTGACGACGGCGAAGGACGAGCAGGGCCGCGACACGGTGTATCGCTGCTTCGAAGGCGCGGCGCTGCCGTGGATCGCGCCCATCGGACGACTGGACAAGGCCAGCGAGGGACTGCTGCTGTTCAGCAATGACCCCGAGTGGGCGGCGCGCATCACGGATCCCGGTACGGGGCCGCCGAAAACCTACCATGTACAAATCGGTCAGATACCGGGGCCAAAGCTGTTGGCGAAGCTCGAGCGCGGCACGCAGGTCCAAGGCGAGCGGCTGGCGGTTCGATCGGCGCGCACGCTGCGCGCCGGCGAAAAGAATGCGTGGCTCGAGATCGTGCTGGATGAGGGCCGCAATCGACACATCCGTCGATTGCTGGAATCCGCCGACGTGCCGGTGCTGCGGCTCGTGCGCGTGGCCATCGGTTCGCTGTCACTGGGTACCCTGGCGAAGGGACAGTGGCGCATGCTCACCGAGAAGGAAATCGAGTCCCTGTGATCAGAAAGCCGCCGGGTACACTCCGCCGTCGAGCAGGATGTTCTGGCCGGTGAGATAGCCGGCATGGACGCTGCACATGAAGGCGCAGGTCTGGCCGAACTCCTCGGGCGTACCGAAGCGCTTCGCGGGAATCTCGGCCATGGCCGTCGCTGCGAATGCGGACTCCGGCTTACCGGTCTGCTTCGAGGCGGCCGCAAAGCCGCTGCGCAGACGCTGCGTGTCGAAACTTCCCGGCAATATATTGTTGATGGTGACGTTCCTGTCCGCGAACTTCCGCGCCACTCCGGCGACGAAGGCGGTGAGCCCGGCGCGCGCGGCGCTCGAAAGATCGAGTCCCGGGATGGGCATCTTCACGCTCAAGGAAGTGATGTTCACGATCCGGCCGAAGCCGCGCGCCGCCATGGAGCCGATGACCTTTTGAATGAGCTCGATGGGGGTCACCATGTTCATGGTCACCCCGGTGAGCATGGCCTGTCGATCCAGTTCGCGGAAGTCTCGAAACGGCGGGCCGCCGTTGTTGTTGATGAGAATGTCCGGCGCGGGACAGGCCGCGAGCAGCGCCGCCTGGCCTTCGGCGGTGGAGACGTCGGCCACCACTGGCCACACCTCGACTCCCGTCGATTGCCGAATCTCCTGTGCCGTTTGCTCTACCAGGGCGTGGTTGCGGCCATTGATGACCAGCGACACGCCGGCCTCGGCGAGTGCGCGGGCGCAGCCCTTCCCAAGTCCCCGGCTCGATGCGCAAACGATGGCCTTACGCCCGCGAATTCCCAGATCCATTAGTTCTCTCCCCGACAATTGTCAGATTTACAATATTGCCGCAGCACCCGCAAATGGGCGCGATTCGATCGTATAGCCGGTATACGCTAGCAGCACAATCGAACTCGAAGGAACGAACATGACCATCCAGCGCATTCAGACCGGCCCGCGCATGTCGCAGGCGGTGATACACAACAAGACCGTGTACCTTGCGGGACAGGTGGCACCCGGCGCGAGCGTCACCATCCAGACGCGCGAGGTCCTTGCCGGGATCGATGCACTGCTCAAGGAGGCCGGCACCGACAAGCGGCACCTGCTGTCGGCCACCATCTGGCTCACCGACATGGCCGCCTTCGCCGAAATGAATACTGTGTGGCAGGCATGGGTGGTTCCCGGCGAGACTCCCGCGCGCGCCACGGTCATGAGCGCTCATCTGGCCGCTCCCGAATTCAAGATCGAAATCGCCGTCGTGGCCGCTCAGCCTTGAACACCGCCCCGCATCTGCTCGCCGTTCTGGAAGAGCTGAAGCGGCGCGAGCCCATATTCCACAGACCGGAACTGGGAACCACGCGGGCCGACTTCGAGAACATGACCGACCCTGCGTTCTGGGAAGTGGGCGCGTCGGGCCGCCGGTACAGCCGAGAATTCATCCTGGACACGCTGGAAAACAGGGTGCTCCAGGGCTATGAAGATGTCTGGGAGACTCTCGACTTCCATTGTCTGGAAATCGCCCCCGAAAACTACCTGGTGACCTACACGCTGTTGCAAGGTGCCCGCGTGACGCGCAGGGCCACGCTGTGGCGCCGGACGAGTTCCGGCTGGAAGATCCTGTACCACCAGGGCACCGTGGTCGATCCCGGCCCTTAAGGAACGTCGGCCGAACATGCTCGAGCTGCAGAACATCTCCAAGACCTTCGAGGACCGCACGGTGCTCAGCGACGTGAACCTGATGGTTCCGAAGGGGGCCACGCATGCCTTGATCGGCTCCAGCGGTTCGGGCAAGACCACCCTGCTGCGGATCACGCTGGGCTTGATTCCCTTCGACAAGGGTTACGTCAAGATCAACGGTCAGGCCCTGCTGTCGTTCACTCAGGTCGAGTGGGCCGATCGCATCGGCTACGTTCCGCAGGATGGCGGACTGTTTCCGCATATCTCGGGACTGAACAACATTGCCTTGATCGCCAAGCTGCGGGGATGGCGCAGGGCTCGGATCGACGATCGGGTGGAGGAATTGCGCAAGGTGGTCGATCTGGACCCTGAGATTCTGTCGCGTTTTCCGCGGGAGATGAGCGGCGGCCAGAAACAGCGGGTCTCCATCATGCGCGCGGCGATGATGGACCCGGCCGTCATGCTGCTGGACGAGCCGATGGCCGCCTTGGATCCTCTGATCCGGCGCAGCCTGCAGCAGGAATTGAAATCCATTTTCCAGAGGCTGGGCAAGACCGTGCTGCTGGTCACCCACGATCTGGGCGAGGCGGTGTATCTCGCCGAGCAGATGACCATGCTCCACGAGGGACGAGTCGTGCAGTCCGGGACGCCCCGCGACCTGCTGCTGCATCCGGCCAATCCCTTCGTCTCCCAGTTCATCAACGCGCAGCGCACCCTCACCGACTCGGGTGAAGTGCAATGAGGCGCGCGGCCCTCGCAGGCGTGCTGCTCGCGGCCTGCCTGCCTTGCGCTGCGCCCGCCGCCGAGGTAATCGTGATCGGCGGCAAGATCTTCACCGAGAGCTATGTGCTGGGCGAGATGGCGGCGCAGACCATCGAGGCGGCCTCGAGCGTACCGGTCACGCGCAAGCTGGGGATGGGCAGCACCGGCATCCTGTTCGAGGCGCTGAAGAGCGGCGCCATCGATGTGTACCCGGACTACACCGGGACCTTGGCGGAAGCCATTCTCAAGAAGCCCGACCTCAAGTCCATCGAGGACATCCGCCAGGCCCTCAAGCCCATGGGCCTCACCATTTCCGACTCGCTCGGTTTCAACGATACCTACGCGCTGGCGGTGAAGGAGGGCTTCGCGGAAAAGCACAATCTGCATACCATCGGCGATTTGATTCCTCTCGAGTCGGCCTTAAGGGCGGGGTTCAGCTACGAGTTCATGGACCGCAAGGACGGCTATCCCGGATTGGTCGACAGCTACCATTTGAATTTCAGTCCGCAAAACGTCAGCCGCATGGAGCACTCGTTGAGCTATCAGGCGATCGACCAGAATGCGGTCGAATTGATCGATGTGTATTCGACGGACGCGAAGATCAAAAAGCTTCAATTGCAATTGCTCAAGGACGATCACAATTATTTTCCCGTCTATCAGGCGGTGTGGGTGGCCCGCACGGCCTTCGTGACCCAGCACCCGCGCGAGTGGCAGGCCCTGCTCACGCTGCAGGGCCGGATCAGCGAGGAGGCCATGCTCGACATGAATGCGCAGGCCGACATTCAGAAAATGCCCTTCGCCAAGATTGCCGCCCGCTTCCTGGGGGCGGCGCTACCGAAATCTCAAGGCTGGCTGCGCGAAGTCATTCATCGCACCAAGGAGCATCTGTGGCTGGTCGGAGTATCGCTGCTCTTTTCAGTGCTGGTGGGGATACCGCTCGGAGTGATGGCGGTGCGGTTCAAGGCGGCGGGTCAGGCCATCCTCCTGTCGAGTGCGCTGATTCAAACTGTGCCCTCGCTCGCGCTCTTGTGTTTTCTCATTCCGGTATTCGGCGTGGGCACCAAACCTGCACTCGCGGCGCTGTGCCTGTACAGCTTGCTGCCGGTGGTGCTCAACACCTTCACCGGCATCCGGGCCATCAATCCGGTGCATGTGGAAAACGCGCGCGCCTTCGGATTGAACCCAAGGCAGGTGCTGCTGCGCGTGGTATTGCCGCTCGCGAGCCCGACGCTGCTCGCGGGAATCAAAACGGCGACCATCGTCAGCATCGGCACGGCCACGCTCGCGGCTCTGGTGGGGGCGGGGGGCTATGGCGCTCCCATCGTCTCGGGTTTGGCGTTGAACGACGTGCCCACGATTCTGACCGGCGCCATCCCCGCCGCCCTGATGGCGCTGGTGGCGCACGGGGTGTTCGAAGTGCTGGGAATCGTGTTGATTCCCGCCGGCCTGCGCAGGCGGCCTTAAATTTTGAGGAAGATCTTCCTGCGATAAAGAATCCACACTGGGATGAAGCAGAACACGGCGAATGAGACCGAGTAGCCAAACGCGGCCCAGCCGGGATTCGGGATGTGCGCAACAGTGTGCATCGCAATCCAGGAACTGAGAGCGGTGCGCGCACCCGATTCACCCGACACGTGGATGTTCTCGAGGATGTCCTGCGACAGCTCACTAAACAGGTAGGCCGCAATCGCATTGGATCCGAAAACCAGCCAGACCCAGGTCCACCCCTTGCGCCAGCCTTTTTGCTCCACCGCCCAGAATGTCAACGCGAGCAGCGCCAGCGAGTAGCCGCCCGCCACCAGCACGAATGAGCTGGTCCACATGTTCTTGTTGAGAGGAAATTCAAACGACCAGAGATAGCCGAGCACAAGACTCGCCGCCGCCGCCGCCGCCAGTCCCCGTGTCTTGGCCGGAATCGATTCCCGGGTGCGCAGCCAGAGGCCCGTGAGAATGCCCATCAGCGCCGTGCCGACAGCGGGCAGGTCGCTCAACAACCCTTCAGGATCGCGCGCGTTGTGATCGGGCGGGTAGAGGTACAGGTGATGTGGAAAAAGATTCCTGTCGATCCATGAGACAAGGTTCTGCGTCATGTCCATGAACGGAACGTCGCGGCCGGGCACGCCAATGCCGGGGATGGGAACCCATCGCACCAGCGCCCAGTAGCCGACAAGCGCGGCAACCAGAGCAACAACCTTGGTGGATGCGCGGCTGTCCCACAGATAAAAGAGTCCGACCACGAGATAGCAGACTGCGATACGTTGCAGAACACCATAAAAGCGCATGTGCGCCAGATGGAGGAACGGGAAGCCGCTGACGATGATGCCGAGCAATATCAGAATCGCTGTGCGCTGCACGGTGTGCCACGCAAGCGTTGCGCGCGTGTCGCCGCGCGCGAGCCGCGCCTCCGTTGCGAACACCACAGAGACGCCCATCACAAATACAAATGTAGGAAAGACAAGGTCGGTAGGCGTCAGGCCATTCCACACGGCGTGATTCATAAATCCCCACGAGCCGGGACCGCCGCCATTGTTCACCATGATCATGAAAGCGATGGTGATGCCGCGCGCGACGTCGAGTGAGAGAAGCCGTGTGATCGGAGTGGAAGCTGGAGCAGAAACGGTCATTAGGCCGGGAATCTCCGTTGCCGGGCATAAAGCTTATGTCAATTTCATGCGCCTACAGGCCGAGAATCACCACGGTCGAGCCTTGAATAATGCAAATAAGAATGATTCGTGTTAGCGTTATTACCGGTAACCCTACTTTCGACCGGAATTCGCTCTCATGCATCCAATCCGCACGCCGGGACTCGCCGCCAACGCCTCGAACCTCTTGAATGCCTCCGCCTGCGCCCTCGGCGCGGCGAATCCTTTCGCCATGGCCGGGGTCGCGGTCACCGCGCTCCTGTCCGGCCAGGCGGGTGCGGATGAGGCTGCGGCGGCGGGCGGCGAGCAACAGACTCTCCCCGGCGTCGAGGTCACGGGCACGGCCATCCAAGCCGGCCACGACATTTCGCAGTCGATGGATACGGTCGACCGCAAGGAATTAGAGGAGCAGCACCTCACCCTCCTGCAGGACGCCTTGCGCAATGTTCCGGGCGTCACCTTGAACGCGGGCGAGGGCGGCGGCCACGGCGATTCGGTCAATCTTCGCGGCCTGTCCATCCCCGATAGTTTTTTTCTCGACGGCGTGCGCGACATCGGCCAGTACCAGCGCGACACCTTTAACTCGGAGGCCATCGCCGTGCTCCTGGGTCCCGCCTCGGCCTTGTTCGGGCGCGGCTCAACCTCCGGGGTCATCAACTCGGTGAGCAAGCAGCCGCAACTTGCGCCGCTGGCGGAGCTCAGCGTATCGGCAGGCCAGGCGGATCTGTGGCGCGGCACGGGCGACTTCAATCTGCCCTTGGGCGATACGACCGCCGCCCGGCTCGCGCTGATGGATCAGCGCAACGGCGTGATGGAGCGCGACCAGGTGTTCTACCGCCGCTATGGAGTCGCTCCGACTCTGGCATTCGGCATCGACACCCCAACCCGCTTGACCTTGAGCTACTTCAAGGAGGAAGAGAACGATCTTCCGGACTACGGTATTCCCTTTATCGACGGCGCCCCGGCGCGTGTCGACCGCAACAATTTCTACGGTCTCGTCAACTACGATCGCACGCGCACCAATACCAATATCGGAACCATTCGCTTCGAGCACGATTTCAACGACGACGTGACGTTGAGCGACAGCCTGCGCTACGCCAACTACGGCTTCGAGTACTTGGTGACGGGTTCCTTTCTCGGCGACGATTTCGTGCCGCCGCCGCCGCCGGGAACGCCGTTGGCCGACATCGCCGTCTCCCGTGACCAGCCGAGCAGCGCCGGAACCACCAGGCTTGCCATCCACCGCACCGATGTGACGGCCAAGTTCGATGTGGGCGGATTCAAGAACACGCTGACCGGCGGCATCGAACTCAGCAAGGAGCAATCGAACGTCACGCGGTTCCAGAACGGCCTGGACGACATCGCACCGACGCCGATCTTGAGTCCGGATCCCTTCAATACGCCACCGACGCCGCTCACGCCGTATTCCAATCCCAAGGGCAGGGGCAGCGATGTGAGCGCGTACGCGATGGACAGCCTTGCCCTAGGTCCGCATTGGGACGTGGATGCCGGGCTGCGCTGGGATCGCTTCGATTCGAGCTTCAGCGAGGCTTATTCCGGCACCGGCTTTTCGCGCACCGATGTCTTCGTGAGCCCGAGAGCCGCCGTGATCTTCAAGCCGGACGAGGCCCAGAGCTACTACTTCTCCTACGGTACCTCGTACAACCCGGTGATCGAGTACCTCATCGTCGCGCCCTCCGATCAGAGTCTTGCGCCGGAGAAAAACAGCACGGCCGAACTGGGCGCGAAGTTCAAGGTGCTCGGCGGGGCGGCCGAAGTGACCGGCGCGCTGTTCGACACGCGGGTCCACAATGCGCGCATCTCCGATCCGGATGATCCGACGGTGCAGCAGATGCCCTTCGATCAAGAAGTGAAGGGCGTCGAGATCGGCATCAACGGGTACGTAACCAAGATCTGGGAGGTCACGGCGAACTACACTCACCTGAACGATCGCATCACCGCGACCGGCGATCCTTTGGCGCTCGGCAAATGGGCGCCCAATACACCGCACGATGCGTTCAATCTCTGGAATACCGTCGAGCCCAATGCGGCGTGGACGGTGGGCGGGGGCTTGACGGCCGTGAGCCATCGCTATGCCGACACCGAGAACACCGCCGGCGTGCCGGCCTATGTGGTGTTCAATGCGATGACGTCCTTTGAGATGAATGAGCATTTGAAGCTGCAGCTCACGCTCAACAACATGACCAACAAGCTGTACTTCACCAGTATTTACTACACCGGGATCGCCGAGAACCATGCGCTGCCGAGCGCGGGACGCACGCTCATCGGTACCCTGAGTTACCGCTTCTAGGCGCTGACGAGCATGCCGGCCGATTCCGCATCGATCACCTCGCTTCTGTCGCAGATGGACAGCACCAGGCTGCGGGCGCTGTTCACCCAGGAGCCGCATCGCGCCGTGGACTGGGTGTATGCCACCGCCGCCGACGGTTTGCCTGCGGCGCAGGTGTGCTACGGGCGCATGCTGCTCGAGGGCACGGGGGTGGAGCAGGATCAGATCGCCGCGCTGCAATGGTTCGAGCGCGCCGCCGCAGACGGCGACGTCGAGGCGGTGAACATGGTGGGCCGTTGTCACGACAATGGCTGGGGAACGGAAGAAAACCCGCGGGCGGCGGCCAAGCACTACTCCTGCGCCGCCGCAGCCGGTCACGCATGGGCGCAGTACAACATGGGCCACCTGTACTTGGATGGCCGCGGTGTGGCGCAGGACTTCGGGCTCGCGTTCTCCCACTACCGCCGCGCGGCCGAGCAGGGGCATGAGCGCGCCATGAACCTGGTCGGGCGCTGCTACGAGGAGGGATGGGGAATCCCGCGGGACCCGAAAACCGCCGCCGACTGGTACCGGCGTTCGGCCGAGGCCGGCTATTTTCGCGGTCAGTACAATTGGGCCAGTGCTCTCTTGCAAACGGGCCGCGGCCTGGAGGCCGCTCACTGGCTGGAGCGTGCCGCGGACCAAGGACCTCAGGGTTTTCGTCAGGCCGTCGCGCGCCTGCGTACTCTTGGGTGCAGGTGAGGCGTGTTCGTGCGCATCCCCCAGCTCTTGAGCACCGCCCAAGTCGCCGACCTGCGCCGCGCCCTGGATGCGGCCGATGCGCCCTGGGTCGACGGGCGCGTCACCGCTGGGCATCAGGGCGCACCGGTGAAGAACAACCAGCAGATCGACGAGGCGAGCCCGCTGGCACGCGAGCTTCGGTCTGTCGTGCTCACGGAACTCGAGCGCAATCCCCTGTTCATCAGCGCGGTACTGCCGCACCGAGTCTATCCGCCGATGTTCAACCGCTACGGCGAGGGCATGCACTTCGGCACGCATGTGGACGGCGCGGTGCGCATGATCCCGGGATCCGGCCACAAGCTGCGCACGGATCTGTCGGCGACGCTGTTCCTCGCGGCCCCGGAATCCTACGACGGCGGCGAGCTCATCATCGAGAATGATTTCGGCCGCGAGACCGTCAAGCTCGCCGCCGGCGATGCGGTGGTCTACACCTCGACCTCGCGCCACCGCGTCACTCCGGTGACGCGCAGCGTACGCACGGCCTGCGTGTTCTGGATCCAAAGCCTGATCCGCGACGATGCGAAGCGCGAGCTCTTGTTCGAACTCGATCGCACGATTCAGCGACTGACGGAGACCTCCGCGGATCCCGAGTCTCTGGTGCGCCTTACGGGCCAGTACCACACGCTGCTGCGGCTGTGGACGGAGTTTTGAGCTATCCTACCCGCCCTTAAAACCAACACCGACACAGGGGTCACCATGAAGCAGCGCGCCGGATGGAATTACTGGGGGCTCGGGATTGCGGCAGCCTTGGGCGCGCAGTGGTTCGCGCAGGTAACCCAAGCGGATGCCCCGCCCGCGGCGCCGCGCATCATCGTGCTCAAGGCCGCGCACCTGTTCGACTCGGTGTCGGGCACGCTCACGGAGCACGGTGTGGTGGTGGTGTCGGGCTCCAAAATCCAGGCGGTGGGCAGCGATGCCGCCGTCCCAGCGGGTGCGGAGGTCATCGATCTCGGCGACGCCACCCTGCTGCCCGGGTTCATCGATGCCCATGTGCATCTGTCGATGGAGTCGAACCTCGACTGGTATCGCGAGTGGTTCAACAGCATCATGCGTTTCCCCGCCGAGCAGGCGCTGTACGGCGCGCACAATGCCAAGATCACTCTCGAGGCGGGAGTCACCACCGTGCGCGATGTCGGATCAACCGACTATATTTCGCTGGGCTTGCGCAACGCCATCAACGCCGGACAGATTCCCGGCCCGCGCATGCTGGTGTCCAACTATGCGATCGGGGCGACCGGCGGTCATGCCGATCAGGACCCGGTGCCGCCGCAGCGCATGGCGGTGGCCGGAACCATTCAGGGTGTGTGCAACGGTCCCGAAGAGTGCCGCGAGGCCGTCCGCTACCAGATCAAGTACGGCGCGGACGTCATCAAGTTCATGCCTTCCGGCGGCGTGCTGTCGCTGTCGGATCCCGTGGACAATCCGCAGCTCACTCAAGATGAGATGAACGCCATCGTCTCCGAAGCGCATAACTGGGGGCGCAAGGTGGCGGCCCATTGCCACGGCGACCGCGCCGCGAAAATGGCCATCGCCGCGGGCGTCGATTCGATCGAGCACGGCAGCTTCCTCAAGGACGACACGCTGCTCGAGATGAAGAAGAAGCATGTGTACCTGGTGGCGACCCTGTTCGCCGGCGCCTGGGTGGGCGAGCACCTGGATACCTTTCCCCCGGCCATTGCCGTCAAGGCGCGCGCGGCGGCCGCCCAGTCGCAGCAGATGTTCCAGCACGCCGTGAAGATCGGAGTGCCGCTCGCCATGGGCACCGACGCCGCGGTCGAGCCGCACGGTTTGAACGCGCGCGAGTTTGCGCTCATGACCAAGAACGGCTTGACCCCCGCGCAGGCGTTGATGGCGGGAACGGCGAACGGCGCCGACCTGCTCGGGCTCGCCGATAAGATCGGTACGCTCACGGTGGGTAAGTCCGCGGACATCGTGGCGGTGGCCGGCAATCCGCTCGCCGACATTCACGCCACCGAACATCCGGTGTTCGTGATGAAGGAAGGCGCCGTCTATGTGGGGGCCGGGGCGACGCGCTGATCTAGGTGCGCAGCTGCCAGATGAGAAACGCGTAGGTGTCGGCCGCTTCGCGATCCTGCTGCGAGCGTGTCGACCCTATGCCGTGCCCGGCGTCATAGTCGACGCGCAATAGGATGGGTTTGCCGGAGCTCGTCGCCGCCTGCAGCCGCGCCGTCATCTTGGCGACGTGGAAGGGGGCGACCCGCGGATCGGTGACGCCGGTGGTGAGCAGAACCGCGGGGTACGGGGTGCCGTCCTTCACCGCTTGATAGCTGTCGATGCTGCGCAGGGCGCGATAACCCGCGGCATCGCGGATGGCGCCCCATTCGGGCTCCTCGCCATAGCCGTTCTGCTCGACCACATAGCGCAGGGGATTCGACCAGCCCACCCCGTCGACGACCGCGGCAAACAAGTCCGGTCGCTCGGTCATCGCCCTTCCCACCGTAATGCCGCCTGCCGACCGCCCGCCGATCGCGAGATGTTGTGGCGAGGTGTATTTCTTCGCGCACAGCTCTTCGCAAACCACGATCAGATCGCGCCAGGTGTTGGGCTTGTTCGCGAGCTGACCGGCCTTGTGCCACTCGCGTCCGTATTCGCCGCCGCCGCGCACATTGGCGTAACCCACGATCGCCCCGGCATCGACCAGTGCCAGAGAACGTCCCGCGAACGCCGGCGTGTAGGCGGAGAGCCCATAGGATCCATACGCGGATATCCACGCGGGCGCGCTCCCGTCGAGCTTCAAGCCCTTGCGATAAATCAACGTGTAGGGGATTTTCGTGCCGTCCTTCGCGGTCGCGAACAGGCGCCGGGTCTCGTACGCGCTCACGTCAATCGCGGGCTTGGGCGTAATGCCGGTATCGGCCAGACGGCCTGCGGTGTCCACCGAATAGATACCCGTGGGCGTGAGCCAGCCGCCGAGGGAAATCAGGGCGCCGTCCTCATCGGGCACGGTATTGACCGATCCGATGGCGCCGTCGAAGGGCAGCGTGATTTCGGCGACATGGCCGTCGTGCCCCAAGCGGCGCAGGCGGCTGACGCCGCCGTCCATGATGAGCAGGTAGATGCCGTCGCGCGCCCGCGCGGTACCCTCGATGACGTCGGATCCTTGAGGTACCACTACGGCGGCCGTCGCGAGGTTGGGAGCGGCGGCGGATGTCTTGACCAGGCGGCCGCGTGGAGTGTCCTTGTTGACCAGCAGGTACAAATCCTCGCCGTCGAGTTGGACGTCCGTCACCTCGTCCTCGAAGGTCGCAAACGAAACCCAGCGCGCGCGGCCGGCGAGGACATCGGCGAGCGGCGCAATGAAGCCGCGCGACTCCGGGCGAACATCGGTCAGCACCAGAATGGCGTGAGCGGATCCCGGAAACGTGGCGATGTAGGGGCCTTGGATCTTGTCGTACTCAATCTCAGGCGTAAGGCCGCGCTTCATGAGCACGGGATCCTTGGCGGGGTCGGTGCCCAGCCGGTGGAAGCGCGCCTGGCTGTCGAGATATCGCTCGGGGGTGTCCACGGCGCCGGTGAGCTGGTTGTAGAAGAATCCGCTGCCGTCATCGAGCCAGTTCGGATTGGCATCCTCGGTGTTGGCGATTCGTTCGGGCAGCACCTTGCCGTCGGCCACGGTGAGCACGTGCAGCATCGAGTCTTCGCTGCCGTTCTTCGACAGCCCGTAAACCACATACCGTCCGTCCGGCGAAGCGCGCCACCAGTCGAGCGACA
>Ga0210388_10003209_pt1 | contig 12796 bp, 9 predicted proteins | sample IncBWC19OmetaG_FD_155485 | JGI IMG/M metagenome (GOLD analysis project Ga0210388, IMG submission 155485) | Forest soil microbial communities from Barre Woods Harvard Forest LTER site, Petersham, Massachusetts, United States - Inc-BW-C-19-O ... | reverse complement strand
AGTCGACCCCGCCTGGCGCATCCTGGGACTCCTCACATTTTCTATCGGCCTGCCTTTCGTGCTGCTCAGCGCTACCAGTCCTTTGCTGCAAACCTGGTACGCACGCCGCGCTTCCGGCCGCTCGCCGTACCATCTTTTCGCTCTCTCCAATCTCGCTTCTCTGCTTGCCCTCTTGAGTTTTCCGTTTCTGATCGAACCGCGTCTCTCTTCGCGCCAGCAATCCATCCTCTGGTCTTCGGCGTACGCCCTTTTCGCAATGTGCTGCTCTCTCTCCGCGTGGTTCAACCGCATCAACCGAACGGCTCCGTTCGCTAGACACCAAGCGGCGGCAGTTGCAGAAGAAAAAGGGCTGCCGACCTTCCGCACAAAACTTCTGTGGCTTGGTCTTTCCGCCTGCGGCTCGATGATGCTTCTGGCAGTAACGAACCACCTGTCGCAAAATGTCGCGCCGGTGCCGCTCTTGTGGGTTGTTCCGCTCGGGCTCTATTTGCTTTCCTTTGCGATGGTGTTTGCCAAACGCCAGTTTTATTCGCGCTGGTTTGTTGCCAGACTGCTAGCCGTTGCACTGGGTACAGCGGGCTATGCCATCTATGATTCTTCAATCACACAGGCAATTCAAATCAGCGTGCCGCTTTTCTGTTGCGTGCTCTTTGTTGTCTGTCTTTTTTGTCACGGCGAACTGGTCGAGCGAAAACCGGCGGTGCCTTACCTGACGTCGTTTTATCTGCTCATTGCTCTCGGAGGCGCACTGGGCGCGGTCTCGGTTGGATTGCTTGCTCCCCACATTCTTTCCGGCATCTACGAACTGCCGATGACCCTGCTGCTGGCGGCTTTTTTAGGGGTCGTCGTGATTTGGCTCGAAGGATGGTCGGCGCGATTTTTTTGGGCGAGTATGACCGTTGCGATGTGTGCGGTGCTTGTTTTGAACGTTCGAACGACGCGGCAGGGTACGGTCGCGATGATGCGCAATTTTTACGGAGCGCTTCGCATTCAGGAATTCAAAGCGGGCCGTCTCCTCCCCTACCGGACTTTGCTGCACGGAACGATACAGCATGGCGCGCAATATCTTTCTTTCCCGGAAAACCGTAACCCCACGACTTATTACGGAAGAACATCAGGGGTCGGTGTGGCTCTCGAGTATTGTTGCGACGGGCCGAAACGCATCGGGGTGATCGGTTTGGGAGCAGGAACCCTCGCAGCGTACGGAAAACCTGGCGATGCGTTCCGCTTTTACGAGATTAATCCGCAGGTCATCGATGTGGCGAACAGCTGGTTTTCCTTTCTCAAGCAGAGTCCGGCAAAGACCGAGATTATTATGGGAGACGCGCGGCTTTCGCTGGAAAGCGAGCCGCCGCAGCAATTTGATGTCCTGGCTGTCGATGCCTTCTCCGGTGACGCCATTCCTGTGCACCTGCTCACCAAGGAGGCTTTTGCCGTTTATTTCAGGCACCTGAAGCCGGACGGCATCCTCGCGGTGCATACCTCGAACACCTATCTCAACCTGGCGCCGGTCGTGAAACTGTTGGCCGAAGACGCCGACTATCCAGTACGGCTGATTGCGAGCGACGAAGATGCGCCAAGGATGATCTCCTCGGCAGATTGGGTGCTGGTAACGCGAAATCAGGAATTCTTGAATAAGCCGGACACCTTCGCGGGCAGCGAAAGCATCGAGGTTCCGGCGCATTTGCGTCTTTGGACCGACGGGTACAACAATCTTTTCGAGATTCTTCGCCCGGTGCGCTATTCGACGCAGCAAACCGGTGGTTGGTAATCTCGATTTTCGCGGATACGCGCGCGCGAAACAAATGATTCAGGATGTGAAACGAGAACAGGCAAACCCTGTGTTCGATTTCAGCTACCGGCCTGTGGCGACTTGCGTCTTCCCTGGAAGCACTTGCGCTTCTTGCACTTAAAACGTTTTTGTAGACGAATATACGTGTATTTTCGCACACGGAGAGCTAAGAATGTTCTCTTGACTGAATGCCTCATTCTGGTACACTCCGCGCAATTTATTGCAGTAGGCGGCTGCGTTTGTCCCAATTTTATCCGCCAAGAGAAACATCCAAGTCTCCATCAGGAGGAGAGAATAGGTGCAAGGAACCGTCAAATGGTTTAACAACTCGAAAGGGTATGGCTTCATAGGGCGCGACGATGGTCCAGATGTATTTGTTCATTATTCCGCGATCGTGGGGGATGGCTACCGCACCTTGCAGGAAGGAGATGCGGTAGAGTTCGAGATTGTCCAGGGGCCGAAAGGCCCCCAGGCAGCGAACGTGCAAAAGCCAGTGTAAGTAAAGCAGGCATCATTGGACCGGCAGAGTGCGCCCCTCTGCTGGTCCTTTTATTTGGTGGGAGGGAGTCGTGATCAGCGGTCGTGACAGGTGACGACCGCTTCGGTGCGGCCGGCTAGGGAGCGGCGAGGCGGCCAATTTGAAGATGGAAGAAAGCCTCCGCATCCGAGTGCATGCAGACTTGGGCATTGGGGGCGCCTGGCTCAGAGCGTGTAAAACCTTTGTCGTCGACCCGGATATGCATCGGTTGGACCGGACAAATCTTTTGATTGAGGATATAGGCTACCGTCACGGGATCGAAGAGGGTGGGCGTTTGCTGGCCCCACTCGTGATAGAGAAGCGTCAGAGCATCCGTGAGCGGAGTCCCCTGCTTGAATAGGAAGGCTCGCTTGACCTCGTCGAGCTTCAATTGCGTGGAATCGAGCGGCATGACATACAGTGGTACACCGGAAAGAAAGAGTTTTGTGGCGGAGGGAATGTCATTGATGATGTTCCACTCCGCGTCTGGTCCGTGCGCCGTAGAGAACCAAAGATCGCCATAGCCGCATTCGATCGAACCACCCATCATCACTACGCGTTTGAGTTTGAGAAAGGTCGTCGGATCTTTGTCGATGAGCGCGCCCACGTTCATCAACGGGCCGATGGCGATCAGCGTGATTTGGCCGGGATAGCGGCGAATCTGCTCGAGAATGAAGTCCACTGCGTTTCCATGCACGGCTTTGGCGAAATGGCCAGCTTCCCCGTAGCGGCGCTGATTCATCACATTGGTGGTGTGCGTCGGGGTTCCGGTGACGACGGGAATGTCGGTTCGGCCGGCTTCGCCGAGAAATCGATCGACGATTTTGGCCCTGGCCTCGGTGTCGCCGAAGGTGGTGGATATGCCGAGAATTTCAAGCTCGGGGCTGCGGAGAGCCAGCGCGAGTGCGAAGGCGTCGTCGATGTCATCGCCGATGTCGGTGTCGATGATGACTTTCTCTGGCGTGCTTGGGACTCGCCGAGACTCTTGCGTTTGGGCGCCGGAAACAGGGCCAATGAACAATGAGAAGAGAATTGCCAAAGTCGAAAAACGCACTCTGCCCTCCAAGTAATGGTTCCGGCCGGCACTCACCGAAATGCAGCCAATTTGCGCACCACTTTCTCGAAAAGAGTCTATCGCACAGCGAGCGTCGGCAATCCTTGATTCTGGCTCATCTCTATCCCGCTCCATACCGCCGAGCGACTCCGGGTTGGCAGCAACTTTGGGTAGACGGTTACAATGACTCGTACGAGGGAATAGTTATGAATCGTCGAGAGGTTGTTGCGCTCGCAGCCGCGGGCATTGCCGCAGGAGTATTAGCATCCGTTCCGTGCGCAAACGCTGTCGATCACGTCCTCAAGTCTCAAATAAAAGCCCTGGCCTTCGATGGCTTCCCGGTTTTTGACCCCAGGCCTGTTTTCGCGCTCGCTGAGGAGCTGTTTCCGGGTAGGGGCGCGGACCTCAGCAACGAGTGGCGTATCCGCCAGTTTGAATACACGTGGTTGCGGGTAGCGTCCCAACACTATGCTGATTTTTGGCAGGTCACCCAAGACGCCCTGGTGTTTGCGGCCAACAGGCTCAAGTTGGAGCTCACTACGGAAACGCACGAAAAACTGATGGACGCCTATCTCAAGCTGAAAACCTGGCCAGACGCCATTCCCGCACTTACATCGTTGAAAAAGTCAGGGTACCGCTTGGCGTTCCTGAACAATTTCACTCCCGGGATGCTCGAGGCTAACATGAGAAACGCGGGGTTGGACGGGATGTTCGACTATGTTCTCAGCAGCGATCAAGTGAAAACGTTCAAACCAGACCCGCGGGCTTACCAGCTGGGAATTGACGAGATGAAACTGAAGCGCGGTGAAATTCTCTTTGTCGCGCATGCCGGGTGGGACGCGTCCGGTGCGAAGCTGTTCGGGTATCCTGTCTACTGGGTGAACCGCCAAAACCTTCCGCCGGAAGAGTTTGGACCACTCCCCGATGGCTCCGGTGACACGCTATCTCAGTTGGTCCAGTTCCTGACGTAACTCCGCTCTGCAACGCGAAGGAACATGGTGACTGGCCGCGTAAACTCCCGGCAAGCACGCTATAGGAAACTGCGGATGCACAGCCCTTAATTCACGCCCGTGTTTTTCGCTGGCTTATAGCTTTATAATCTGCCCATGGACAACAAACAGATTGCCCGCATCCTCCGCGAAACCGCGCAACTTCTGGAAATCGACGGGGCCATTATTGGCAGGTACCGCAGCTACGAAAAGGCTGCCGAGCTGATCGATGGACTTCCGGAATCAATCGAGCAGCTTGTTCGAGAGCCGGAAAAATTGGAAGAGCTTCCGGGAATTGGCGAGCGCATGGTGGAACATCTACAGGAAATCGTTAAGACCGGCGATTATGCGCTTAGGAAAAAGCTGCTGAAGAAATATCCAGCAACGATTCTGGATTTGCTTCAACTGCAATCGCTCGGGCCCAAGAAGGTGGCGTTTCTGTGGTCCCACTTCAAGACGGCTACCGTCGCCGATGTGGAGAAGATCGCGAAGGAAGGCAAACTTCGCGACCTTCCTGGTTTTGGCGAAAAGAGCGAACAAAATATTCTCAAGGCCATCGAGGTGTTCAAAAAATCTTCGGGTCGGTTTCACCTTGATAAGGCGGAGGTCGCGGCCGCGGAAATCGTTGCGCATATCAAGAAAGCTGGAAAGGCTGTGGAGGACGTGACTCCGGCGGGGTCACTGCGGCGCGGCAAGGAGACCGTGGGAGATTTGGATTTGCTGCTGACGCTTGGTGCCGGTCACACCTCGCAAAAACAGGTTGATGCGCTGGCCAAGCATATATTGGAGTTTCCCGGGATTGACCAGACATTGGCGCATGGGGAGAACAAGGTCAGCTTTACGCTCCAGACCGGATTGCAGGTGGATGTGCGGCTGCTCGAAAAGGAAAGCTTTGGCGCGGCGTTGCTCTACTTCACTGGATCGAAGGAACATAACGTTGCGCTGCGCGGGCGCGCCAACGATATGGGTCTAACTTTGAACGAGTACGCGCTGGCGACGCTCAAGGGCGAAAAGCCGGTCGCCAGGCGGACAGAGGAGGAGATCTACGGAAAGCTGAAGCTGGACTACATACCGCCCGAGCTGCGCGAAAACACTGGCGAAATCGCCGCAGCGGAAGCGCACAAACTGCCGAGCTTGATTGAATTGAAAGACATGAAGGGCGATTTGCAAATGCACACCACGTCCAGTGATGGAAAGAATTCCATCGAGGAAATGGCCGAAGCCGCGCGCAAACTGGGGCACCAGTACATCGCGATTACCGACCACTCGAAGGCCGTCACGGTGGCCAACGGGCTGGATGAAAAGCGCATGGCAGCGCATATCGAGAAGATTCACGAGACGAGCGACCAGGGGCTTGGGATTCGCGTGCTGGCCGGCGCCGAAGTGGACATCCTGAAGGATGGCTCCCTGGATTACTCGGATGAGTTGCTGCAGCAATTGGATGTGGTGGTGTGCTCGATTCACTCGTATTTCAATCTGGATCGGGCGGCTATGACCGAGCGGATGCTCGCTGCGATTGAAAACCCTTACACGCAGATCATCGCGCATCCGACGGGGCGGCTGCTTCTGCGGCGAGACGCGCTCGACTATGACATGGAAAAAATCCTGGAGGCTTGCGCCAGGCACGGCGTGGCCATGGAGTGCAATTCCTATCCTGACCGGCTGGATTTGAAGGACGTCTATTTGCGGATGTGCAAAGACCGCGGGGTAAAGGTAGTCATTTCGACGGACTCGCACAGCGCGGCCAATCTGTCGTTTATCGGTTACGGGGTGACCATGGCGCGGCGGGGCTGGCTGGAAAAGCGCGATGTGATCAATACCCTGCCAACGGAGCAGTTCCTGGCGGCGCTGCGGGCCAAGCCGGATGTGGCTCGGAAGAAACGAGCCGCCAAATAATCACGGAGGGCTTTCAGGTAGTCTCGAACGCCTTGGGGCGCGATTGGGCCAGACAATAAGGGCTTTGATGTCGTCGAAACGTGTGAGTTTGGGATTGTGGGGCAGTACGCGAGAAACGGAACATTTTCACCCCGGCTGTCGTACCTACTCTAGAACGCCCTGTTACGGAGGCTGCTAGCCATGAATTTGCTTACTTGCCGCAATACCGCCGCGCGGTTTGGAATCATCTGTGCTTCCCTGCTTGCTGCCGTAGCCCTGGTGCCCGAGGCCAGCGCCACGGAGTGGACCAGAAACTACACGGTCACCGGGCGAGCCAATGTTCGGATTGACACGAACGATGGCGGCGTGCTGGTGAGCACAAGCGACTCCAAGAACGTCGAGTTCAGAGTCGAGTATGAAGGCTATGAAATGGACAAGAACCTCCATGTTGAGGCGCACCAGAGCGGCGACCAGGTGGAGCTCGTCGCGCGGATTACAGGACACTGGGGATTTTCGTGGGGCACGCGCGGGCGGAGGCTACACATAGAAGTCAGGATGCCCAAAGACGCTGATTTGAATGCACATACGGGGGATGGATCGGTGGAGGCGAGTTCCATCAGCGGAAATGTCACTATCGAGACAGGAGATGGGTCGATCAGAGCAAACAGCCTAACCGGCATCATCGATCTCCATACCCACGACGGCAGCATCACCGTAGACACCTTGAAGGGCGACCTGAAGCTGCGTACTGGTGACGGCTCGATTGAGGCGCGGGAATTGGATGGAAAGTTGGATGCCGACAGCGGGGACGGGCATGTGAGGATCGCTGGGCGGTTCGATGCGCTGAACGTCAAGACTGGCGATGGCAGTGTGGACACGCGCGTCCTGCCGGGATCTAAGATGGCTACCAGCTGGAACATACGGACGGGCGACGGCAGCGTGGACCTGTCTCTGCCGGGTGACTTTCAGGCCAACATCGACGCCAGCACCGGAGATGGGCACATAAGCGTGGGCTTGCCGGTGACGGTCGAAGGAACGTTCAGCAACTCGCAGCTTCACGGGAAAATGAATGGCGGGGGGCAGTCTCTGACGGTGCACACCGGGGATGGGTCGATCCGGCTTAGCAAGGCATAGCTGGTTGGCTGCCTGCCCCTGGGTTTGCGATTCTGGAGCACTGTTTCTGGGGCTGCAGGGTACTAGGACCGGCATAATGTGCGTTCTGCCTGACACTTGTCCTGCTTTGATTTCAGAAATTCCCTATTTAATCGGCTTATCTCACTGATAATTCAAAAGTTGAGTTTGGCAGCCTAGCTGCAAGTAGATTTGCTGTCTCAGGAAGGGGATGCCGTGGTCGTCGTCATTCTAGCGTTTGCCATGGTGGCTCTCGTCTCACTAACGATTGCCAGCTCGATTTCCGCCATGAACCGGCGTCGCGGGTCCTGACCGAGCTCCTGCGTTAGGCCCCCTGGTCGAGCCTGGTTTCAGGGTGTTGGCCAATCCGCAACTCCGCTGCTTCGTCGCGCGAATATAACTTCTGATCGTTCTACCCGTTTGACGCCCCCATATTCTGGAGCATAATCAAGCGCTCCAGGACGAGTTCATGAATCGACGCACATCTACGGAGAGAGATACACACCTGGCTGCGGCGACGCCGAAGGCCGCCGTGTTGGGTCTCACGCGAGCGCAGGGATGGGGGATTCTTCTACTCGTCTACACGGTCATCTTTGTCCTGATTTTCGGCTACCACTACCTCGACGATCTTTCCCGCCAGCGGCCCGGCACGTTTGCGGTGCGTTTTCTGGAGGAGTTTACCGGGGTATATACGGTTTTCCTTCTTCTGCCGCTGGTTTTGCGTGCGGCGGACTTCTATCTATTCAAAGTGAAGGGTTGGGTGCGTCAGGTTCTATACCATTTGGCCGCGGCGGTGGGATTCTCTTTTCTACACACGAGTTTGATGGGACTCAGCCGCTGGATTGTGGCTCCCTGGATTGGTCTCGGGACGTACGACTACGGAATTATGCGGTTTCGTTATCCCATGGAGTTCTCCAATGATTTGATGAGCTACACGGTTATCGTGCTGGTGTACTACTTTTTCGAGCGATTGCGTATCGCGCAGGCGCAGCAGCTCGCCGCGGCGGAATTGCAAGCGAAACTTGCGCAGGCGCAGTTGGAGAATTTGCGATTGCAGTTGCAACCGCATTTTTTGTTTAACACCCTGAACACGATTTCTTCGGTGATGTATGAGGATGTGCCTGCGGCTGACGCGATGTTGACGCAATTGAGCGACTTGCTGCGATTGACACTGCGGACAGCCAACTCCCACGAAATTCCGTTGGCGCAAGAGCTGGAAATAACACGGCTGTACTTGCAAATCATGCAGAAGCGATTTGAATCGAATTTACGGGTGACCTACTCCGTGGAGTCGGCGGTGGAGAATTCGCTCGTGCCACAACTTATTCTGCAACCCCTGGTCGAGAATTCCTTGCGGCATGGGTTGAAGGATGGCGGCGCGGGCATTGATATTTCGATTGCCGCACGACGTGAAAACGGTTCCTTGATTTTGAAGGTGGCCGACACCGGGGCGGGTCTTGGAGAGCACGGCGCGGATACGGTGATGAATCGAGGAGTCGGCTTGGCGAATATTCGAGGACGGCTTGAGCAACTGTACGGCGCGGAGCAGGAATTTGCGATCGCTAATGGTCCGGCGGGGGGCGCTGAGGTAACCTTAAGGGTCCCGTTTCATATCGAAGAGCGTCATATGTAACCGACCGTTTAAGTACGAGCTTGCCCAAAAAGACAGAGAAATCAGGACGAGATATTGATTCCATTGGACTTACGCTTGCAATAGCTTCACTTCACGGGACGGGCCGCAAAGTTGGGTAAATGGCTTCTTCGAACACACTCCAGGTGCTGGTTGTCGATGATGAAGCGCCGGCGCGGCGCAAGATACTGCGGTTTTTAAGGCAGGAGCCGGATGTGCAGGTGGTTGGTGAGGCGGGCGGGGCGGAATCCGCGATTGCGGCGATTGAGAAACATCGGCCTGATCTGGTTTTCCTGGACGTGCAGATGCCGGGGATGGACGGCTTCGGAGTCGTACAGGCGATCCCTGCGAAAGAGATGCCGCGCGTTGTTTTTGTAACGGCGCATGATCAGTATGCTTTGCGGGCGTTCGAAGTTCACGCGTTTGATTACCTGCTGAAGCCCTTTGGCGAAGAACGATTCCGGACTGTGTTGCGGCGCGCACGGGAGCAAAATGCGCAAACGAGCGATGGTTTTGCGGCGCGCATCCAGGATCTGCTGCACCAATTGCAGCGCGAACGTGCCTTTCCGGACAGGTTGCTGGTGCACGAAAACGCGCGGGCGCATTTTGTGTCCGTGCGGGAGATATCCTGGATCGAAGCCGATCGAAATTATTTGATTTTGCATTGCGGCGCGAAGAGGCACACGCTGCGTGGAACCCTGGAATCACTCGCGGGCACTCTCGACCCCAAGGTTTTTGTGCGCATTAACCGCGGGAGTTTGGTTCGGCTGGATGCGATACGCGAGTTGCTCCCTTGGTTTCACGGGGAGTACAAGGTGATTTTGAAGGACTCGACGGAATTGCGCTGGAGCCGGCGATACGTTAAGCAACGGCCTGAGCTACTGAAACTGAGTTGAAATTGCTTGCGGCGCCTCCGGAAGTCCCGTTGGTCCCTGCGCTGGGCCCGTTTGTCCCAAGTTCTTTGTAGTTGAGGGTCTTCCGCGATCATTGTCCCACCATGAACTACAAACATGCGTTTAACTTTAGTGCGAGGATCGCCCCGCTCTGCTGGCTAATCTTGTTTCCGGCTATGTTGGCGGCGCAATCGGCCTCCGATGCCGGTTGGCCGAATTACGGCAACGACCCGGGCGGGACGCGCTACTCCACTGCAAAGCACATTGACCGCGCGAACGTGGCGCAACTGCAGGTGGCGTGGACGTATCGGACAGGAGCGCTGCCTTACGATGAGGAACTCGATAAGAAAGCGGCGTTTGAAGCCACGCCAATTTTGGTCGACGGAAAACTCTTCCTCAGCACGCCGTATGATCACGTGATCGCTTTGAATGCGGTGACTGGCATTAAGATTTGGGAGTTCGATCCGAAGCTGGAACACCCCTACGGATTTTCGGAAGTCACCTCACGAGGGGTCTCGGCGTGGCGCGACAGTTCAGCCGATTTCGGCAGAGCTTGCGCCTTGCGCATCTTCATCGGAACACTGGACGCACGACTGATTGCTTTGGACGGCGAGACTGGAAAGCCTTGCGTTGATTTCGGAACCAGCGGAGAGGTTGACCTGACGGCCGACGTCAAGATGCGCGACCCGGGCGATTACCAAGTGACTTCTGCTCCCGCAATCTACAAGGATTTGGTTATCACCGGATCGTCAGAGGGGGACAATCGTGCGGTGACTTTGGAACGCGGGATCGTGCGTGGGTTCGATGCTCGCACAGGCAAATTGCGCTGGACTTGGGACCCGATTGCTCCATGGGCTTATCAGAGTACGCCGCGGACGGGCGCAGGCAATGCGTGGTCGACGCTATCTGTCGACGCGCCGCGCGATCTGGTGTTCATTCCAACGGGCAGCGCGAGTCCGGATTATTACGGCGGCTATCGCAAAGGTGACAATAAGTGGGCGAACTCGGTTGTGGCGCTGCGGGCCTCGACGGGCGAGTTTGTGTGGGGATTTCAAGTGGTGCACCACGATCTCTGGGATTATGACGTGGCGTCACAGCCGACGCTGTTTCGATGGAAAGATGGCACGCCTGCGATTGCCATCACCACGAAGATGGGACGCGTTTTTGTGCTGAACCGGCTGAATGGCACGCCACTGCTGCCGGTGGAGGAGCGTGCAGTGATCAAGAGCGATATTCCAGGGGAAGAATCCTGGCCGACGCAGCCGGCTTCGACCATTTCGCTCGTGCCCGAGAAGTTGTCGGTGGCGGATGCCTGGGGCAAGGATGATAAGGAGCGGCAGTTTTGTGCGGAGCAGATCAAGGCGGCACGCTCGGGAGACATTTTCACGCCGCCGAGTCTTGAAGGCACGCTGGTGTTTCCCAGCAACGTCGGCGGAGTGAACTGGGGCAGCGCGGCTTACGACCCGCAGCGCCATTTGTTGTTTGTGGACACCAACCGTCTACCGATGTTCGTGAAGTTGATTGCTCGAGCGGAGCTCGAGGCGGCGCGAAAAAATGCCACTGCTTCTGACCGCTTGCACGGCGAATTCGCGCGGCAAACTGGCGCGCCTTTTGCGATGTTTCGCACGCCGCTGCTCTCGCCGAGCGGGCTGCCCTGCAATACGCCGCCGTGGGGAACGCTGGCGGCGGTCGATCTATTTGAAGGCAAAAAAGTTTGGGATGTGCCGCTGGGCAGCTTCCTGCCGGGGACAAACACTGGAACAATTACGCTTGGCGGGCCCATGGCCACCGCAGGAGGAATTGTTTTCACCTCGGCGGCGATGGACGGGTTTCTGCGTGCGTTCGATTCTGAGACAGGCAAGGAAATCTGGAAGTACCAGCTGCCGGCTGGAGGGCAGGCTACTCCAATGACATACAGCATCGACGGCAAACAATACTTGGTGATCGCGGCGGGCGGGCACGGCAAGCTTGGAACAAAGCAGGGTGACTACGTCCTGGCGTTTACATTGCCCTAGCATGTTTTGCAGCAACGAAAATAAATCAAAAGAGTCCATATTGACAAGGAGAACTGTGATGGAATGGGAAACACCGGGATTTGTGGAAGTATCGCTAGAGTGTGAGATCAGCAGCTATGCCAACGCGGAATTGGCCGAAGCACCAGCTCAACCAGCTCCCAGAGCGATAAACGCATGAAACCTGACGCTGCTCGCTCGAAGAGGAAGACTTCCATTCTCGCGGCCTGCCTTATCGCGTGTTTTCTGCTTTCCGCTCGGGAGACCTCCGCACAGGATGCCAAGGACGCGGGCTGGCCGTATTACGGACATGACGCCGGCGGCATGCGCTACTCGCCTCTGACGCAGATCAATCGCGATAATGTAAGCAATCTCAAAGTCGCTTGGGTGTTCCACACCGGCGAGGTCCAAGAAAGCAGCGCAGATAAAAAGCGCAGCGGCTTTGAAACCACGCCAATCCTTGTGGACGGCACGTTGTACATCACTACGCCGTTCAACCGCGTCATCGCGCTGGATCCCGCCACCGGGAAACAGCGCTGGGCTTACGATCCCTTGATCGATCGGACGCTGGACTACGGCGACGGCTTGGTCAACCGTGGCGCGAGCACTTGGCTTGACCCGTCGCGGGCTGCCGGGAAGCCGTGTCATAGACGCGTTTTTGAGGCCACGCAGGACGCCAGGCTCATTGCTCTGGACGGGGCGACGGGAAAACCCTGCGCGGACTTTGGCAACGGCGGCCAGGTCAGCCTGCGGGAAGTGCCGGGCTATCTCGCCGGCTGGTATCACATGACTTCGCCGCCCGCGGTGATTGACGATATCGTGGTGGTGGGTTCAGCCATCGACGACAATCATCGCGTGGACATGCCGGCCGGTGTGGTGCGGGCGTTCGATGCACGCTCCGGG
>Ga0210388_10003208_pt1 | contig 12797 bp, 9 predicted proteins | sample IncBWC19OmetaG_FD_155485 | JGI IMG/M metagenome (GOLD analysis project Ga0210388, IMG submission 155485) | Forest soil microbial communities from Barre Woods Harvard Forest LTER site, Petersham, Massachusetts, United States - Inc-BW-C-19-O ... | reverse complement strand
TTTGGGCGGTGACACAACAACCTCAACGTTCGAGGGTCTTCAGTTCACCGCAAGCGCCAGCGGACAGCTAGGGCAGGTCATTTTTCAAGGGTCTCCACTGTCTACGAGCAGTCCAGTGACGTGGCCGTTGACCCTCTACAGCGACTCCGGCGGGGAACCGGGCACTCCACTCGAAAGTTGGAACGTCACCTTGTCCTCGTTTTTCGAACCTCCGATCACCCTTGCCTCTGTCGCCCAACCCACGATCACGGCCGGCGACATCTATTGGCTGGTGCTTCAGAACACGACTCCAGCTTCAGTGGCAGATATGGCCTGGGAAGTTTATAACGGGACGAGCTTGGGGTATTTTACTGGGGAATTCGATACGTTGAGCAGTATGGCCAACGCCTTTCCCGGCAATGCGGGGGCGGGCGTCGAGCTGGACAGCATAACAACGCCTGAGCCCGCGGGTGCAGCGCGTTGGATCGGCGCGGCGTGCCTGCTTCTCGTAGCGACTTTGAGGATGCGCAAGATCGCTGCAAGTGAAGCGAGGACGTGAAGACGGATGGATCGCGTTTCGCACTCAAGCACGGCGCCGCAGCCGGTTCGCGAGAGATGACATCCAGAGGCTGAGCCGTTCAGAAAACTCCAATTGACAAGAATGCGCAGGTGAAGCCGGTTCGGAAATCAGCGAGCCGTCGCGGAAGCGCAGCGGCTCATCGAAGCTGGTGAAACGCCGACGGTCGAGGATTGCATGCGGGTGCTGGAGCCGGAGCCGGGGCAATGAGCCCGCGGGGATTCCCGAAAAGGGCCACGGGCAGGGTGTGTTGCCATGGCTTTTGTTTCGATAATCTTCACGCCAATGGAATACTTTTTTACCCCGGACGCAGTTCTCGAACGACAGGCCGAGAGCAGGGATGGACCGTCAGCGGGGAGGCAACGCGGTGACTTGCTCTATCATGCTGCCCACCAGGATGCGCTCGCTGCGGCTTCCCGCGGGCGTAATGCAGCGAATCGAGCTGCCGTTCGAGTAAAGAATCGACCCATCCATGGCGATGTCAAACGACAATACGCCGGTAGCCAGCACTTCCGTCGCGCCGTCCGATGAACGTCGCACGAGTTGCCACGAAGGCGGCACTAGATCCGGCGCCTCCGTGTCGGCAAGGCCGTTTTCGCGGGCGGCGTGGTCGGCATCAATCAGATTTCCCCACACTAGCATCCGCTTCAGATCCGGTTGAAGTTGCATCGCGCCTTTAGACGTAGCCAGCGGCTTGCCCGTATAGCGCATCGAAAAGAAGTTGAAGAACTGGAACACCGCGAATCCCAGGCGGAACGGAAACAGCGCGGCATCTCTAAGGGCAGACACCGGACTGACTTTACGCTGGATGCTGTGATGAGGCCGGCGAATATAATAAAGCCCGCCTTCGGCTGTCCGCTGCGGTCCAAGCAGATCGTGATCGGACTCTTCGGCCAGGCATTCAATCACTCCTGACTCCAGATCGAGTTGCTGGACACCGAATGGTCCCAGGCCACAAAAACGTCCGTTACCATCGCGTCCCAGTCCCGCGCTCTGAAATACCAAGCGGCGATGCGGACCTGGCACCCAGCGCGGAGCAATATCGAAAGAATCGCCGTCGGTGGCTTCAAACAATTCTGTGCCTTCTACTTGCAACACTGCAAGGTTAGAAGTAAAGTTGTTGCGGAAAATCGAGGCAGCGATGCTGGACCCACTGGGATCTAACGCGACGTGCCTCACACGGAAATCGGCGGTGTGAAATAGGCGCTGCTCCACGCCATTTCCATCCACGCGGAAGATGCCGCTGATATCTTCAGTTTCGAGCGAATAAAGCAGCTCGCCAGGCTCGCGTCCACTAGCGATACTCGTAATCGCGACCCGGAACTCCCCTGGATCACGCCCCTGCTGCGGCCACAGAGCGCCAGTCATGAATTGCGCGCCACGTCCCTGAGTCTTCCAGGCATGTCGATGTTGGATCTGGGCCGCGCGTTCCCGAAGCGAACGGCCAAATGCGCTCTCGAGCGTGTTGGTGCCATTGTCACCCCGCAAGTGCAGCTTTCCTTGAGCGAGATAAGCAAGCTGTTGATGGGGCATGGCCTCTCCGAAATTCCATTGTGCGGCAGGGAGCGAATCTTGCGACTAAGCGATTCTCCCGAGATTGATTAAGCAAATGATCCGAGGCGCGCCAAACTCACTAGAAAGAAGCAAGTGCGCAAGCGCCGCCGCGCGGGCCTTCGCCAGTACGATTTCGTCGGTCATCTCGGACGCCGCATAATCGGTCTCGTAAGTATCCTCCAGGCGATAGTAAATCCGGAAACCTCTTGTCCCTGGCGAATTACAAAATGGGCTGGGAAACCGCGCTTCTGCGCTACTACGGACTTGGCCGCAGTCGTCCCGTACGTTTGGATGACTGTTCAAACTACGTTTGGATGACTGTTCAAACAATGTTTGGATGATTGTTCAAACAATGTTACCGAGCTTGAACCGCGCTCCCAAAGTCTCCTGGCAGCGAATTGATTCCGAAGAACATCGGGACGATTAGCAATTAGCCAGGGACAAGTGGGAATGACATCGGAGGGAGCATACACCCTCGCGGGACAAGGAGCAACCGATCCGTCCAGGCTCCCTCCCCGCCCGCGCGTAATTGTCTCCATCCCACGCCTTCCCCTAAAGTAGGTATAGGATCATCCCACGATCCAGCAACTGAACGTCATGACCAAACCATTTCACCTGATGACTCCCGCAGAACGAACAGCGGCTCGGATTGCTCAGAATCGGGCTATCACCGAAAAGGTAGGCGAGGGCGAGAGTCCGAAGCCCCCGGTTGGTTCGAATCGCGAGTTCGTTCGCGGGACACCCGAAGACCACGCCAAATCCGGCAGCGTAATACGCAAAGTTAAACGGTAGTTGTTTGGTCAGCGCTTTCGCGCCAGTCACGCGCATTGCGACCTAAAAATTGCACCCGGGTGGGCGGAGCAGGAGCCGGCGAAATGAGCCCGCTGGTGGTCCTCGAGAAGGGCGCCGCGCTGGACGAAGTGTTGCAACTCGTGTGCAAGGGTTATCGTTATTCTCCAAGCGGCGATCTGGCGTGGCGTGCCAATTGATATTCGAAGCGTGTTGTGCCCTTCTCTTGTGAACAGCGGGCTTTCGCCGCCTATTGCTTCGTCGGGGCGCGGCCGGAATCCAGCGCCTGGCGAGCCTGGCGGCGTATACCGAGCCTAGCGTCGTTTTCGGCCACCCAGGCCAAGGTTTCGGCGATCTGTGGTGACGCGTGGGGGGCGCGGGCAAGCAAGGTTACGGCGGAACTGCGAACTGAATCCGACGCATCGGTCCGGGCAGCGCGCAACACCGCTTCGCTCAGTGCGGAGTCCAGCGGATGACGAAACCCGGCGGCAAAAATGGCGCCCGCGCGGACCCTTGGATCGGAGTCCGTGGTGAGCGCGGTGGAAAGCAAGCGGTCCACCTCTGGCCCGCGCGTGAGGCGCAATGCACGAACGGCTACCGCGCGTACGGAAATGCGGGAATCGCGCAGGGCCGCTTCGATCACCACGCCTGCCGTCGCGCTGGCGCTGTTGCCGAGCCCGCCCAGAAGATCCGCAAGCTCTTTTTCGTCGACCGTTTTTCTATATCGCTCGATCAGAGCCGCGTCGATCGCATCCGCTTCGTGGGGATGCTCGGCCCGACCTGCCCTGGCAAGAGCGCCGGCGAGAATTCGGGCCGCGGATGCAACTCGCGGGTCGGCGTCGTCCAGCAGATCCACCGCGACCCGCATTGAGTCGGCGGAGGGATGCTGCGTCAAGGCCAGTCCGGTCAGACCGTCCACTCGCAGCGCCGTGGGTAACGACGGGTCACGGGCCAGAACGGCGAGTGCTTCCGCCGCAGCCCGTGAACCCGACCCTCCGAGAGCGTCTGTGAGCCGGCTTTCAGGGCCCCGTTTCCGCAATAACGCGAGGGCTGCGGCCGCAGCTTCGGGACGACGCCGGAACATTGCCGCCAGCCGGTCCCGCAGCGTTGCATCGCTGCTTCCAGAAAAGGCTGCTTCGAGCAATGATTCCGTGGTGCTGCCGTTCAACAACTCCTCATCCCGCTGATTGCGCGCCGCCTCAGTATCCAACGCATGCGTTACTACCGGCAGACTCACCACTTCGGGCAACGCGGCCGTAAGGCTGCCAATCAAGTTGGGTGCCCGGCTCTGGCGTGGGCTGCCAAGGTGAACGTCCATTGACGCGCTGAGCGGCTCAGCCTTATCGACAGGTAATCCGATCTTTACTCGATCGCTTCCATCCAGGCCGGCGACACGACCCTCGTTATCGAGCGCGAAACGAAGTTCAGACTTGTCCAGCAGGACACGGAGCGCTCCCGCAGTCGCGCCGGCGACGCCGCTGGTTTCCACGTACTTCAGCTTGTGCTTCACTACGACATTGGATTCGGTCTGCTGGTAACTTGCCAGGTAGCTTCCGGCAGCATCACGCTCCAGCGTGGTCCACGTATGCTCGGCGGAGGCCGGACGAACGAATTGAGTCTCAGTCAGGATCATCTGCAGCAGGTTGCGATCGCTGGTACTGATGTCTTTATAAAAATGAACCGCCAGCAGGGCGCCATCGTTGCGCCACGTGCCCCAGAAACGGCGGCCGATGCGTCGCCCTAACTCCTCGGCAGCCCCGGAAGGCACACTCGTTGCGGCGTTCCCGGTGACGCGCGCCTCGGCGATTTCGGCGGCGGCATCGTATTCTCCGGGGCGGGTTGCGCTGATGGTCAGGATCAACTCACCCCTCACTCTTACCTCGTCCGGCGGCTTCCCGCCTGGCTGTTCGAGGCCTACCCGGAAATCGAGCGGCCAGGTGCGCTGATCTCCGGGCGCCGGGCTCACGGTTGTGGCGCGCCCTGTTGCCGCGAGGCCAGTCAGCAACGCGATTGCGGCTATTAAAAACATTGCTGTTGTACGGCAGGCTGTCTTCATATCGAGGCTCCCGTCATGAATCAGAAAATCTCAGTGAGATACACGATGGCCGTCGTGCTTCCGAGCGGGTTCCCGTTTGAGGTAGTGGTCATCGCGATCGTATAAGTACCCAGCGTGACCGGTGCAGGCACGGTCCACACGGCCGACGGAGTGGAGCTTGCGCCATTGATGGCTGTCAGCGTGGTGGTGGTGTTGTTTGAGGAATTCGTTACAGTGAACGTGGTTGCGAGCGTTCCCGACCCGCCAGTGACCTGGCCCTGAATTGTATAAGTCTGAGTCACGGTGGTGTTAGGCAAGATGTAAACCGGCTGCTCGCAGGTCGGCGTGCAGAAGCTGTACACGTTATTGCTGGAGTCGGTCAGTTGGGTGATGAATACCGAACCGCTCACTGGATTGCTGACTGTAATCTGCACGGGGGTAGCAGAGCCTGTGTCGGTGATGGTGCCACCCGAATTGGTGAACGATTCCGACGCGCTCAGATTGATGGTCCATACGGCGCTGGTGCCAGCCGGCGCCGGGAACGTGACTTCGGGATTGCAGCCGGTCACCGGCGCGAGCGAAGCGGCGCCGGAGGTAAACGTCCATGTCAGATCGCTGCAGGGCACTCCCGACGGGCCATTGTTGGGATTACTGGAAGGCAACGTAGCGCCTCCGGCCAAGCCCACCGGAACGCCGGCGAGGGCCGTGGCGCCAGTTGCCGGAGGCGAGGCAATCTGCACGGTCAGCCCCTTGGTGCATAACGGCGCCGGCAGCGGATGCGTACCGGTCAGCGGATCGTTAAATAAGGTCCAGGTTTCGCTGGCAATCGGGCCCCACGAGAAGATCGGATAAGAGACGTCGTGGCAGATCGGACAGAAACCGAAGGTGGCCACCAGATCCACCTCGCCTCCGCCTGAGCTCAGGGTCAGCTGGCCGTTGAAATCACCGCTGGTGGTGGCTGCGCAGGTGCCGGGATCTTCATCGAATGTCCAGCCTAAGTTCGCGGCAAACGGCGCTTGAACCTGCGCCAGGAACACTTTCGTGTCAATTCCGCCGGACGCGACGATGATGCTGACGGAGCCTTGCAGGTGCACACCCACTCCAACTTCCGGCGTTAACGTCACGTTGAGATTATTGGGTTGAACGTCGCCGACAAGGGTGAAGCCACCGTTTATGTCGAGCCCGGCCGTGATCTGAAAAATCCAGATCTGGAGCGGCGGCAGATCGATATCGAAGTCGTGGTTATAGTTGAGGTTGACCGTGCCGATATTAAAGCTGCAGCAGTCGGTTGGGAATTGCTCACCCCCGATATAAGACGTAATCGTGCCCGTGGCCACCGGGCCTGTTGGGACCGGATAGCTCTCGGCCGTGGTGGTGGTGATCGCGCCCTCGATATCGAATACATCGGCATCGTCGCCGAACATGACGACGTGAGTTCCGAACCTTGCATCCACCGACGTCGTGGCCGCATCCGTACCGAGTGGAAGCGAGTCACCCACATCGCCGCTTACCTCCCAGTACGCGTCGAAGCTGCCTCCCGGATTGATGTGGCCGGAGTAATTAAAAGGAATGGTGGTGGCGCCACCGGATGAACCACCCCCGCCGCCCGGGAGAAGATTCACCGGCAACGGAACCGTGGGGGGATGGTTGGCGTAAGTCGGTTTGGGAGTCACAATCCAGACGGATCCCACGTTGGCTTCCTGCACTTGGTTGAAGTAATTGGTGACAATCTGATTTGCCTGTGCCAATTGGTCCGTACAACTGGGAGACGTGGTGATGAAAGTGCCCGGCTGCGGAGCCGGGACGCAGGTGTCGAAATCTCCCCAAAATGTCGGCATGGGCGGCAGCAGACCGCTGCCGAGGGTGTCGCCCAACGGATTTGCGGCTAACTGGGCGGAGATGTTCATCGAACTATCGCCGTTCACGATCCCGAGTGACACCCAGTTCGCACTGGCCAGGTCGCCCGGCCGGAAGCCTACGCTGCACGATGAGAAAATGTAGGACGCTGCGGTGGCGTCGGAAGGATCGGGATTGTAGGTGCAGGTGAATGACGGGGTACCGTCCAGGCCCAGCTCAAGTTGTACCGAGGTTCCCGCTCGGGCCGTGCCCGCAGTGAGGTGGAAACCCTGCGGTACTTGAATCGGGCCGATCGGGAACGTGGATGTTACAGGCGACCCAGGCGATCCATTTCCTCCGGTAACCACCAGGTCGACGGAGCCTCCGTATCCGGGCGGGGCCTGGGTGCCGGTGGTGGTGGTCACCACCTGAGCCGAATGGACGCGCAGGTTGTCGAACAAGTACGTGTTCCCGGCGCTGAGTTGAAAGGTCAGCGCGAAGGTGAAGGTCAGGTCGGTAAATGCAGTTCCCGCCAGGTTTTGAACGCGGCTAGGGATTGGATAGCTCACAGTGTTATAAGTGCCCGGCCGGAGCTTAGCGAAGTTAATGCTTCCGAGGAGCTCGTTGTAGATGTGGTTCGAAGGGCTACTGACAAGTAGCTCCATGGTGCCTTGGAACCGATCGACGAAATCGTTGGGCTTCAAGGTTGGTGGCAGGACATCAACCTCGAAGGTCGCGCCGGTATTGCCCAGGCCTGCGAGCGCCGTGGCGGTTGACGCCACGGGCATGCTGGTCAGCGTAGTCAGAAGGAACCCGTCCTTGATCGCAAGTGCGTAGTTCCCTTGCGTGCGTATGGTGGTGGATGTCTCCGTGATAGAGAATACATCGCTCTTGACCAACCAGCCGGCGGGCGTCTCGAAGCCCATGATTGCGTTTGGGTCCAAGCTGGTCTGAGGCTGGGCGGCCGCTCCGGCCAAAAATATCACGGCGAGCAACGCGGCGGCGCCGCTCGCATTCCTGGTCAGCATGGTGTCTCCTTCCCGGCTTGAGGTGGTTCCCCGCAGATCCGGTGTTAACTCTACCTGCGCGAAATGAAGGAAAAATTAGCGGCCTTAATCAAATTTTCCGCGATCGGTCAATACTTAGGTACTCCTGCACCGCCTGCAATCCGGAGACCAGAGCGTGCTGGATGCGCAGATGCCCATGGCTTACAGCGAGTTGAAAAGCTCGTGGTGGGGTGTTCGCGAAACGGAGCCAAGGCGCCAGCGCCTCGAAGCGAATTCCTGACATCTCAAAACCAACAAAAGAAATCCGCTTCCGCCGGAGCGCATACCAGCGCGAAGGCGATCAAACAAGGATACAAGATGCGATCAAGCGGGGTTGGCCAATAACGCTGGGATGCCAAGCGCAACTCAGTTCGGTTGGGCCGCCGACTCTACTGTCGACTCACCGGGCGTTTCTAAGTCTTGAAGTAACTGCCGATAAAGGTACACAACAGGCGGGTTTGGAATATGCAGTAGGAAGAGTCTGCGCGGCCATCGGTCTGGACCAAGCATCGCGAGTCGTGCAATGAACCTGGTCGTGCAATTAATCTCGGTCCGCAGATTCCCGGTACTTCCGACGGCTATAACGGGGATGGCGGGAATGAGTCACTATACGCTGCGAGTGGTGACGAAACATTGCGCCACTAATTGTTGAACTTTCCTGAGCACAGATTCGGTCGCTTCCCCTTTAGCCATAATTCTATTGACGTACCCATTCAGACGGTTTCGGTCTTCTCCCGTCAACTCCTTTGCCGTCAAAACCACTACCGGTACGCCCTCCTGCGAAGGAAGCTTTCGAAACTCTTCCAGGAAAGCGAAACCGTCCATTTCCGGCATCATCAGATCCAGAAGTACCAAACCCGGACGAGTCTTGCCGGCTATCCCTAAAGCGACCCGGCCATTCTCGGCGGTCTGAACACTCCAACCGTCTTTGGTCAAGATCGATCGAAGCAAGTCGCGCGTGTTCGGATCATCTTCCACCACAAGAATCGGATTGTGGCTTAGCCGGCTGAATTTTCGTAGGACGGCGGCCAAGCGTTCGCGATCGATAGGCTTCAGGAGATATTCCGTCACCCCCAGTGCGTATCCGAGGTCTTTGTTATCCGTCATCGTCAGGATCACGACCGGAATCTCACGCACAGCAGGATCGTTCTTAAGCGCCGAGAGAACGCTCCACCCGTCCATTCCCGGCATCGCTATATCCAAGGTGATGACGTCCGGCTTCAACTCGCGGGCGCGAAGCAGGCCTGCCGGACCGCTTTCCGCAACCGTTACCGTATAGCCTTCGCGGTTGAGAAACGATTTCATCAAGCTGTGAATGACCGGATCATCATCGATCACGAGGACATGTCCGATGGATTCGCCGGCGGTGGTGGACATCGCGGCCGGCGCGAATTCAGGAGATGAAGACGGTTCCGGTCTATTTACAGATCGTTTCGGGAGCCGCACCGTGAACCGAGTGCCCTTTCCCGGCTCGCTTTCGACGCTGATGGTTCCGCCCATCATTTCGCAGAATTTCTTGGTGATCGCTAGACCCAGACCGGTGCCGCCATAGCGGCGGGTAGTGGAGGAATCCGCCTGCGCAAAAGCCTCGAACACTTTGCTGATTTGCTCGGGAGTCATCCCGATTCCGGAGTCCTTTACTTGAAACGTCGTGAAGCCTTCCATGGCGGCATCGCTCGTTACCGTCAGCTCCACGGTTCCCGACTCGGTGAACTTGCAAGCGTTGCTCAATAGGTTGAAGAGAATTTGCCTGACCCGGGTCAAATCCGAGTACATTCCGCCATCCGGGATGTTGATGATGAGCTTATTGGAATTCTTGGCAGCGAGAGGTTCACTAATGTTGGCAACGTCGTTGATCATGTCCCTCAGGTCGAACTGCTCGTAGTAAAGTTCCACCTTCCCGGCCTCGATCTTCGATAGGTCTAGAATATCGTTAATGAGCGCGAGCAACTGCTTGCCGGCGGTGCGAATCTTCTTCAAGTCCGGAACAAATTGATCAAGGCCTGAATCCTCAGCGTCATCAGTCAGCATCTCGCTATAGCCTATGATGGCGTTCATAGGGGTGCGCAGCTCGTGACTCATATTTGCCAGGAACTGGCTCTTGGCGCGATTTGCTGACTGGGCTTCGTCAGTCAGCTCCTCCAGTTCACGTTGGCGTTCACGCAAGTCGGCTTGTGCGAACCGTAAGCTTTCGGCCATATGATTGAAAGCGTTCGCCAGGTCGCCGAGTTCGTCCTGGCTTTGTACAGGAATGCGATGCTCCAGTTCGCCGGCGGCAAGCGCATCGGCGCCGATTTTTAGAACACGGAGGCCGCGCTGGAGCCGCCCCGAAACAAGAATCGCCAGCAGTCCCGATAATATTCCGCTGAACGCGAATACGACGATTGTGATCCGGCCCAGCAAGGTGGTTACCTCATGGAAGTGCGCGGTGGCCTTGTCCTGCTTGTCTTTTTCCGCTTCCTGCAAATGCGGGAGCATTTCCTGCATGACAGTGCGCGTGAGCGGCTCCGCGTGCATGACTATTTCCGTGATTGCACGCTCCTGCCCCATGTTTTGATAGAACGACCGCCAGGATGCACTCAACTCCTCGAAGACCCGAAGGAACGACTCGATGTTCGGCCTTTCTGTGGCAGCGGTAAGTGCGGCGACCTGCTTGATTTCACCCCTAATCAAATCGAGATGGCCGTTGAACTCATCGATATTTTCTCGCGAAGGAGCACGCAGCCCGCCCTCTCCCTGGCTCAGCAAGGCGACTTGCTTCTGATAGTCGCCGAGTTGGCGTTCGATCGAACTGATCAGGGTTTGCCGGGAAATCGCGCGACGCAGATCCTCGAACGCCGCCTCACGCTGGGTGTCGGTCCAAAGATAAATGAGCAGATTACACGCCAGGAGGATGAGGATTCCCGCGTACGAGAAGGTGAGTTGGCGGCGAATGGTCATAGCGTCAAGGTGTAGCCTGCAGACCTCGGGATCACCCGCGATCCATCGAACGGCTGAAAGTGGACAATTGCGGCGCCCGTAGAAGTCACAACGGGGTTGCGGTAGCTACAGGTGAGATCATTAAATCGCAAGTTGGGATGGAATGTCCCGACGCAGTGCGATACCTGGGAATGGAGATCAGAAAGTAAAAGCGATTTGCGCATTCAGGCCATTTCCCGCCAACTGGCTGCTCTGGAAAAGATGATCGAATTGCAGTTTAAACGCAGCATAGTCCGCAAAATCGATTCTCACTCCAATCGATGGACCATAATAGGTTCCTTTCAGCAGGTTTACGGGGTCCTGCAAGCTGTCTCTCACATACTGATAGCGGAAGTACGGCTTATAGATTCTGCCGAACTTACGGGCCAGCTGGGTGTAAGCCATAGGGCTCCGGAAGGATTCGGGCATCCCCATAAGGTGGTTGCTCAAGAGAACCGCTTCGTTCATGAATTCCCACACTGGCGAGAAATACACGATATAAGCGCTCTCGATGTTCTGCCTCACCTCAGGTAATCCCACGGGACTCAGACCGTCGTGATACCACGACCCACCGATCTGCAGTCCCGAGAGGAAGTCTGGCCGGATATATGCGGCTAAGTTAGTGGCCTTGTAGTTGCGATCGGAATAGAAATTCTGTACTGATTCTTCCGCGGAGGAGTTGGAACTGAGGCCATTCCCGACCTCCGCGATCCAGTGCAGGCCGAGCTTCTCAGTGTGCGGTACCTCGCCCGTGAAGGTGACACCGACCATGTGTACCGGCAGTATGCCACCGCTGTCCTCGAACAGGTACATGATCGGCCGTCCTTCGGCCGTCGAAAACCAATTCCCGTGATGATAGGCCGTGTTGTAATATCCGATGGATGTGTGGAAGCGGCCGGCGCTCGCGGTGAAATACCGGTTCCATTTGTAGGTGAGCTGGTACCGTTCTATGTCGACGTTAAATTCGTTGGTGGTGTCCGGACCGAGTACAACCTCCGCAAGGAAGCTGAGTCGATCGGAAAGCTTTGACGTAAAGAATAGATCAAACTCGCCGGCCTGAAAGGTGCTATGAGGCGGCGTAGGGGGAAACCCGCACGTCCCGCATCCATTGTCGATGATTGGAAAGACCAGGGGATTTGCGATAGATCCCACGCCAAAGTTAAAGTCGAAGAATCCTCTGATGTTCAGGGTTGGGCCATAAGGAAGCGACATGTCGTGGCCCGGCGTGCTCATGTCCTGCGTTTGCGCTTTATCCGCGGTTGGAGTGTTCTGAGACGCGGATTCCACGGTTGGCGAAGGTTGACTCTCTGAGCCCTTTAGGTCTTGCGTCGCGGGTTTGGCCTCCGCAGCCACGGACGACGTGGACTCATTGACTGGTGGCGAGATCGACGCTTTCTCTGTTGAGGCTGCTGGCGGCGAACCTCCGCGTGCAGTTTCCAAGTCCTTAATCCTGGCGTCTTGTGCTGCAATTCGGGCGTCTTGCGCCGCCACCTGGCTTGCCAGGCGCTCAATTAGCTGTAGCGCGTTTTTCAACTGTGCGTCGGTGTCTGAACCGCCAACCTGCGCCACCAATGCGGTTTGCAGTGCAAACAGCGTTACACCAGCGGCCAGAGAAGATAAGAAGGGTTTCATGCGCTTGGTCTCATTTGAGTGGGTATCCGGGCTGTCCGGGCAGTTTTCCATCGATCTTGAGGACCTTGAGTCCCTTTGGAACCTGCGATGCGTCGACGAATGCCACCGAGCCAGGCAAAGCGGTCACCAGTTCGGTTGCCATTTCGTTGGAATAGACCACCTTCGGTCCGCTCTCCGCTTCCGCCCGAAACAGCTTCGAAATCCAATACTGCCGGAACTCCGCTTCATTCATGCGATAAATGACCCTGAGCACAACGTCACGCTCTCGGGCAGCGGGCGCTCGAAGTAGAAGTGTCACGCGGAGATTCGAATTCCAGAATTGCTGCTCCCCCAGCAACAGCTTCCGCGTTTGGATTAGAGTCAGGCCGTCTGTAGGTGTGTCCGGACGAAC
>Ga0210388_10003206_pt1 | contig 12798 bp, 12 predicted proteins | sample IncBWC19OmetaG_FD_155485 | JGI IMG/M metagenome (GOLD analysis project Ga0210388, IMG submission 155485) | Forest soil microbial communities from Barre Woods Harvard Forest LTER site, Petersham, Massachusetts, United States - Inc-BW-C-19-O ... | reverse complement strand
TCGTTGTGCGTCCCGAAAGGGACTTAGTTGTATACTGGCTCAGTCTGGAACAGGATGCACTCTAAATAAAATAAAGGATGGATTATAACCATGGTTACTTTAGCGGATGCACGGAGGGTGATTGCGGCGGCTGAAAAAAAGGCTGCCGAGATCGGCCAACCCATGAACGTCGCGGTTGCGGATGAAGGCGGCAATCTGGTGGCGCACGTGCGCATGGATGGAGCTTGGATCGGCAGCATCGATATTTCGCAGAAGAAGGCCTACACTTCGCGGGCGTTCGATATCGCGACGAAGGACCTGGCGACGCATTCGCAGTCAGGCGGCCAGTTTTTCGGGATACACGCTTCCAACGATGGCAAGATCATGATCTTCGCGGGCGGAATTCCGCTGAAGAAGAATGGGAAAGTGGTGGGCGCAATTGGCGTGAGCGGCGGATCGGGCGATCAGGATCACGCGGTGGCGGAAGCGGGAGCGGCGGCGTTTTAGAGCGCCGGAGAAAGGAATTTCAACATGGCTAGCAATCGCGGAGTGGCATACATCGAACCGGGCAAGGTTGAAGTCCGGTCCATCGAATATCCGAAGTTGAAGATGCCGGCGGCGGAAGATAAACCGTTCGGCGGCAAGGATGCGCCGCACGGCGTAATCCTTAAAATCGTCAGCACCAATATCTGCGGCTCGGATCAGCACATGGTGCGGGGCCGGACTACGGCGCCGAAGGGCCTCATTTTGGGCCATGAGATCACCGGTGAGATTGTCGAGAAGGGCTCCGATGTTGAGATGCTGAACGTCGGCGATTTGGTGACGGTGCCTTTCAATATCGCTTGCGGACGCTGCCGCAACTGCCGGGAGGGCAAGACGGGAATCTGTTTGACGGTGAATCCGGCGCGGCCGGGCGCAGCGTACGGCTATGTCGACATGGGAGGTTGGATGGGTGGGCAGGCGGATTACGTGATGGTGCCGTATGCCGATTTCAACCTGATCAAATTTCCCAAGAAAGATCAGGCTCTCGCGAAAATTCGGGACCTGACGTTGTTATCCGATATTTTTCCTACCGGCTACCACGGCGCTGTGACTGCGGGCGTAACCACCGGATCGGTGGTGTACGTGGCGGGAGCGGGGCCCGTAGGTTTGGCTTGCGCGGCTTCGTGCCATCTGCTGGGAGCCGCGGTGGTGATTGTGGGCGACATGATTCCGGAGCGCCTGGCGCAAGCGAAGAGCTTCGGTTGCGAGACCATCGATCTTCGCAAAGATGCCACGCTGGCGGATCAGATTGTCCAGATCATCGGCGAACCGATTGTCGATGCGGCGGTGGATTGTGTTGGGTTCGAAGCGCGAGGCCACGGGCACGACGCGTCTGTGGAGCGGCCGGCGACGGTGTTGAACTCCGTGATGGAGATCACGCGCGCGGGCGGTTCCATCGGGATTCCCGGGCTGTACGTCACGGGCGATCCGGGCGGAATCGACGCTAATGCGAAGGTCGGAAACCTGGGTATCCGGATTGGCCTGGGCTGGGCGAAATCGCACTCCTTCCACACTGGCCAATGTCCAGTGCTGCGTTATAACCGGCAACTGATGATGGCGATCTTGCACAATAAGATACAGATCGCAAAAGCGGTGAACGTGACCGTGATCACGCTGGACGAAGCGCCTCAGGGGTATAAGGATTTCGATAAGGGCGCGGCGAAGAAGTTCGTCATCGATCCGCATGGGGTTGTCGCTAAGACGGCTTAAGCCAGCATTTCGCCCAATGTTGACAGGCCGTTGGGGCACATTTTGAGCGCTCCAACGTGAAAAAATCGGTTCGCAGGCGAAAGCGCCTGCGCCACCTGTTCGTAAATCCTTGTGCGTCAACGTGGGGCAGACGCTTCCGTCTGCCAAAGCCGCGACCGTGAGGGAGTCGGTGCCTTTTTGGTTCCGGCTTCGCCGGGTTAGGCAGTCGGTGCTTGTTTGGCCAGCGACGCGCGGGCCCGCTTGCGCATCATGGATTCGAAGGAAACGCGCGGGACGTCGATCAGCTTGCGCATTTCAGCGCTGCGGAGCAGGCGTTGGGTAGCGTTGGGCATGCGCGAAGCGGCACGATCGAAAGTCCCCGACGATGCCTGGTACATGCCGGCAATGGCGCGGTAGTAACCTTGCTGTCCTTTTAACTTCTGGCAGCCTGTCACCAGCGCGGCCAGCACTTCGTGGCGTTCCTCCAGATTGGCAACCACCGCGCCCCAATCGTCCAGGAAAGGGCAGAGCGGCAGCAGCGTAGCGGGTGAGCGTCGCAGCGCCTTCACTGGCCGGAGCGGATAGTGCCGGTGGCCTTCGGCCGAAAGCCCGGTTTCCTGGTACATGCGCACGGCCTGTTCAAAGCGGCCCCGCGTCGAGAGATGCTCCATGAGCGGTACCGTTAACGGCGTCTTTTTCCAGAATCCCATGCCCTGAGTGAGATCGCCGCGATTGTGGGCCAGCGTCATGGCCAGGCGCAGCAAGTCGAGTTCTCCGTCACGTTCGGCTGCGACCTGATTGAAAACCGTTTGTTCGCGATCGATCTCGGCTTCTATGGCAGCCTGCGCTTCTTCCGCCGATGCCATATCCCCGAGTTCCAGCATGCGTCCCAACCCGCCCGCAATGGCGCTCCAGTGTTCGCCGTTGTGGCCGCTCACGCCGCGAACGGAACGTGTGGAGATTCCATCTTCCGTCCAGCCGCGCGCGCCGAGAGCAAAGCGCAGCATCGGCTTCAGCGCTTCAGCGTCGTCGGTTTCGCGCCAGGTCATTCCACGGATTTTTGTGTCTACGTCGGTAGGTACGAACGTGGCGACGGTGGCATGATGACAGGAAAGGCACAGAGCGAAATAATCCTGCAGCTGCTCAGCGTGGTTAAGGCCCGAGCGGTGAATATTTTCCCAGCTCGAGAGGACGCGAAGGAAGCCATCCTGCGTTCCGCCAATCTCGATCAGCCTGCCAGGCCCCGTCGCCGGTAGGCGAGCCTGGAGAAAAGGCGCGGTATTGTGAACTTGGGATAGCAGCGTTTCGGGCGAGATCCATTTCGCCCAGGCAGTTAGCGATTCCGGCAATTTACTAGTATGACTCGGGCTCTATGAAACCACGCCGGCGCAAATCGGGAAAGATGACATTGCGCAGGCTCGGCGCAAGCAGCGCGGCATCGTCGGCGGGGCCGAACCAGATCAGTTCTCCGATTTCAGATTGCGCGGCAGGCGTACCTTCCAATGCGCCCGCGTACAGTTCGATCTTCACGGTTTTGCCATCTTGTCCGGCCGCTGAACTCTCATAATCGCCGATGTGACGAAGGGCCGTGATTTCCACCTCGCCCAATTCTTCGCGGCATTCGCGCCTGAGGCACTCCTCCGCCGTCTCTCCTGGTTCCAGTTTTCCGCCGGGCAGAATCAGCAACGAGGTAGTGTCCTTTTTGCGGCACAGCAGGACGCGCCCGTCTTTCAAGTACAACAATCCGGCCTTGTGATAGTCGGCCACTATTGCAAAATGGGGAAACGCTCGAAATCCTGGGGTACGAAGAGGCTTCCTTCGGTGACCCCCGCGGGAGCATGTCGCTTTAGCTCGCTGGCCAACTGGGCCGAGTTGGTCCGGCCGGCGAGAAATGCCTGGAACGCGACGGTGACGCAACGAACCTCATCCGCTGATTCATTCACGAATTCCAAACGAAAGTGGCGAATACCCGTGGCGCGCCAGGAATCAATGTGCGCGCTGGCTTCCTGCGCCTCCGCGCCGAACACCGTATTCCGGCAGCCGACATCGGCGATTACCGGATGCGCCCGGCCTTCGGGATCGCGCAGTTCCACGCGATGTTTTTCGCATGGCCGGCCGCAATCGCGATAAGACGTGCCGGTGGAAAGGAATCGGCAGAAGACGCAGTGCTCCGTGTGAAAAACCGGCAGATGTTGATAGGCAATGGCTTCCAGCCGCTCCGGGCCAATTGTGGCGGCCAGCGTAGAGATCTGCGCAGCGTTCAAATCGTGCGTCGGAGTGAGCCGCTCGAGTCCCAGGCCAAGATAGGTTTCGGCAGTCAGCGTGTTGGCCGTGTTGAGGCTGAAATCGCCGATCAGTGGTTGGCCGGCGGTCTGCTTCAGAGTGTGGAGAATGCCGGTGCTGCGAATGAGAATCGGGCACTGCAGGCTGCTTAAGAATGCTACGATGCGGCTCTCGCCGGGTTTCAATATGCGCGGGCTGGCGACTCGCGCCTCGACACCGGCTGCCTTCACGCGTTCCACCGATGGGCGCAACCCGTACAGATCCAGATAGTCCAAAGTAATGCTGTCGGGTTGGGACGAGATGGCGGCGTCGAGCTGCTCAGGATTTCGGACCAACAGGTGGAGTTGAGCGGCGCCCGTCTCCCGCTGAAGCCGTTCACGTCGAAGATCGGGCGGGGGATGGATGGAGCGGGGCAGGGGACGCGATTGAAGTTCCTGGAGTTTCTCTACAGCTTGACGCCGCATTCGGTTCAACATCGACGCGGAAATGAAAACGGAGCCGGTGATTTCCGCGCTTAGTTCAGCGAGTTCATACGGCGTGTTGCCGAGCCTTGCGAATTGTTCTCGCAGCGTCTCATCCGTCAGGCCGCGATTTTGCGCTGCGCTCAGCGGGCCGGGCGAATCCACTGTGAGGGAACATCCACCGGGCAAGATCCAGTGAGTGCGTAGCGGCTGGTTCACTGCGCCGGTCGCATGCACCCGAAGCGGTTGTTTCGAGACGGGAACATCGGTATCGAGGAATGGACGCGCTGCCCGATCTACATCGGGGTCGTGCGTGCGCCATACCAGATCGCCGGCGCGAATACGGCGGAAATTGACTGCGTTATTCGCGAACGTCAGCTCCAGCGTGCCATTGAGCTGTGGCGCCGCATTGTACACGCGGCCGCCTTCTTCGTGTTCCTGCGGGCTGCGCCAATCGGCGGCGTCGAACACCACGCCATCTCCCGCTTTGAGCGGGGCAATTTCGTGCGCCGGCGCCGGTTGAACATACACGCTTGTTTCACGAACAGCGGTGACAGTGGATATATGAACACCGCGGTGGCGCGGACTGCGTCCCTTTACGACGTTCTGATGGTTCACGCCGGAGATGAAATATGGGCCGAGGCCGCGTGAGTAGACCTGCTCAATTTCCAACTCCTGGCGCGGCGTGATGGATGATTCCCGGCCGGCCCATGCATCATCCACGGCCTGGCGGTACGCGCGCGTGGTCAATGCGACGTAATCGGAATCCTTGTAGCGGCCTTCAATTTTCATGCAGCCCACGCCTGCTCGAATGATTTCGGGCACATGCCGCAAAGCTGACAGGTCTCCGGGCGAGAGCAGGTAACGCGCGTCGGCGAGTGGTTTCCGTTGCCCATCCACCAGCATTTCGTAGGGCAAGCGGCAGGCCTGGGCGCATTGGCCTCGATTGGCGCTGCGTCCGCCCCATGCCTCCGACGAAAAACATTGGCCGGAGTAAGCCACGCAAAGAGCGCCATGGACGAAGATTTCGAGATCGGCTTTCGTCTTTTCGTAAATTGCGGCCACTTCCTCTAACGACAATTCCCGCGCCAGAGTGACGCGGTGTGCGCCTTGCTCAAGCGCGAACTCCACGCCTTCAGCGCTCGAAATGCTGGCCTGGGTGGAGGCGTGAAGTTCAAGATAGGGCGCGATCTGGCGCGCCAGTTTGAGCACGCCTATATCCTGGACAATGATGGCGTCGACACCGGCTTCCGCAATGGAAGCGATGACACGCGCGGCTTCGGCGAGCTCGTGTTCGAAGACCAAGGTGTTGAATGTCAGATATCCTCGCACGCCCCGCCGGTGCAGCGTTCGCATGGCTTCCGGCAGTTCGCTAAGTTCAAATCCAACCTTCGCGCGAGCACTGAAGTGCTTGAGGCCGAAATAGCAGGCATCGGCGCCGGCTTCGATGGCCGCGTGGAGCTGCGGCCAATGTCCGGCCGGACTCATCACTTCGGGTTTTTTAGGGAACGGCATGGCCTCCTTACTTGATGTTAGCGTGCGGACGTCGGGTAAAGTCTTCTATTCGCTATGTCGATCTAGAGTTTGGCGCAGATGACGGATCACTTCATAAAACTAAAATGCGAAAATTGCGGCGTTGAGTTGGACGTCTACGATGACATGGAGCGGTTCGCTTGCGGCTATTGCGGCACGGACATAGCAGTTCAGCGCCGGGGTGGGACCGTGGTTCTGAAGTCGATGACTCAGGCTGTCAAAAGTGCGGCGGCTGGTGCGACAGACCCGACCTCGGCGGAACTTGCCTTGATGCGTCTGAAGGAAGAAGCCGGGAACCTGTCAAAGCGATATGACGCAATGCTGAAGGACAGGGCCGAGCGGAACAAGTTGGGATATATCATTGGAGTTTCGCTTCTGCTAGTCGGCTTTGTCGTAGTGCGATCCGGGTACGGTTTGATGGTGGGGCTGTGTCTTCTGATAGCCGGAATCTTCACTATAAGCTACATACGCCGGCACGACAAAAAAGTAGCTGTAGATCTGCGGGAACTCCATGCCAAGCTCGATGTGCTAAACGGCCGCATCGAGGATCACGCTTTCCGGCCGTAAGCACGTCACAACGTAGAAATTCGGGGCGGCGCCTTCTTTTCGAGCAGTTGTTCGTGCTTAAGGCAATAGGGCGTCCAAGGCACTGCGCGCAGCCTCTTTTCATCAATCGGGCCGCCATCCACCACGCACTTTCCGTAGGTGCCATTCTCAATGCGCTTTAGCGCGTCTCTTACCTGATTCAGTAGGGCCAAATCACCGTCCGCTTCCTGGAACAGTGTGGATTTTTCCTCATCGGCGACGCTGGCATCGCTCCAATCGATGGCAGAGGATGGGTCGCTCAGCTCCTGGACGTCCGGCTGGGCCTGTTTCAAACTCCCTAAAAGCCGGCGCTCCTCGGCTTGGAGAAGCCGTTTGTATTCATCAGTCGATTGATTCATCCCATCCTCCTTGGACCAAAGGTCTGATGCTCTCGGGGCGCTTCGCGTTGCGCCCGATTGAGAAAGTCTGTTTGCAATAAACAGCTCTCCGGCACTCGAATTTCATGGCATCATCGAGGCATGCCGGCTGAGGCTCACCGAATGGATCGCTTAATCCGCGGCGCTCTTCGACCGCATTGGGTTAGATTCTGGCTTGTACTGCCTTTCGCGCTACTGTTTGGCTTCGCCGGAATATTTGTTAAGTTCGCCGGTACATGTTGGAGCGGAGGGCACGATTGTGCGGCGTATTCTCCCGTCAAGATTGCAGTCGCGGACGCAATGTCGTGGCCAATCTTTACGGTTCAGTCCATGGCCTTCGGTGGAAGTGGGTTCGTGTCCAACTACGATCCCGTAATCCGCAAATATTGATGGCTCCTCCTGCCTATCTTATGGGTTTACTACTATTTGGTCTTAGCTGTGGCTGCGGCAGCGATTCGTTCGGTCAGGGATTGGGCTAGATCCCCGTAAGCGCCTGGAATATCAGCTACTTCTATTTTGGCGACTTGGCTACGAAGAAATTCGTTGACACTACGAATAACTTCGTAGTAATATTTTCCCATGCGGAGATCTTCCAATCGGCCCACCGACGCGGAACTCGAAATCCTGCGGGTTTTGTGGGGCCACGGTCCTGCCACCGTGCGCGAGATCCACGGTATCTTAAACCAAACCAAACCGACCGGGTACACCACCGTCTTGAAACTCATACAGATCATGGCCGAAAAAGCGCTGGTTCGCCGCAATGAGGTCCAGAATCAGCGGGCGCATGTTTACGAGGCCAGCCTGCCGAAAGAGCAAACCCAGCGGCAACTGGTGGGGGACTTGGTGGGCCGCGCATTCGACGGATCCGCCAGTGAGCTGGTGATGCAGGCCCTTTCGGCGAAGACAGCAACACCGCAGGAACTGGAAGAGATACGCAAACTTCTGGACAACTACGAGCGAGGCGCAAAATGAATCTCACAAATACTATTGGATGGACGCTGGTGCATTTTGTATGGCAGGGAGCAGCCATCGCGGCCTTGCTCGCGGCCGCGCGCTACAGTCTTCGGAAAAGCAGTCCGCAGGCACGATATGCCGCGGCAATGACGGCTATGCTGCTGATGCTGGCGTCGGCCGGCGCCACATTTGTGTACCTGGACACAGCCGGCGCGCCCACGCTTTCGCATTCACAAAATCCCGCGACTTTCCTGGCCGCTCCCCTGAGCATTGCGGCTCAGGGACCGATCCAGGAACCATCCTGGCGTGTGCACGTTCCTGACTATTTTCCGGTTCTCGTTTACATCTGGATGGCGGGAGTACTGGCGCTCTCCATCCGCTCGCTCGGCGGATTCCTGGTAACTCAACAATGGAAACGCCACAAGGTCCGGCTTGCGGACGCGTTATGGCAGGATAGCTTGGCTCGACTCGCAAAACGCTTGGCCGTTTCACGGAAGGTGCGCCTTTGGGAGTCCGCCGTTGCGCACACGCCCGCGGTGATCGGCTGGATCCGCCCGGTTGTCTTGTTGCCCGCGAGCGCCATCTCGGGTCTCGCTCCCGGCCAGATTGAAGCGCTGCTGGCCCATGAACTCGCCCACATCCGCCGTAACGATTACCTGGTCAACCTGCTCCAAACCGGCATCGAAACTCTGTTGTTCTACCATCCGGCGGTGTGGTGGGTTGGCCGCCAAATGCGTATGGAACGGGAAAACTGCTGTGACGATCTGGCAGTCGCGGTTTGTGGCGACGCCTTGGGTTACGTGCGCGCGCTGACGGAACTGGAGAAGATCCGCATTGCCACGCCACGCCTGGCCATGGCCGCCAACTCCGGATCGTTGCTGCAGCGGGTTCGCCGCCTGCTTGATCCCCGGGGCGATTTCGCGCCTTCACGCGCCGCCATCCACGCCGATTGGGTCACTGGAGTTGGTATCGCGTTGTGCGTTGTCTCCATTTGGGCGACATCTGGAGCGACATCCGGGGCGGCATCGCGCGGTCCTGCGCGGCTACATCCGGATAATTCCGTGCCAACTGTGCATCTGGTGAATGCCTTGTATCAACAGAGGCCAGAGCCGCCGCGAACTGAACTGGTTGCCATGGCCCAGCCCGCCGCGCAAGCCGCGCAGACCAGCGAGCCGTCCACGGACAAGAGTTTTGTGGGCGGAATCGCCGCCCTCGGCTACAAAGATCTATCGGTGGACCAGCTCATTTCGCTCAAGATTCATGATGTCACCACGGAGTACGTCCGCGGGTTTTTGGCTGCGGGGCTGAAGCCGACGGTGGATGAGATTGTCAGCTTTGCGATTCACGGAGCCCAGCCCGCTGACATTCTAGAAATGCAGAAGCTGGGATACAAACTAACTCCCAGCGAGATCGTAAGCATGTACATCCACGGCCTGACGCCCGAGTTCACGCGGCAAATGAAATCCGCAGGCTTTGGTACGCCAACTTTCGATCAGCTCATCTCTTTCAAAATCCACGATGCAACTCCCGAAATCGCGGAGCAATTCAAACAGGCCGGCGTTCGCGAACTGGATTTTGACAAGCTGGTGTCGCTTCAGATCCATGGGGCGACGCCAGACGCGGTGAAGCAAATTGGCGCGCTTGGCTATCCGAACCTCACCGCTGATGATGTCATCTCCATGTGCATCCACGGCGTGGACGTGGACTTTGTGCGCAAAGCCCAGAAGCACGGCTTCAAGGATCTCAGCGTGGACAAGCTGATCAAGCTGAAGCAGTTCGGAATTCTCGACTAATTGACGCTCCCTTGCGGTCGCGGCTCGGGCACATTCAAAAGGAGAAAATTATGACTCGCATCACTCTGCTCGCTCTCGGTACGCTCACGCTGGCCTACGCTCTTTCGGCGGAAGAAGCTATTAACGGCCAGTGGATGATCGATCACCCAACGGTGGCCGGCAAAGTCCAACTAACGTTGCATCGGTCTTCCGAGCATTCCCAAATGACCAGTAGTTCGGCGCTTCCGCTGGAACAACTGCGCGGCCTGACGCCGTCGCAGATGGAATCGCAGGCCGGAGCAACCGTGCATTTTGAAATCGCGCGCGAAGCGGGTACCCTTGGCTGCGACGGCTATTTCCGTTCGGGCAACGGAGCCGGCGCCTTCACTTTCTCGCCGAGTGCGAATTTCGTGTCGCAGATGGGAACACTCGGCTACAACGGCCTCCCGGTGGAAACCGTGTTTTCGATGGCGGTGCATGATGTCAAGACCGTCTATGTCCGCGATCTCCGTTCGCTCGGCGTCGCGCCGGATTCATCGGACGGGTTGATCTCGATGAGTATCCACAACGTGACCATCGACTATGTGCGCGACCTCAAGAACCTAGGTCTCCGCGAATTGACGGCCGATCACCTGGTTTCCATGCGCATCCATGACGTCAGTGTTGAATTCGTTCGCGATCTGAAGGGCATGGGCTATAACCCGAGCGCTGACGATCTGGTTTCGCTGCGCATTCATGGCGCAACTTCCGAATATGTCAAGCAAATGAAGAACCTCGGCTTCAACCCGACGCTGGACCAATTTGTTTCCATGCGCATCCACGACGTGAGCCCCGAATTCGTTCGCGACCTGAAGGGCCTGGGTTACACTCCCAGCGCTGATGACCTGGTTTCGCTGCGTATTCACGGCGCTACGTCTGAATATGTTAAGCAGGTGAAGAATCTCGGCTTTAACGCGACGCTGGATCAGCTTGTTTCCATGCGCATCCACGGAGTTACGCCGGACTACATCCAGAAGGTGCAAGCTCACGGGGTTAAGAATCTCACGGTGGATCAGTTGGTGAATCTCCGTATCCACGGCATCATCGAGTAGAAGTACCCAGGGGCCCCACGGAGGCCGTAAACCATTGGTTTGAAAACCACCACTGAAGATTAACCGGGAATCTGACGATTGGTGTTCAAGCCATGAGTAGAGCTGCCACGACTGTTTCCGAGGGGCTGAAAAGGGTACCCCCTTTTCCTCCGGTGGCGGCTAAGCTCCTCAACTTGTTGTCGAAGCCTGAGGTAGAGACCAATGAGGTTGCCGAACTCATCAGTGGTGACGCAACCTTCACGGCGCGGATCCTGCAGCGCATAAACTCCGTTGAATTCGGGCTGGTTACTCCGGTCACCAACGTAAAGCAGGCAGTGGCGCTGCTGGGGACCGATCTTACCCGCAAACTGGTCTTGACGTACGCCACGGCAGCGTACACAAAAGGCGCCCTGGGGGCCGAAGAATTGCGGCGTTGTTGGCAACATACGGTTGCAACCGCGGTGCTTGCGGATCTGCTAGCGAAGGCCTGCGGGGAATTCACCGAGGTTGCGTTTACGGCAGGTATCATGCACGATATCGGCCGCTTGGGACTTCTGGTAGCATATCCAGCCGAGTACGAACGCGTGATTCGGGATGCCGCCTCACGCTGTCTCGATCTCCTGGATTTTGAGCGCGACGAATTTGGCATGGACCACGCGGAGGCGGGCCGGGTTCTAGCGGAGCGTTGGGGCATACCGCCGGGTCTGGCGCAAATCGCCGGCCGTCATCATGACCCTTGTGAGGGCACGACGCTCAGCCTGCTCAGCATCGTTCACGTCGCTTGCCGTCTCGCCGACGCTCTGGGTTACGACGTGGTGAAGCCGCTATCGCCTTTGGACATCGACACGGTTCTGGCGGAATTGCCGGCTCGTGGCAAACTGAACCTCGGCAAGTCTCCCGCGGAATTGTGCGCCCAAATTGAGCGATCGATTGCGGAATATGGCTCCGAGCAAGGCGCCCCGACACCCGAGGAAGGATTGGCTTTGCTGGCGGCCAACGCATCCGCGGAGCCAGAACCATCGGCCACCCCCGAAGCTTCGCCTGTGAGCCCGGAATCTGCACCCGGGATGGGCAAGGCGAGAACGAAATGGATTCTAGCCGCGGTTGTGGGGCTGGCGATTATAATCGCTCTTCTGTTCTGGGAAATGCGCTGAAAGCTATTTCAGGTCCCCTTGCTTGCGCGCGGGGCTACATCAGCGTGCCCTGTTTGCCTTCCAAAATCAGGCAGAGTTAGCCGGGATTGTCGCCCCGCGCGTGAGCAAGGGGAACAAATCTAGCGGTCAGAAACCTAGTTATTTTTCGATTTACCGTTTATTGCGTCAGCCCAGCGTGAATCGCGTCCAGGAGCTTGTTTTTTGGGTCTCCGCTGTATTCCCAGAACATAACTCCGCCCAAACCTCTGTCGCTGACATAGCGCCCCTTCAAGCGGATTGATTCCTGATCATCGTACGAAATGAAAAGCAGTTTGTCCGCGTTATATAGGAACGGCGCCTTGGAAATATCGTCCCAGTAGCGCACGAAGCCATCTTTGTTTTCGAGTTTGTCGATCATTTCGAACGACTCGGCTATTCGCTGCTTGGTGTCCTTCCCGGGTTGATACAACCCATGCTCGGTTGCTGGAACCTGGCCCCACGCGTGTCCATAGAAGGGAACCCCCAAGACTATTTTTGCCGGGGGCACGCCGGCCGCGATGAAGTGGCTGACTGCAATGGCCGCGGACAAATGTTTGGGATTCGCCGGATGGGTGAAGAGCGGTGCGTGATGGCCGGTAATGGCGTCTCCATCAGGCTCAAATTGATCGTAGGCCATGAGATTGGCGAAATCCAGCGATTCTGCGACCTTGCCCATTTCCGTATGTTCCAGCCACTCGTCCGCCGCCTGTACGGCCATGGTTAACAGGAATCGCTTGCCGGCTTTCTGTCCCGCCTTATCGAGGGCCGCGCGCAAATCCGCCATCAAGGCCGTGCAGTTCTCTTTATCTTGAGGCCTGTTGACGTTGTGCAGACCCTCCTGTCCGGGAAATTCCCAATCCACGTCCAGGCCGTCCAGCTTG